>SMVA01307170.1_pt1 | contig 43229 bp, 41 predicted proteins | sample 2456451 | NCBI WGS metagenome assembly SMVA01 (sample SAMN11095933, study PRJNA526329) | marine sediment metagenome | biome: Marine sediment; feature: Surficial sediment; material: Deep marine sediment; isolation source: Hadal surficial sediment | place: Pacific Ocean | collected 2014-05 | depth...
AGACGTGGACGGCGAAATGATCCAACCCGACACCGACTCGGACGGCCTCGGGGACGCTTGCGACCCGTTGGCCGCCGATGCAACGGGCGACGGAACCGTCGGCGGGCCCGACTTCGTGCTTCTCTCCGGGCAATTCGGATCGACGACAGGCGGATCCGCCGACTTCACTGGCGACGGAACCGTAGGCGGGCCCGATTTCGTGCTGTTCGTGGGACAGCTCGGTGCGGTCCAAGAGGCCCAGAAGTTCGGCGACCTTTCGGGACCGTTGGGATGCCCCCCGTCGCAGCTCCCCTGATCGCGTCGCGAGCTCAGTAGGCGGGCGCGTCTTCCTCGAGGTAGCCGTCGGTCAGCACGGCGCGACGGCCCAGGCGGGTCGCGATCTCGGAGCTGTGGGTGACGACGACGAGCGCCGTGCCGTGGACCCGGTTCATCTCCAGCAGAAGATCGAGCACCTGCTCGCCGGTCTTGGGATCGAGGTTGCCGGTCGGCTCGTCGGCCAGCACGAGGGCGGGCTCGAGCACCAGCGCCCGGGCCACGGCGACGCGCTGACGCTCGCCGCCCGAGAGCTTCCCGACCGGGTGGGTAATCCGGTGTTCGAGACCGACCTCCTCGAGCAGGCGGGCGGCTCGCTCGTTCATCTGCTTCGGGGGACGGCCGCCGATCAGCCCGGGCAGCATGACGTTCTCGAGCGCATTGAACTCGGTCAACAGGTGATGGAACTGGAAGATGAAGCCCAGGCTCTCGTTCCGGAAGCGCGCCAGCTCGCTGCGATCGCGGGCAAAGAGATCCTCGCCCCGGAACGTCACCCGTCCCGAGGTGGGATGATCGAGGGTTCCCAGGATGTGGAGCAGCGTCGACTTGCCGACGCCGGAGGCACCGACGATGGCGACGCGTTCGCCCTTTCGGACCTCCAGGTTCGCGCCCTTCAGCACCTCGATGCTGCCGTCACCGGTCTGGAAGCGCTTGCAGACGTTTTCGGCCCGGAGCAGCGCCTCACTCATGCCGCAGCGCCTCGACCGGATCGAGCCGAGAGCCCTGTCGACTGGGCAGCAGCGTCGCCCCCATCGACAGGATCATGGCGATCGTCACGGCCACAACGATGTGGCTGATGTCGAGCTCGGCCGGCAGCGTCGAGAACTGGTAGACGCTGGCCGGCAGCGTATCGATGCCCGTGATTTCCTCGATCTGCTGCTGGATCCAGGCGATGCGGGCCGTCACCGACACCGCGGCGATGACCCCGATCACGGTTCCGACCAGGCCGATCAGGGTTCCCTCGATGGCGAAGATGCGCTCGATCGCCTCGTCCTCGGCGCCCATGGCCTTCAGGATCGCGATGTCGCTCTCCTTCTCCATGATCATCATCACCAGGGTCGAGACGATCGAGAAGGCGGCCACCACCATGATCATGGTCAGCAGCACGAACATCATGATCCGCTCGCTCTTGAGCGCCTGGAAGAAGGCCGGGAAGAACTCCTTCCAATCGCGCGTGTAGAACGGGAAGCCCAGCGCCGCCTGGACGGCGCGACCCACGACCTGGGAGCGGTAGAAGTCGACGGTCCTCACTTCGATGCCGTCGACCACGTTCTCGACGCGCCTGAAATCCCGGGCCGCTGGCAGGCTGACGTAGGTGTAGACCTCGTCGAACTGGAAGAAGCTCGTCTCGAAGACGCCGACCAGGCGAAAGAGTTTGAGCCGCGGGGCCGGGCCCATCGGAGTCTGGGGCCCCCCGAAGGGCGAGATCAGCATCAGGTCTTCGCCGACGGCGACACCGAGCGTGTTGGCAAGCTGGCTCCCGACGATGATGCCGGGTGGCTCGCCCTGGGCCGGCTTGCCCAGGCTGGCAAGCGCGCCTTCGCTGCCACTCACCAGGTCGTTTTGCAGGTCCGTCACCCGGATCACGCGCTCGGGATCAATGCCGCGCAACCGCACGGCCATGATCTCGCCGGCCGTACCCCGCACCATGCCTTCGGCGTCGAGATAGGGCGACGCCGCCACCACGTCAGGCACCGCCTCGACCAGCTCGAGCACGCGCTGGTAGTCCTCAAACGGACCGAAGCCATGCTGCACGGTCAGGTGGGAGCGGTTGCCGATGATCTCATCGCGCCAGACGCGCTCGAAGCCATTCATCACCGACATCACCACCACGATCAGCCACACACCGGCCGCGATGCCGACCACGCAGATTCCGGTGATGATCGAGATGAAGGTCTGGCGGCGCTTGGCGGTGAGATATCGCACGGCGATGAACCACTCGACGCTGTTGCGCGCGTCAATCAGGCCGGCGGCCGCAAGTGGCACCAGACCGAAGACGATCAGCCCCGAGACGCTGGCCAGCAGCATCGCGCCACCCAAGGCCACGGTCTGCTGGGGACCGCCGACGACGAGCGCGACAAGCAGACCGAAGCTGAGCGAGCCGGTCAGCACCCACAGCAGCCGTTCGACATCGCCCGTCGGCGAGTCGTTCCCCCGTCCGCGCCGGCGCAGCAGGGCGATGGCGGCCAGCCCGGCGGCCACCGCCGTCGGCGCCGCGGCATACACGAAGCGCCCGGTGGCACCCAATACGGTCGCGAAGCCGACACCGAGCAGCACGAGGCTGGCACTGGCCAGTCGCAGCGGCGACACGCTGCGCAGCAATCCCAACACCAGCAGCACACAGACGCCCACGCCCCCGGCCGCCCCCAGGCTCGCGCGAAGCCAGTGCTCGAGCTGCCCCATGCCCGCCGTCGCATCCGGATCGACAAAGCCCATGCTGCCGAGGCCCACCAGCAGGGACCAGAAGATTCCGAACGCCAGCACCGTCAGGGGCCGGCGCACGACCCGGGCGAAGTGTTCGAGCGTCACGACGGCGGAACCGAGGAACAACAGGGCCAGCGCCGCCAGGCCCAGTGCGAGCGTCACGATCAGGGTCAACGCGAGGCTGCCACCGGCCGCGGTGAGCAGATCCCACAGCACGTCGGCCGCCAGGGTCATTCGACTTCCTCCGCGGCTGAGGTCGTCTGCGTCTGTTCCGGACGTAGGTGGGGGAAGAGGATCACTTCCCGGAGGTTCGGCTGGTCGGCCAGGATCATCACCAGGCGATCGACTCCGATGCCGAGCCCCCCAGTGGGGGGAAGCCCGTGCTCGAGCACGCGGATGTAGTCCTCGTCCAAGGGGTGGGCCTCCTCGTCGCCGGCCTGATGCATCTCCAGCTGGGCCTCGAGTCTTGCTCTTTGTTCGACCGGATCGTTCAGCTCACTGAAGGCATTTCCGATCTCCATCCCACCAATGAACGCCTCGAAGCGTTCGACGAGCCGCGCGTCGTCAGCAGAGCGCTTTGCCAGCGGCGAGAGCTCCAAGGGATAGTCGGTGATGAAGGTCGGTTGGATCAGCTTGGGTTCGACGTGGTCGCTGAACAGAGCGTCGACGAGCTTGGCCCAGGAGGGCGCGTCGCCGGGCTCGAGGTCTTTCCCCCTCACCAACTTCTTCAAGCCCTCCAGATCCTGGCTCGCCAGGATGTCGATTCCGACTGCGTCGAGCAGCGAATCGCGCATGGAGATCCGGGTCCACGGACCCTTCAGATCGATCTCGTGCCCCTGGAAGACGATCTGGGTGTCGCCGAGGACGTCGAGGGCGACCGACTCGACCAACTTCTCGGTCAGCTCCATCACGTCGCGGTAGTCGGCGTAGGCCTCGTAACACTCCATCATCGTGAACTCGGGGTTGTGCTTGCGCGACACCCCCTCGTTGCGGAAGTTGTGGGCGATCTCGTAGACGCGCTCGAGCCCGCCGGCTACGAGCCGCTTGAGATAGAGCTCGTCCGAGATCCGCAGGTAGAGCAACTGTTTGTAGAGACTGTGGTGGGTCTCGAAGGGGCGCGCGGCCGCGCCGCCGTAGAGCGGCTGCAGGACCGGCGTCTCGACTTCGAGGAAGCCGCGCGCGTCGAGGAAGTTGCGTATGGCCCGCAGCGTGCCGCTGCGCAGGATCGCAACGCGACGCGCATCGGGGTTGACCAGCAGGTCGAGATAGCGCTGGCGCAGGCGCAGTTCCACGTCCTGGAGTCCGTGCCACTTTTCGGGCAGCGGACGCAAGGCCTTGCTGAGCAGCGTCAGCGCCCTGGTGTCGACGGTGAGCTCACCCTTCTTCGTACGCCACACCGGTCCTTCGAGCCAGACGAAGTCGCCCACATCGAGCGACTTGAGATCGTCGAAGACCTCGGGGTCCATCTCCTTCTTGCGACCGCTGACCTGGATGTCGTCTCCGCCTTCGCGAAGACCGAGAAACAGCAGCTTTCCAAACGACCGCTTGGCCATGACGCGGCCACAGATCGCGACCGTCTCGGCTGCGGCCTCGAGCTCCTCCTCGCTCTTGTCGCCGTAACGGCGCACCACTTCGGCTACGGCGATCCGGTCGTTGACCCGGGCGGGATAGGGATCGATGCCCGCTTCCCGGAGCGCTTCGAGTCGTCGCAGTCTGGCTTCCCGTTCGCGTTCGCTCACGCCTGCTCCTGCCGGTGGCCTTTCTTGGCGGGCTCGCTGACCTTGTCCGTGGACCCGCTGGCCCGTTGCATGAGTGTGGCACGGATGAACCGGTCGAGGTCCCCCTCCAGCACGCCCTCCACGTTTCCCGCCTCCAGGTTGGTTCGGTGGTCCTTGACCCGCTGCTGGGGGTGCAGCGTGTAGGAGCGGATCTGGCTGCCGAAGTCGATCTTGCGCTGTTCGCCGCGCAGGGCCGCAAGTTCTGCTTCCCGCTTCTGCCGTTCGTGCTCGTAGATCCGGGCGCGCAGCACTTTCATGGCCGAGGCCCGGTTCTTGTGCTGGGAGCGCTCGTTCTGGCACTGCACGACGATACCCGTCGGCAGGTGGGTGATACGCACGGCCGAGTCGGTCTTGTTCACGTGTTGGCCGCCGGCGCCTCCAGCGCGGTAGGTGTCAACGCGAAGATCGTTCTCATCGATTTCGACCTCGATGGTGTCGTCGAGCTCGGGAAAGACGGTGACGCTGGCGAAGGCGGTATGGCGACGTGCCTGGGAGTCGAAGGGCGAAATGCGCACCAGACGATGCACGCCCTCTTCCGCTTTCATGTAGCCGAAGGCGAAGTCGCCCTTGATGGTGAGGGTCGCACCGCGGATGCCGGCTTCGTCACCGGCCTGCAGATCCAGGATCTCCACGGAATAACCGCGCCGCTCGGCCCAGCGGCTGTACATGCGCAGCAGCATCTCGGCCCAGTCGCAGGCGTCGGTGCCGCCGGCGCCGGAGTTGATCGAGACGATGGCATTGGAGGCGTCGTGCTCTCCGCCGAGCAGTCGGCGCAGCTCCACCTCCTCGAAGTCGCGCTCGGCCGACGTGAGCTTCTCGGCGGCCTCTACGCGGGTCGCCTCGTCGTCTTCTTCCACGGAGAGCTCGAGGAGCACTTCGGCCTCTTCGAGCGCGGCTTCCAGACCGTCGAAGAGCAAAACTTCGCGCTCGATCCGGCTCTTTTCCTTCAGAACCTGCTCGGCGGCCTCCCGGTCGTTCCAGAGGTCCGGTCGTGCACTCTCCTCTTCCAGCTCCTCGAGCCGCTTGCGCTGCGCATCGACGTCAAAGCCGCCCCCGGAGCTCACCGAAGCGCTCGCGCAGGACGCGCGAGCGCTCGCTGAGCTCGTGGGAATCCAGGGACGTGATCTCGGTCGTCTCGCTCATGTCACCTCCGGCCGTCGGCCGGTCTCCTGATTCTTTCGTTTGCGGGTCGCCAGCCAGAGACCCACCGTGGCCAAGCCACACACTGCCGCGAAGACGTCGCCGTACCGAGCGTAGAAGGAACCGCCGAGCGGCGCCGGCCGACGCGGAATGTCCGCCACCAGCAGGTCGCGCTCGAAGATGCGCGTCCGCTGCCGGACGCGTCCGCTCGCATCGATGATCGCGGACACCCCCGTGTTCGCCGCTCGCACCGTCCAGAGCCGGTTCTCGGCCGATCGCATCGCCGTCATGGCCAGGAACTGAAAGGGCGCCCCGGTCCGCCCATACCAAGCGTCGTTCGTGATGGCGAGAAACATTTCCGAGCCGTCACGGGCGAAGCGTCGTACGAGGTCCGGGAACAGCAGTTCATAGCAGATCGGGACCCCCACCGGCAGCGGCGCGGCGTCCGGCGGCGCCAGCATCACGGCGCGTGGAGCCTCTCCAGCGGTCAAGCCTTCCTGCGCGATGCCGCGGGCGATGGCCGCCAGGACGCTGCCCAGCAGGCGCGCCAACGGAACGTATTCGCCGAAGGGGACCAGCTGGGTCTTGTCGTAGCGATCCGTCATTTCGCCGTCCGGACGGAACAGGAAGGCGGAATCGAAGTAGCGGGGTCGTTGATCGCGTCCGCGCTCCTCGATGCCAACGGCGCCGATCACCAGCTGTGCACCGGTCTCGCGGGCCAGATCCGACAGGCGCTCGGTCCGACGCGCGTCGTTGCCGAGCGAGCCCGGAACGGCTGTCTCGGGCCACACAATCACCGTGGCGCCCTGGGCGACGGCCGTGCGAGTCAGGTCCTCGTAGTTGCCGAGGGTCCGTTCATACCAGTCCGGACTCCACTTCACGCCCTGCTCGATGTTGCCTTGGAGGACGGCGACACGAACCGTCTCGACGCCCTCCTCATCGTCCGCCTGCCCCACGGCGATTCCGAAGCCGACCAGATGCGCGAGAGCGAGTGCCGCCCAAGGGGCGGCGGCTTGCAGTTTGCCGGAGCGGCAAACTGCGGTGGAGTGGCGGACTGTGGTGGAGCGGCGAAGTGGGACCAGTTTTGCCAAGGCGACGCCGCCGAGCACGGTGATGAATGAGAGTCCGTAGACGCCCGTCCAGGCCACCAGCGGCATCAGCAGGGCGTTCTCGTGTTGGGCGTAGCCCAGCGTGGCCCACGTCCACCCCGAAAAGAGCCAGGATCGCAGGTGGTCAAGGGCGACCCAGACGGCAGCGGCCGCCCAGGGGGACGCCCACCCGGTGCGATCGAGGCGCACCCACATGGCGGCGAACGCGCCCGAGAAGAGCGCCGTCCAGCCACCGTTGCCCAGCGGACCCAGCAGGCCGACCACGGGATGGGCATGACCGTAGACCACGACCACGACCCAGAGCCAATGCAGGATCAGCGCGTGGGCCGCCCACGCCGCGAAGAACGCCCACTGGAAGGCGCGGCCCGGTGCCAGGCCACGGATGCCGAGCACCAGCAGCGCCGGCGAGAACCAGGAGAGCCAGCGACCCAGATCGAGAACCTCCGCTCCGGCGGAGTCGAGCGGGTGGGGAAACGACAAGATCGTGACGACAACGTAGGCCGAGAGCCAAGCGAGCCGCTCGCGACGCGTCGTAGCCTCCACGTCGAGGCGCAGTTCGGAGTTCGCTTCAGCTGTCACCGCGCTCGCTCTCGCGCAGCGCCCGCCACAGGCGACGCTCCTCGCGCTGCATCTTGCGGGCTTCAGCATCGGCTTCGTGGTCGTGCCCGAGCAGATGCAACGTCCCGTGGATCAGCAGGCGAGCGAGCTCTTCGTCCAGGCCCCTTCGACGCTGCCGCGCCTGCCGGGCGGCGGTCTCAATGTCGATCACCACGTCTCCCAGCAATGAGCCGCGATGCTCGGCGCCCTCTCCTTCCAGCATCGAGAACGACAGCACGTCGGTGGGCCGTTCTCGTCCCCGCCAGGCGACATTCAGCTTCTGCATCTCGTGATCGCCGACCAGCGCGATGGAGAGCTCCGAGCGACTGCGGGAGAGGCTGCGCAGCACACGAACCGCCCTCGAGCGCAGCAAGCGACGATCCACCACCGGCAGGCCATCTCGCTGCGGCGGCCCCGAAAGCCGAACGGTCATTCCTCGGTAGCTTCAGCGCCTGCGGCCTGGCCGGCATCTGCGGCCCGGCCGACATCTGCGGCCCGGCCGGCGTCCGCGGCCTGGCCGGCGTCCGCGGCCTGGCCGGCGTCCGCGGTACGAGATGGGGGGTACGGCCTGGACCGGCTGCGCTCGAGTCGCTCGTAGGCGCGAATGATGGACTGGACCAGCGGGTGCCGCACCACATCCTCTTCGGTAAAGCGCATGAACCCGATACCGTCCACGCCTTCGAGGAGGCCCACTGCCTCGACCAGGCCAGAGCGCTTTTCTTTGGGCAGGTCGATCTGCGTCATGTCACCCGTGATCACGGCCTTTGAGTCGAAGCCAAGCCGCGTGAGGAACATCTTCATCTGCTCGCAGGTGGTGTTCTGGGCTTCGTCGAGGATCACGAAGGAATCGTTCAGCGTGCGTCCGCGCATGAAGGCCAACGGCGCGACCTCGATCACACCGCGCTCGATCAGGCGGGCCGTCTTGTCGATCGGCATCATGTCGTTCAGCGCGTCGTAGAGAGGGCGCAGGTAGGGGTTCACCTTTTCCGCAATCGTGCCCGGCAGGAAGCCCAGCTTCTCGCCAGCCTCGACTGCGGGCCGCGTGAGAACGACGCGCGACACTTCGTGGCGGTTCAGGGCTGCGATGGCCAGCGCCATCGCCAGGTAGGTCTTCCCTGTTCCCGCTGGGCCGATCGAGAAGACGATGTCCTGGGTCCGCATCAGGTCGATGTAGCGGCGCTGGCGAAGGTTCTTGGCGGTGATCCGCCGACGCGAACCCACGGCGGACAACACGTCCTCGTAGACTCTCTGCAGGTCCACATCCGGCTGTTGGGTCACCATGCGCACCGCCTGTCGAACGTCGCGCGCGCTCACTGGATCGCCGGCGCGCAGCGTTCCGTAGAGCTCCTCGAGTACTTTCCGGGCGACCCCGACCTCGTCCGCCGAACCGACCAGTCGCACCTCGTTGCCCCGGGCGCTAGCCGCAATTCCGAGTTCCTGCTCCAGAATGCGGAGGGTGCGGTCACCTTCTCCGTAGAGCTCGGCGGCAGTCTGGTTGTCGTCGAAGACGAGGGTCTGTCGGGTGGTGGCGTCGTTCTGGGCCAGGAAGGCTCCCTCGTCAAACGTAGTGGCGACGACCCCTTCGTTTTGTGGGACGCCGCGATCAGCGCTCGGGCGCCAACAGAATGACACCGTCTTCGCGCTCTACGTAATAGTAGGGACGAGCCTCGACCCCCGCCAATGCACTGTCGGCCAGAAGCGGCCCGGTGACCAGCTGATCCAGCGAACGGGGCCAGCTGCCGACCGCGAAGCGATGAGACTCGACCGCGTTGCGAAGCGCGCGGGTCTCGTAGGATTGCCGCACGGCCTCGAGAGGCTTGCGCCCGAGAGTCGCACCGAGGGCGGCTGCAGGCTCGGGAGAGCGCTGGGCGCCGAAGATCACGGCCAACAGCAGCAGCAGGGTCGGAACCGCCCCTGCCAGCCACGTGATGGCCGCCCGGGCATCGACATTGGGCTTGGGCAGCGGAAGATTCTGGAGGCGTTCCACCACCTCGGGTTCCAGCGCTTCGATCACCTCGGCGCGCACCATGTCGGCGATCAGGCGCACTGTGTCGAAGGATCCCAGCAGCGTCAGATCGATGATGCGCTTCACCGAGATCCGTCCGTCGACCAGCTGAAAGACCGGCTCTGCCGCTTCCAGCAGCGACGGCTCGAGCGACGTCGCGCGGCGATACTCCTCGAACCCGGCCACCTTCTGGTAGATCCAGTCGAGCGACGGCACCAGCTCGGTGAAGCTGTGCCACTCGTCCACCATCCGCAATCCGTCCATCAGGATCTGCTCAGCGCCGAGCAGGGCGTCGAACTGCCGCTGGTGCTCGACCTCCTGGGCGTTGAACACGAACGCACCGCGCTCCCAGCGAAGCACTTCGAAGAAGGTCTCTCGAGTCAGGAGGTCCTCGATCGCTTCGAGGGATTCCTGATCGATCCAACCGCGGGAGACAGCCAACCGCGGAACCGTCTGGGCAGAGGCTTTGCACTCGGGAATCAGGGTGTCGACCTGTTGGCGTGACAATCGACCCGAACGCACCAGGAACTCAGCCAGCTCGGCCTCGGCCATCGAGCCGACGGGAGCCGCCGAGACCACGGCGCCACGATCGAAGCGGAGCCGGACGGTGCCCGCATCTCCACTGAACTCCAGCACGCCGGTCTTACGCTGCTGTCCGATCAACTGAAAGATGTCGGCGATGCCGAAATCTTCGAGGTTTCCGCGCAGCGCCGACACGGTCATTGATTCCTTCGCGCCGCCAGCGAGGTCGCGACGACGATCGTATAGAAGAGACCCGCCAACGTCGCGAGACACGCGAAGGCGAACGAACCCGCAGCGCCGGCGATCAGCGGATCGGGCACGGCGCCATCGCTCCAGATCACGGCCCCCGCCAGCACGGCAAACAGGAGTGCGCCCACCAGGGTGGACACAGGCCGTCGCGACAGCACCCCGGCCATGCCGGGCACCATCACCGACATCACCACGGCGATCTTGTTGAGGCGCACCTCGCGTTCCTTCAGCGCCTCGATGCGCTGCAATCGCAGCTCGCGATCCGTCTGGTCCGGTTGAAAGAAGAGATGGTTGCAGGGGTCGCAGAGCTCGCCGCCCGAGACTTTGGGATCGCAACGTGGACACACCCGCCTTCCGCAGCGTGCACACCAGCGTGAAGCCCTGAGATTGTTGCCTATCACCCAGGCGCCGACGAGAACCACGCCAAACGAGATGGCCGTCAGGATCGCGGACCTACCCAGCAGGCCGGGTGCAATGAAGGCACGAAGTTCCGATGCGAAGCGCTCCCCTGCATCGAGATTGATTACCCGGCGCCACACGGTCGAGTTCTCCAGGGGCAGATCGACGACGAATCCTTCGGGCTGGCTTCCCTGGAGCCGCGTCAGGTCCGCCACCAGATCGCCGTCGAGCCTCTGGGCCCGCGCGAGCGTGGCCGTAAGGTTGTCGACCTGGAAGGCGCGACCATAAGCCTGGGCCAGGTTGTAAAGCACGATGGGCGACTCGCGAATCTCGAGCGCGCGCTGATATAGATCGAGCGCCGACTCCATGTGTCCGAGGTGGAGCCGAACATTGGCGGCATTGTTCATGATCACGACGTCGCCGGGGGAGTCCTTGATCAGTTTCTGATACATCGCATCCGACGCTCCGAGGTTGCCCTGGCGTCGCGCCAAGCGCGCGAGCGCTTCCCGAGCCAGCAGATCGTCGGGTCCAGCGGCCTCGAGTCGGACGATGTCGCTGGCCAGGGTGAAGCCGCGACTGGCAGCCAGCGCGGATTCGGCGACCGGATCCCTCGGAAGTCCTTCGAGGACGGCACCCGTGTAGCGCGCAACGGGCCAGGCTCCAACGACGATGCAGCCGACGGCCAGCGTTAGCATGATGCGCTGGCGTCCGGTGCCGTACACGACGCCGATCGCGAACAGCCCCAGGGCCAGCCCGAGCAGACCTTCGCCCAGCAGCATTGCGAGCAGAACCAGCACGCCCAGCAGCGCTGCCCGCCCGAAGGGCGGCATCTGGACCGGAAGCAGGTCACCGAGATCGTGGGCGGCGTGGGGCGCCGCAAAGCCGGCGACGACCAAGATTGCGAGCAGTCCGCCCGCCATCAGTGCCACCGAAAAGATGAAGAGCAGCGACCCCCCCATCCAGAGGGCGCCCTCGATGTGGCGGCGAAAGGCCCCGAGAGAGCCGAAAGCTTCGCGAACGGCCGAGAAGATCGAGCCCGCCTCGAGCCAGAGGGCGCCGGCGAGCGCCATTCTGCCTGCGGGCAGATCCGGGGCCAGGCCAACGGCGGCACGGGCACCCTCCAGGCCCGAGTTCGCATCCAGCAGTACGGCGCGCGCCGCGGAGTCGAGGTTCCACACCCCTCGCTCGAGCGAGGCGCGACGCGTGAGTCGAACCCGCTCGTCCAGCGAATCGGCCGGCATGGACCAGACCCGCTCGATGACCCCCGGGCCCTGCCAATCGGGACCGGAGAGGGACGCATCGGTTCCGGCATTCACTGCGCCCCACGCCTGGGACCCCTCCACGAAGGGCCCAATCCCGCCTCCCGGCAACAGACCGTCCGGGGCCAGCCTCTCCACCAGGTCCGGCGGCGGGAGGTTCTCGGAGTCCAGCGAGCGGCCCTCAAGCGGGGCATGCTGGGCGTTGGCCACAGCCATGCCGGCCAGGACCAGCCACAGCACGGTCCAGATTCCAGCTCGCACAGGTCGCTGCCGGCCCGAGGTCACAACTGCCCCTCCAGGAGGACGATCTCCGGATTCCTAGGGGTCATATCGGTCCATCGGCCCACCCCCTGAACACCCTGCTGGCCACTCGGGCCCGCAGCTTGCGGATTCCTCCGGACGGGGAGCCGGCGTCTTCGGCCTCACGGCCGTCGGATTGGGTCGTCGACAGGGACGGGGCGGGCGCTACTCTCGGGCGCCTTCTCCGCACTCAGTCCTGGAGGAAGTTCGTGGCGAATCACAAGTCGGCCAAGAAGCGCGCCCGCCAGACGATCGTCCGCAATGCCCGGAATCGTCATGAGCGCAGCCGCGTGCGAACGGCCGTGAAGAAGCTTCGGTCGACCCTCTCCGAAGGCGATGCCGAGGCGGCCGCCAGCGCGCTCAAGAGCGCCGAGAGCCTGATCCGTCGCGCTGCCAGCAAGGGGATCCTCCCGAAACAGCGCGCCAGCCGCACGATCTCCCGTCTCACCAAGGCCACCAATCGCATCTAGTCCGACGGGGCCTCGGTTTCGCGTGCCATCCGAAGGATGGCGCAAGCGGACCGATCTCAGCCGACCAATCCGATCACGAGGCGTTCGAGAGCGAGCTCCGGCCGCAATCCGCCGGCACCCTTGAGAGCCAGGTCCGTCTGATGGATCGCCTGCAGGCAGGCGACCAGACGCCGCTCGGTGTAGCGGCTGGCCTGGCCCTCGAGCTTGCGCTGCACGAAGGGCGGGCCGGGCACGTTGCCCCCGCTACGCAGACGGAGCAGACGTCGAAAGTGGCTCACGAGTGATCCCAGCACCGCGGGAGGGGCGGCGCCCGCCGCGAGCAGCTTGCCCAACGTGCCCAGAGCTTCGGCGCCCCGCCCTTCCCCGATCGCATCGGTCAGATCCCAGATGGGCTCCTCGGCGATGTCCGACGTGCTGGCCGCCACGTGGTCGCGCGTCACTTTCTTGCCCAGACCGGCGAGCAGCGAAACCTTGGTAATCTCGTGCCGAAGCATCAGGAGGTGGGGACCCACCCGCTCTGCCAGCAGCTCGGCCGCGCCCGACACGAGCAAAACCTCTTGCCGTTTGGCCTCGGCCTTGACGAAGTTCACCAACTCTCGCGAACGTTTGGGCGGATCACAGTCCACGCGGGCATTCGCGCCGAAGGCCTTCACCCAGCGCGAGCGGCCGTCGACCTTCTCCGCGACGACGACCAGGACGGTTTCGCCATCGGCCTCGAGCTGACCGACCGCTTCGGCGATGGCTTCGGGCAGCGCCTTGGCCGCTCCACGCCGCGGCTCGGGATCGCGCAACACGACCAGGCGTCGCGGCGCCATCACGGGCAGCGATCGGATCACGTCCATCAGAGCAGCCGGTGTGGTGTTTGCGCCGTCGAGCCGGTCGAAATTGAAGTCGGCAGGCCCATCGCCGACGGTAGCCTTACGCAGCGCCGCGACCGCGTCGTCGCGCAGCAGCGGCTCGCTGCCAACGACGAGATAGGCGGGACGAAGCGTGCCGGAGGCCAGCTCTTCCCGCAGTGCGTCCGGCGTCACCGAACGAGACTCTCGTAGAGCGCGTCGTAGACCCGGCCCGCCACCAATCTCGACACTTCGCGCAGCGCTTCCTGTCGGTTCTTGCGCTGCACCTCGACGTCGGCGCTGGCCAGGTAGCGCTCGGTTTCGCGGGTGGCGCGGGAGTCGATGGAGATCTCGGTGCCATCGGAAAGCGTCGCCAGCAGTTCCACCTTCAGGGTGATCTCGTACTCGAGCGCCTGGATCACCGACGAGAAGCTCCGGGCTCGGGATTGGATCGGCAGGACCCGCCCTTGGATCACCAGGTCTGCGGCCGCCTTGTTCTGAACCAGCTTGACGCCACGACGACGCAGGAATTCGCGGCGAAGCGCGTCGGCCACCACGTACTCGATACCCGGCTCATGGGAATCGTTCAGCGGCGTGACGATGGCCACGGACTGGACGTCCCCCAGTCCGCCGTCGTAACGGACCAGGGAGTAGCTGCTGCAGCCCGCAGCGAGCAGCAAGATCGCCGAAAGTACGAGCCGAACCGGCCGGATGAGCACGCCGGAGGTATATCACAAGAGATCGCGCAATCCGACGGGCGCCCCCGCTGGCTGGTGCGAGCGCTCGCTGACGACGTCCCCATGCGGAATCCCGAGGATTCCGACAAGAGATGCCGTCAGCCTTCGGCTGGCAAACTCACCCGGATCTGGAAGCTCCGGACGCGCTCGCGCAGCGGCTCGGCCTGGATCAGCGCTGTCGCCAATGCCGATCACAACGGGAAATGATTGCGGAACTCTCTTGCGCGAGGGAGCGAGCGGTCGTTCATCTCTCTCGTTCTCGACACACACGTTGGCTTGCGAGATCAATCGATCTTCAGGAGTCCACGTGCGACCGACAGCACCTTGTTGGCCTGGATCGGCTTCGTCAGATACTCGTTGGCCCCTAGACTCAACGCACGCTCGCGATCTTCCTTGGCGCCTTCCGTCGTGATCACAACGATTGGGATCTCCTTGAGCGCATCGTCGCCGCGGATCAAGCTGATCAACTTCAATCCGTCCATCACCGGCATGTTGATGTCGATCAACGCAAGATCGAAGTGGTCGCTGGAGACCTTGCGCAGGCCGTCCATCCCGTCCTGCGCTTCTATGATTTCGACGTCCTTGAGGCGTCGCAACGAAAACACGAGCAACTGCCGCATGGTCGGGCTGTCTTCCACAATCAGAATTCGCCGCTTTTCCATGTCTAACCCCCTACCTCGCGTTCACTGCGTCAACAGATCCAGGAAACCCTGGATCGTGTTGAGTTTACGCTCGGATTGTCCATAGAGCCGCGCCGCAAAGAGCGCCGTCGCTGCGTGACCTCCGAGCACGTTGAAGAGTTCGTGATCGAGCGCCGTGAACCCTTCCTTCTGCTGAAGGAGACTGAAGATCGCGATGGCCCCGATCGGGCGCTTCTCGATCTGCAGCGGGATACAGACGATCGGCTCGGTGTAGTCATCCGATCGGGTGGTGTCCCAACACGTCGTCTCGGTCGCGGCAATGGCCTTGCCCAGGCTGCCCTTGCCCAACTGGCAGCTGGGGATCTCCGAGGGCGGAACGCCCTCGGCTGCCACGACCCGGAGCTCCTCGTTCTTGCCATCGAGCAGATAGACGGCGAAGACCTCGGCACCGATCAGATTGATCACGATCTCTATGACGATCTTGAGCACCTCATCGATGTCGAGGGTCGAGTGAAGCTGGTAGCTCGCTACGTAGAGGTTCGCGAGGTTGTTGTTCTCCTCCTCGATCTCCACGTAGCGGTCCGCAAACTTGCGGTTCTCCTCCTCGACCTCCGTCAGACGCTCGCGGAAGCTTCGATTCTCTTCCTTGAGATTCGCGATCGTTCCAATGAGTTCCACCCGTAGCTTCTCCCAATCGTCGGGATTCCGGGCAGCCTGATGCTGCCCATCCTCGACGTCGAGAAGCTTTCGCCGCAGGCGTTCATTCTCGATCATCAGTTCCCGAGTAAACTCTGCACCCTTCTTGAAGATGCCCAGGAACTCTTCCTGCCTATCGAAGATGTTCGAACCATCATCGCTCATAGAGATCCCTTCGTGCCAACGCTCCAAGAGTTGGCGTGGCTGACTCCACGTTGGATGACCGTGGCCATGTCGCTCAACGGCAACACCAGGTCCACCACACCGGTTCGAATGGCCTGCTGGGGCATTCCGAAGATCACGGCCGTCGATTCCGACTCCGCAATGACGTGGCCGCCGGCGTCCTTCACCGCGACTACACCCCTTCTTCCGTCGTCCCCCATCCCCGTCAATACCAGGGCCAGAAGATCTGAGCCAAAGTGCTTAGCGGCCGACTCGAACAGCCGGTCAACGGAAGGGGTGTACTTGTCGCGTGAGCCGCCGCGAACCACGCGCGTCAACATTCGTCCACTGTGATTTTCCAGCTCCAGGTGACACCCACCGGGCGCAACCAGAATCGTTCCGGCCTCGGGAGACTCGCCGCCATCCGCCTCGACCGCCGTGAACGCTGTGAGCCGATTGAGACGCTCTGCAAAGCCCCGGGTGAACCCGCTGGGCATGTGCTGAGCCACCATGAATGCGCACGGAGGCGGCTCGGCGAAGGCACCGAACACCTGCATCAATGCCGCGGGACCCCCGGTGCTGGATCCGATGACCACGAGCTTGGGCGCCAGGCTGTCGTCCCGATGATCGGACCTGGTGATCACCGGCATCGAGTTGACCCGATCGCGGACCTTGTCGATTCGCAAATCGCGAATCGAATGAACCTTCCGGATGAGCTCGTGCTCGATGTTCACCAGCTCCGGCGCCGCGCGCGGAGTCGGCTTGGCGATGAAGTCCACGGCACCCAGCTCAAGGGCCTTGAAGACGTCGTCTTCATCGGCCCGACCGCTGATCACCATCACCGGCGTCGGGCGCTTCGCCATCACGATCCGCAGGAACGTGAAGCCGTCCATCCGCGGCATCTCGAGATCGAGCGTGATCAGGTCCGGCTCCAGATCGAAGGCCTTGCGCAGCGCCTCCTCTCCGTCGCGAGCCACACCCACCACCTTCACCAGCGGCGAAGACTCGAGCATCCGGGTGATCGCCTGCCGGCTGAACGCCGAGTCGTCGATCACGAGCACGCGAATGAGATCACGCCGATTCATTCGCGGCGACCTCCGCGCGAATCGACGCGGCTGATAGCGGCCTCGGCCGCGGCGTGCCAGGGATCGTTGAGCAGCACGCCGGGCAGCGGCCTGCGGTAGACCAGGTCGTTGCTCAGATGGCGCAGATCGAAGACCGTCGAGAGGTTGATTAGTGACTCCGAGTGGCCCAATAGCAGGTGGCCACCGGGCCGGAGCTTGTCGAAGAACATCTGAATCACCCGGCGCTTGGTCTCGACGTCGAAGTAGATGATGACGTTGCGGCACAGGACCACGTCCATCGTACCCAGCAGGGAGATTCGCGAACGATCGAGCAGATTGATGTGGATCAAGTCGACGTGTCGCTTGACATCATCGGAGATGCGCCAGAGACCGTCCTTCTCGCTGAAGTACTTCTGGCGCAGGGCCGGTTCGGTCTCGCGGAACGAGGCCTCCCGGTAGACGCCTTGGCGCGCCTTGCGAAGCATGCGCTGCGAAATATCCGAGCCGTAGACGTGCAGATCGACTCCCGGCGTAAAGCCCGCCTCCATGGCCATCATGACGATGGTGTAGGGCTCCTCTCCGCTAGAGCAGCCCGCAGACCAGATGTTCACCGGACCGTTTCGCTTGGCGCGTTCGAGCCGCACCTCGGGAAGGATCTCGTTCATCAGCGCGCGCAGCTGACTCCGCTCGCGGAAAAAGTAGGTCTCATTGGTGGTAAGTTCGTCGATCAGCCGGGCGAACTCGCTGTCACCGCTCGATGCGTTGCGCACGAGATAGTGATACGCGGAGAAACTCGTCAGATCGAGATCCCGCAGCCGCCGCCCCAGCCGCTTCTCCAGCAGGAAGCGCGACTCGGGACCGAAGTGCAATCCGCAACGCTCGCGCAGGAGTTCCCCGATCATCCGGAACTCCGCGTCCGTCATTTCGGGCGCATCTTTGCGGTCGATAGAAATCATTCGGGCCTCAACATTCGAGTCTCTTGAGTGCCCGGAGAATCACATCGCGCACGAATTCATCCTGCTCGGTCTCCAGCCGTCGAAGGATCGGCGGAACTGCCCGAACCACGCCTCGGTCCGCCAGAGCCTGGATCGCCTCAGCGCGCACCGACCAATCCGGGTGTGAGACCAGGGGAACCACCGGCTCGAGGTCCGCGACCTCACCGTGACGGTTGATGCAGATGACGGCCTCTTTGACGAGCTCGGGCTCCGATCGTTCCAGCAGCGCCAGCACAGATCGCGAAGCCGTACCGCCGATGGAATTGAAAGCCTCCAAGGCACCCAGCGCCACCAGCACATCGTCAGCCAAGGCGTTCTCCAGCACGGCGATCGTCGCCTTGCGCCGCTCCCCGTCGGTAGACTGTCCGAAACGCAGCCCCAGGGCCCGAACCGCCGCGGCTCGGACGCGCGCATCGTCATCGTCGGCCAACCGCATCAGGTCGTCGATCACGGCATCGTTGCTGGAAGCGCCGAGGGCCGACGCCGCTGCGATGCGAACGCTGGCGGATTCGTCGGCCAGGGCCAGACGAAGCGGCTCCGCTGCAGTACCGGGCTCGAGCCGCGCCAGTGCGTCCACGGCTGCCCGGCGCACCCGAGCGCTGGGATCCTTCATGAGGAAGGTCACGAGCTGAACGTCCTCACGTCGACCGATGCAACCCAGGACCCGGGCGACGGCCAGTCGCACGGCTTCGGGTGCCCCGTCGAGACGCGAACACAGCAACTCCACGGCCTCTTCGGTAACCCGAGGATCCGTCTCAGCGCCGGGCTCGGCCACTGCGATGACGGCCTCTGTCAGTGCGATGACCTCGTCTTCGCTGTCGATGTCCTCGTCGGTCGCGGAGGTTTCCAGACGACGAATCAGTAGCGGCAACGCCTCGGACATTTTCTTGCGCCCGACCGATCGGGCCGCCGCAATCCGCAGCTCGGGGTCCGAACCTTCGAGCGCCGCCATCAGGCGCGCAGCACCCCGTCGACCTGATGTCCGACCGAACAACACGCAGGCCCCACGACGACAATCGGCATCGAGCTCCGACCAGGCCAGATCAACGGCCTCTTCTGCCACATCGCTCATCCGTTCGAGCGTCGCGAGAGACACCTCGGTCAGGGCTTCGTCACGGCCAGCCTGCAGGATCGGCACCACCCCGGCGGCCGATCGAATCAGGCCCAGGAACTGGATGATCACCAGTTGGACCGGAAGCTCGGCGTCGCTCAGCCGTTCGACGGCGCTATCGACCACCACGGGCGCCGCGTTGGCGGCTTCGCGCATCTGCTCCGACAACCGCTCGGCTTCGAGACCATCCCTTCGGGAGTACATACGCAACAGGGCCTTCATGGCCGCTTCGCGGGAAGTGCGTGAGTTGCAGACCAGTCCCTTGAGGAGAACGGGCACAGCCTCGTCGTCGTCGACGGCGCGCCCCAGCAGTTCGAGCCCAGCCGGGCGAAGGATCGGATCGTCGACCACGGGACCGAGATCCCGGGCACTCACCGGAGCCTCGAGCATGGCCAGTGCGTGCAACGCCGAGAAGCGGACGAGTTGGTCCTCGCCGGCCTCGATGGCCACTGTCAGCAGCGACTCGAGGATCCCGGGTCCGCCGATGGCGCCGAGCGCGTCGGCAGCCGCACCCCGGACATTCGGATCCGGGTCGTGAAGCAGGTCCATCAAGGCGTCGTTGGCGCGCGCATCCCCGATTCCAGCAAGGGTGTCCACGACCAGCTTGCGGACGTCGCGGTCTTCGCTGTTCAGCTCGGCGAGCAAGGACGTCAACACGCGCGGACCGCATTGGATGAGCGCCTCGATGGCCGCGTTTCGGCGGCCAGGATTCTCTCCATCGGCCAGCGCGCCGATCATTGCCAACGCCGCCCGGACCGGATCTTCAGAAGAGACCAGGCGCTCCACGGCCGCCTTGCGCACGCGCCAGCTCGAATCTCCGAGGCGATCGATGAGCAGAGGCAGCGCCTGATCGAGCGGTAGCGCGTCCGCCCGCTCGATGGCCAGGCGACGCACGTCCTCGTCGTCGCTCTGGATGTCTCGCACGACGCTCTCTCGATCGCGATCGTCGAACTCCATACTCATCTCACGTCATCCCCCGCATGCGCGCGACGCGCACGAGTTCGTCGGCGAGAAAATCTCGCTCTTCGCGCAGGCTTGCACCCACCCGTTGCTGAAAGAGACCTCGGCCTTCGGCGATCTCCGACGCGAGGGCCTCGATTACGTTGCCGTCTCGGATACCGGCCTCGAATTTCTCTGGGTTGTAGAGGACGATGTCGGAAACAATGATGCGCGCAAGCCGCTCGGCGGCGGCGGTGGCGCCGTCTTCCGCAGGCGCCGCGGGGGCCGCGGGCGGCGGCACCGGAACTACCGGCTGAGGCGCTACCGGTGCAACAGGCTGGGGCGCCGCTGCCGTCGGCGCCTCTTGCGTCGGCAGGCCGAGTCGGGTCTGATGGGTCGTGACGCTGGAGGCAACCTGGCCCGGCATCACCGCCTGGGCACCGTGGACCATCGGAACGGACGCAGCGGCCGCGCCACGGATGTCGAAGCCGAAGCCTGAGAGAACGGGTCGCAGTGCTTCGGGGAGCTGCGGTCGCTCTAGAAAGGCGTCGGCACCATAGAGATCCGTGGGCGGACGTCGGTAGCGACTCTGTTGATGAACCGAACCAATCAGCACGACGTGGATGTTCCGCAGGCTCTCGTTGCGCTTGATGAACTCGCAGATCTGGAAGCCGAACATCTTCGGCAATCCAGCGTCCAGGATCACGCCCCGGGGCAGGATCCGCTGGATCGTCATGATGGCCTCGACACCATCGTGAACCAGCACCGCTTCGAGCCCCCACTCGACGAGGGTGTTGGCGATGGCCTTGCCCGCCTGAACGTCGGGATCGGCCAGCAGGACGAGATTGCGGCGGTCCGACTCACTGCGGGGCTGGCTCGTGTCCAGCATGGAAGGGCTGACGGTCGCCTGAGGCGCATCCGCGGTCGCCGGCGCTGAAGCCTCGGGCATCGCCACCGGCGGCGACTCTTCGGCCACGGCGGCCTGGGCCGCGGGCGGTGCAACTCGAAACACGGCTTCGCACTTCGAACAACGCAGCCGCATCCCCTGCGGGCCCAGACGGGCCGCATCGATTCGGTAGCGCACTCGACATTTCGGACATGCAGCGATCATGTTCTCATTCCCCATGAACCTCACCCTCTCAGCTCAGATCCGACGGCTAGATCTGGAAGCTCCTGACGTCCTCACGCAGCTGCTCGGCCTGCCGGATGAGATCTTCCGCGACCCGGTCGAGACGCTTGGCCGCGTCCTCGTTGGTCTCCGTTCGTGTGTGCATCGCCTCCAGGAATTCCACGGCGGATCGACAGGCCGCCGTCTGCTCCTGGAGGGCACCGTTGATCTGTTCCACGGCCTCGCGCACCGATTCCACCGATTCGCGGATCCGGCCCGAGCCCCGCGCCTGCTCTTCCGTCGTACTCCGCAACTGCTGGGCCACGTCCTTCATCGCAACCGAACTCCGATACACCACCTCGTTGCCCCGGTCTTGCTCCGCCGACGCCATCCGGATTTCCTCGACGCCGACGCGCACGCTCTCCATCAGCTCGACCACGTGGTTGGCCGCCTTCGCCTGCTCGCGAACCGCCGACACGATGCCGGAAATCCGCTGGCCCGACTCCTGGCTCGCCCGCGTAATCTCCTCCAACGACGTGCCGGCGGCCGCCGCCAGATCCACGCCGCTCGCCACGCTCTGGCTGCCCTCCTCGATGGCCCCGATCGCGTTCTCGCTCTCCTCCTGCACCGCCCGGATCAGCGAGCCGATCTCGTTCGTGCTCACCAGCACCCGATCCGCCAGGTCCTTGATCTCGTCCGCCACCACGCTGAACGCCCGACCCTGATCACCCGCCTGGGCCGCGATGATGGCCGCGTTGAGCGCCAGCAGGTTGGTCTCGTCTGCCACGTCGTCGATCACATCGACGATGGCCCCGATCTCCGAGGCGCGACTGCCCAGCGAACGGATCACCTGCTCGGCCGACTCGGTCGCCTCGCGAATCGCGTCCATGCCGCCGATGGTCTGCACCATCTTCGCCTGGCCGCTCTCGGCCGCATCGACCACCATGCGAGAGAGCCGCGCTGTCTCCTCCGCCGAGACATCCACCTCGCGCATCGACGTCGCCATCTCACCCATGGAAGCCGACGTCTCATCCGCCGCCTCCGCCAGGCCCTCGGTGTTCTCCGACACCTGCTTCACGCTGCGCGCCATCTGCTCGATCGAACTCGACACCTCGCTGACCTTCTCGCTCAACACCGTGGCCGTTTCGTTGAGCTCCTCGCCAGCCGCACCGAGCTCAAGAATCGAGCTGCTCGATTCCTCCACCGAGACATTGAGCGCCTGGGCCGAGTCCGCGATGCCGCGCACCTGAAAGTTGATCTGCTCCATCAGCGCCGATGTCTGCTCGATGCCCTGCAACTGCTCGACAGTCGCGTCCGAGACCGACCGGGCCACCTGCACCATCTCGACCGACGTCACTTCGACCCGGTCCGCGGTACGAGCCATGCCCCCAACGGCAGCGCGCAGTGAAAGCGCCATCGTCTCGAACGAACGCGCGAGACTGCCCAGCTCGTCCTCGGATTCGAACACGCGTCCCTTTCGGAGGTCTCCCGATGCCATGCGGGCCGCCTCCGCTTGAAGCCACGACGTCGCGTTGCTGACGTCGCCAGCCATCATGCGGGCCAGCCAGTAGGCGCCCAGCAGCGTGATTGCCAATATCGTGGCAAAGGCGAGCCACATCCGGGTCTGGTCCACATGCACCGCATCGCTCGGCATGGAAGCGAGCAGGATGGAATCCCCCTGGCGTCGCCAGGCGAAGTAGCGTCCCGAAGCAACCGACAGGCTGTCCCCCGCCTCCAGGTCCGACTGCTCGATCTGGCGGCGGACGAACGCCATGACGAAATCTTCGAGCGGAGCTGCGGCACCCGCGGATAGATCGAGGAGCGTGATCTGCACCTGCTTGGCAAGACCCGGGGCATCATCCATGACACGCTTCAGTTCAACGGCCTGGTCCCGGCGATCGCCGGTCGCTTCGAGAAGTTTGTACTCCCACTCGACCACGAAGGCCTCGAGAGTTCGAGCCGCCTCCGCCTGGAAGAAGAGAACGGAAAAGACCACGGGGATCACGGCGATGCCTACGACGCCAGTGATGAGCTTCGTCCCGAGCGGCAGCGTGTGGATCAGCTGAGCGCGTTCCTGGGGATCGCTGATCTCCTCGGCGAGCATCTGGCGAATCGGCGCCAGTAGCCGCTTCAGCTGGTACATGGTGACCATCGACGCGACGACTCCGGCCATCGAACCGGCCAGCCAAACCGACAGATACTGGGTAAGGCCGAAGTACTCCCACCGGACGTCCATGTAGAGACTCATCACGAAGACAGGAATCAACCAACCGCCGATGGCCACGATCGCGCCACGGCGCGGAAGGTCGATGACAGCGGCGAACGCCTCACGACTGAGAGCGGGTGTCACCGTCCCGCCATGCCGCGCATCGCAGTAGTCGGGAACGCTCCCCATGGTCCGTCGCTGGAGCCACTGTTGGAAGAACGTCGCCGGCAACATGTAGACAAGAACCGCCACGGACAGATCAGCCCACTGCTCGCGGGTCAGCTCGAGGAGTGACTCGAGAACCCCGCAGACAACGAAGAGCGCGAGCATCGCGAACTGCCACGAGGCCTTGTAGATCTTGGAGATGAGCTGCTTTCCGGTCGGCTGCCAGTCGGTCACGACTCGACCTCCGTACCCGCGTCTCCGTCCTTCAACACTGATCGATACACACTCTCCAGGAGATGCTCGAGTGACAGCACCAGGATCGGTTCGGCACCTGCCCGGCGCACCACGGCACGGGTCACTTCGTAGCCGCTCTGGGTTGCCAGCGCGGGTGGATCCTCCAGACGATCCACCTCGATGGGCAACACGTCGACCGCCGCATCGATCATCAGGCCCATGACGAGTCCATCCACCTCGGTGATCGCAATTCGCGTCTGGGTCCCGGGTTCGACCCGTCCGAAACCGAGGGCGCGGGCGAGGTCCACGACGGGAACGACCGAGCCACGCAGGTCGATCACGCCTTCGATCAGACGCGGCGCGTTCGGCAGCGGCGTGATCGGTTGCCAACGAACGACCTCGCGCAGCTGCGAAACGTCGATGGCGTACACTCGTCCCGCCACCTCGAAGCAACCGAGGGTGAGGTAGTTCTCGGAATATGTGGCAGCTCTACTGGTCTCCATCGATTTCCAACACCCGATCGAGGTCCAGGAGGGACACGAACTCGTCCCCGCGGACACAGAGCGATTCAACCGCGTCTCCGGACGCGGCCTGCAAGTCTGACTCTTCCACCGAAAGCACTGCGTTGACGCCGTCGACCAGCAGTCCGGCGATGCTTCCGTCCGTGCAGTAGACGACGATGATGCGACTGCGACGAGCGGGCGCCGCGGGCTCGATTCCGAGACGGCGGCGAAGATCCACTACCTCGACGATCTCGCCTCGCAGGGAGATCACGCCCAGAACTTCGACAGACAGCCGCGGCACGGGCGTGATCGGCCGAATGCGCACGATCTCCCGCACACGCTCCACTGGAATGGCATAGGACGCGCCTTCGAGACTGAAGGTCAAGAACTGCCGGAGGTCGGCCAGATCGCCTGCCGACTCGGACCCGCGCGCCGCTTCGCGCGCCAACGTCTCCCATTCAGCGGTTTCGTTCGGGGACGGCGCTTCGCTCATGCGGCCTCCCTCCGACGCAATGCATCTGCCAGCAGAGCCGAGACATCGAGCACCAGAACGGGATCCTGGTCGCCCAACTCCGTCGCGCCAGCGATGCCACGAATCGTCCGAATCGGGCCCTGAATCGGCTTGATCACGGTGTCCTGCTGACCAATCAGACGATCGACGATCAGACCGATCCGGGAATCGCCCATTCCCAGCACGACGACGAATAGCTTGTCATCGCGGCTCGAATCGGGAAGACCGAACTCATCGGACAGACGCCGCAGCAGCAGGGCATCTCCCCGATGGTTGAGGATCTCCTGGTTTTGGCTGCGCTGGATCTGCTCGGGACCGATGGAGAGCGTCTCGTGAACCGTGTTGAGCGGAATCGCAAAGCGCTGGTCGGCCACCGCCACGATCAGGGACTGGATGATCGCGAGCGTGATCGGCAGCGTCATCGAGATCGTCGTTCCCTGACCGGGCTCAGAATCGACGTCGACCACGCCACCGAGCTGCGACAGGTTGTTTCGAACCACGTCCATGCCGACACCCCGCCCACTGGTCTCCGTGACTTCGTCTCGGGTGGAGACGCCGGGCGCGAAGATCAGATCCAAGGTCTCCTTGTCCGTGAGTACGTCGCCGGGTTCAATCACGCCGTTGGCCTCGGCCTTGGCGCGGAGCCGTTCACGGTCGATCCCACGGCCGTCGTCACTGACGGCGATTACCACGTAATTACCGCGTTGGAAGGCATCGATCTTGATGCAGCCCTGCGGCTCCTTGCCCTCTTCGGAGCGCTCGCTCGGCGATTCGATCGCGTGATCAAGAGCATTTCGCACGATGTGCATCAACGGATCGATGAGTTCTTCGATGATCAGCTTGTCGAGCTCGGTATCAGCCCCGCGCAGCTCGAGACGGACGTCTTTTTCGAGCTCGACCCGTAGACGCCGGATCACTCGAGAAACCTTCTCGAAGACCTGACGCAATGGAACCATGCGGACTTCAAGAACCGCCGACTGCAGCTCTCGGAGCTTGCGGCCGAGCGCCTTGTGGAGCTTGCCAAAGTCACCTACGACCCGGGCCGTGGCCGGATCCCCATGCAGACGCGACACCAGGTCGCCAAGAGCGTTTCGCTGGATTACCAGCTCGCCGACCAGGTTCATCAGTTCGTCGAGCTTGTGGATGTCGACCCGTACGGTCTCGCTGATCGACCTGAGCGACTCGGACTCCCTCGGATCCGGCAGCGCAGTCTTCGGTGCATCGTCCGAAATCGGAGGCGCTACACCATCGGCTCGATCTGCGGTCGCGATGAGCTCGGACTCGGAGCTGGATACGGATTTTCCGGCGGCCGCGGGTGCGGGTGCGGGATTGTGCGCAGCCGCGACCGAGCGTACGGTGGTTTCCGGGAAGTCGAAGCGGGCATCGACCTCGGTCGATGTCAGGTCCGACGCCACCAGCAGCGAGAAGCGGATCTGCGCCTTCGAGCTGTCACCCGGCGCTGGCAGCGTCGAGAGCACTTCACCGATTTCGCGAATCGCCTCGGTGAGCTCCGAAAGACCCTCCTCGAATGAAATGATCTCGAACGTGGCGTCCACCAACAAGATGTTTCGGCCGCGGCGCAGGTTCTCGCGCAGCCGGTGTTCCTCGTACTCCGTCAGCGCCCGCAGCAACGATGCATCGATGTCGAGGTTTGTGAACTCTTCCGCCTGGGTTTCGACCGGCCGCTTCGCCAGCTCGATCTCGCCTACGAGTGCCTGAACCGATTCGCTCATGGCCTCGATCGCGACCGCATCCCCGACCGCCGCCAGCAGCTTCGCAAACAGCGCGGCGGAACGGTCGACGACGTCGACGACGGCCGCCGAGAGCGGAACACGGCCGAGACGCAGACCGTCGAGCACGTCTTCCAGGCGATGGGCGAGATCGTGGACCGGATCGAAGCCGAACAGGCCCGCCAGGCCCTTGAGCGAGTGTGCCGAGCGAAACAGCCGGTTGACGAGTTCGGGGGAAACCTCGTCGCCCGCCGCGCGCTGATCGGAGAGGTCGGCGAGATCCACGCGCATGCGCTCCAGGATCTCCTCCGCCTCGGAAACGAATTCCTTGTCGGCCTTACTGACGACGCGGGCCTTGCGCTTCCGGGTCTTTCTCCTGGCAGCCACTTCGCGTCAGACCTCGTCGGATCGAGGGGCACGGGAGAGCAGGTCCTGCGCGATCTGCCGCAGCTCCTCGGGGTCGAATGGCTTGACCAGATATGCGTCTGCGCCAAGGCTGATTCCCTTGTCGCGATCGCGATCGGAACCTTCGGTCGAAACGATCACTAGCGGGATCGAGCGGTAGGATTCGTTGCTCTTCACGAACGACACTAACTCGAGTCCGTTGATGTCGGCCATGTTGATGTCGGTCAGGATGAGGTCGAATCGTTCCCGCGGTAGGATTCGCAGGGCCTCGAATCCGCTCTCGGTCTCGGTGATCTTCACCGGTGTCGGCATTTCATCGAGTGCCGAGACCAAAAGCGCCCGCATCGTAGCTGAATCCTCTACGATCAGGATGCGCTGCACAGTCTCCCTCCCCCCCGAAATTCCTAGGGAATTCCGTCCTGCACCGTATCGGGCCCGGGACGGGGATTCTTGAGACGTTCTGAGGACTTCGGGCGGACTTCGCCGCCTTGTCAGGCGACGGGTTTGTCGGCTCGACCGCTCTCGGCCAGCGCCCGCTCGAGGAGGGCTCGATCGAGCGCCAGACCGGCCTCGTGGATCACGATGTCGAGGCCTGTGGCGTCTCCCATGGGGGTATTCCCGGGCAGGTTGTCCGCGTAGAGCAGCGCCGCAAGCCGGCCTCCGCTCTCGATCGGGGCCACGTATGCCCGTTCGGGAGTCTGCCCCCCCAGCAGCTCGACCAGCTGCGCGTCCCCGGAACCGGACGGGACCGCGCAGTGGGCCTCTCCGGTCTCCAAGACCTTCCGAAACCAGGCTGGCTGATCCAAGGCAATCCGCAGCTCACGGAAGTCCTCGTCGTCTGGACCTCCGGCTTCGGGCAGCCGCCGCTGAGCGATGCCAACCGCCAGGTCGTCGCGCACCATGAACATGGCCACGCGCCCGAAGGTCTCGGCTGCAAAGTCCAGCACGACATTCAAGACGTCTCCGCGATTGGCAGGATCACGCAGCCGACGGCTGACCTGCTTGAGAAGTTGGAGTTCCTGTCCGGTCGACGCAGACTGGCTGCTCGGCGTCCGGGGCTTCCGGGAGGGCGCGAGCCCCGCGCCTCTGGCCCAGCCCCGCAGCTCGCGCCGGAGCTGCTCGCCCGAGGCCGCGACCTCCGCGTGGCGGCGGCGGTCGATGAGCGCCGCGCTCGCCGGCCGGCGCATGATTGCGTCTGCGGCGTCGACGCCGGGCGGTGGATCGCCAGCACCCTCATGAATCACCAGCAACGGCATCCGGGGTGCCTGGGTGCGCAGCCGACGCAACAGCTCGCCGGTGTTGCGGGTGCCATTGAGACGGTCCGGTTCGACCTCGCTCGAAATCAGTGCAGTGGGCACGATGCCACGCGCCAGGTATTGACGGATCCGCCCCATCGCCGCATCCGAATTCTGGAAGATATGGATCCGCTCGAAGATCCCGTGGAGCGTCGATTTCAACCACTCCAGAACACGCAGATCGGGGTCGAGAACGACCAGGCAGCCAGTCGGCGCTGGCGGTGCCTCGATGGCAACCGCAACCGGGTCCAGAGGCTTCGCGATCGAGATGGCCGCGTCGGTCACTTCTGCAGACTCTGCGATGACCGGCAGCTGAACCGTCGATTCCGGCTCCTCGAAGGCCTCGGCCGCGGCCAGCGGGTCGCCCGACGGGACCTGGGCGTCGTCTTCGTCATCGATGAAGGCCGCGACCTCACTCGCTTCCTCGTCCGCGCGGGCCACCGTGGCCAGGGCCAGCGCATCGCGGGCATCTTCATCGTGGTTCTCGTCTTCTTTGGTGTCGACATCGGCGAACGGCGAGGCCACCCCGTACTCACCGGTAGCTTCATTGTCGTCGCTGGGGGACGCGTGTGGCTCGACTCCCGTGCCGTCTTCGCCACTGAACATGGGCGTGTCGTCAGCTTCGCCGCTGAACATGGGCTCATCCGAGTCATCCCCGCTGAAGGACGGCTCCATCGAATCTTCACCGCCTTCGTCCCCGAGACGGGCGGCTTCCATGCTGAGATACTGGGCGTTGATGCCAAAGGGCAGTGCCAGCTCGACATCGCGATCTTCGATCTCGCTGTGCACCTCGAAGCTGAATTCGCCCGCGCGCCAGGAGAACATGGCGATCACAGAGCGCTCGACGTGCTCGCGTCGCAGCGAGTCGAGTCGTTCCGCCGGAATTCCGGCGCGCTCGGCGATGGCTTCGTCGAGGGAGACCCCGCTCTCCCGCGAAAGCTCGAGGGCTTCGTCCACCTGATCGGGCTCTGCGAAACCGCCCGGCACCAGCAGGCCGCGCAGATCCTCGGGCTCACCCTTCACGTAGGCGGCGCGCACCAACCCGTCGCGGAAGACGATGCGGCCGTCTCCTTCATCGGACCTCAGCAGCAACAGGCCCGACTTCCGAGAGAGGCTGACGATTTGAAGAATGTCCGCGAGACCCAGATCTTCGAGGCTGCCCACCAGGCTCATGGCGCTCCCCAGCCGGATGCACAACCGCCCATCGGCTCCACATCTCGCCGCACACAAAAGATCGGCCGCTCGGGCCGTTACTTGATCAATTGCGCTCCCCAGGGGGAAATTGTTCTGGCGCGAGAAGGGCCCCGGCTCAGGCGGAGAGGGCGGCAGTCGCTGCGGGGAGCCGCAACGCGATCTCACCGGGAAGTTGGGCCGGGCGCGCCCGGCGCAGCAGCTCGGCGGTGTGGGCGGCGTCTTCGCGGGCCACCAGCAGACGCAGATGGAACTCGACCTCACGACCGAACGAGGCGAGCCCGGCGGCGGCACCCGTAAGCAGCGCCCGGGCCCGTCGCTCCTGTGCGGCCTGGCCAACGCGATCGCCGGGTAGCGACAGCGCCAGGGTCTGCGCCTGAAGTGCGGTGGCGCGCCCGACGGCATCACAGACCACTTCCTCGAATCGAATGGCGTCGAAGGCCTCGCGCGGTCCAGCGCCCAGCACCAGCAGCCAGGGCACGGACAGGCCCCCGAAGGTCGCAACCAGGGCGGCCTCGCCCGGCTGCCCGTGGAGGCGCTGGCCCGTCACCAGCGCCGAGAGACGACCGCAGAGTCGCCAGTCAACGCGCCCCGAGTTTCCCTGGAGTGGACGTTCGTCGCAGAAGAGCCAGACCGCAGCGAGATCCGCACGCACCCGTTCGATCGAGCTCACCGCGATTTCGAGATGCAGCTCGCCACTCACGGGCTTTCTTCCTCGGGTCCGGATCGATGAGCGACGGCATCGAGCACACCGTTCACGAAGGCAGGCGAAGGATCGTCCCCGAAGCGCCGGGCCAGCTCGATCGCCTGGTCGATCACGATCGACACTGGCGTATCCGTGTGAACGAGCTCATAGACGGCAAGCCGAAGGACATTGCGATCGACCGTGGCCATCCGCGAGATTCGCCAGTTGCGCGAATGACACGTAATCACGGCGTCGACAGAGTCACGCTGTGCCATCACTCCGCACACCAACTCCTTGGCGAAGGCACGCGCGCCTTCGACAAGATCGAAGTTCGCGGCCACGGATTCGAAGACCTCGTCGGCCGACGGCACATCTCTTTTCTCACGCGGAGTGTTCGCGCCCGACGCCAGATCGAACGCGTACAATGCCTGGAGCGCTAGCTGGCGCGACGCGTTCCGGGAGGCGCCGCGACTCACGGTGAGCCGCCGTCATCGGGCGGCTTGGACAGCCGCGGTATCAGGCGCGCCATCTCGATGGCAGCGAGAGCGGCCTCGGCGCCCTTGTTCCCTGCTTCGCCACCGGCTCGATCGAGGGCCTGCTTCACGTCGTCGCAGGTGAGCACTCCGAACGCCACGGGGATCGACGTATCGCGCATCACTTCACGCACGCCATCGGTCACGGCGTCGCACACGAGTTCGAAGTGCGGCGTCCCACCGCGGATCACGACGCCCAGGGTCACGATTGCGTCGTATCGACCGCTCTGAGCGAGGGCTCGCGCGGCCAGCGGAATTTCGAAGGCGCCGGGCACCCAGGCCACGTGGATGTCGTCGTCCGAGATGCCGCGGGTTCGCAGCTCCGCCTCACAAGCTTCCAGCAGGCGCAACGAGATCAGCTGGTTGAATCGCCCGACGACCACGGCAACACGCAGGCCCGTCGCATCCACCGACGTCTGCCAAGTCTTCATGGTCGCCTTCCTCCCGTCCAGCCTGACGCCGTTGGCCTCCGGCTGCCGACTGTCACCGCGCGGAACCTTTCGGATTCCGCGCGGGGGAGAACATGCCGCGAACCCACACGTCGCGCCCGACTCTTCGGACCCGAACGTCCTCGAGCCGGGGCGCCCGCGCCAGCGTAGAAACGCCCAGCGCGCCCAAGGCGGGGATTGCGTCGCCTCCCAGCAGACGCGGCGCGCTGAACCAGTGCAGCTCATCCACGAGCCCGCGCCGCATCAGACCCGCGGCGAGCTCGCCTCCGCCTTCTACGAGCACCTCGGTGACACCCTCCTTGGCGAGGCGGCGCAGGCCCCGCCCCAGGTCCACGTGTCCGTCGCGCAGCGGAACTTCGAGTACACGCACCCCCCGATCCTCCAGCGTACGACGCCGCCCCGCTGCCGCACGAGGCGAACACAAGACCCACGACCCGCCGTCACCACCCGCATGAATCTTGGCCGTGGGCGGAATTTCGAGCTTTGCATCCACCACCACACGGACCGGTCGATGGACGATGCGGCCGGCGCGGCGCGCCGTGAGCGCCGGATCGTCTGCCAGTGCGGTCGCGCTTCCCACCATCACAGCGTCGCTCCTGGCTCGGAGGCGGTGGACCACGGCACGCGCTTCGGGCCCGCTGATCCAACGGGATTGGCCTGAGGCCGTGGCAATGCGTCCATCGAGCGTGCTGGCCAGCTTGAGGGATACGAAGGGTCGTCCCCGTTCACAGACCGAGAGAAAGCCCCGATGTTGCTGGCGGCACTCGTCCTCGAGCACGCCGACTTCAACCCGGATACCGGCTCGGCGCAGACGCCGCAAGCCAGCACCGGCAACCTGCGCATGAGGATCCCTGTGTCCCACGATCACGAGACTCAATCCGGCGGCGATCACCCGATCGGCACACGGCCCGGTACGTCCGGTGTGGGAGCACGGCTCGAGGGTGACCGCCAGGCTGGCGCCACGAACCACCCGCGCACCATGGCGGCGGATGGCGCGTTCGATCGCGACGACCTCGGCATGCGCTCCTCCGATCGGGCGGGTACAGCCACGTCCCAGCACCCGGTCGCCGCGGTAGACGATGGCACCCACGGGAGGATTGGGATGGGTCCGTCCGCTGGCGCGCCGAGCCTGCGAGAGGGCCCGCCGCATGGCGGCCTCGGGCCTCACTGCGATTCACCGCCGTCTTCGATCGATGCAAAGAAGACGGCGTAGTCCTCGGCCGTCTGGAAGTCACGAAAGACCGAGGCGAAGCGAGCCGCCGCCAGGGCATCCAGGGCTTTCAGCTCATCCATCACCCGTTCGCCGACCAGGCTGCTGGCCACCTCCTTCTGGCCCAGCTCCTGGAGGTGACGCTCCACGCGGTCCACCATGCGCTCGAGCGCGTCTGTGCTCACCGGCCGCTTCTCGCAGGCCTTACGGACCGCCGTCATCAGCTTGTCCCGCTGAAAATCCTCGCGCCGTTCGTCGCGCTTGAAGATCTTGGGAAGCACGTTATCAACCCGCTCCCGCGTCGTGAAGCGGCGGCCGCATTCACTGCATTCCCGACGGCGCCGAATCTCGATCCCGTCTCGCGCAAGACGTGAATCGATCACGCGGCTCGCCTCGTCCGAACAGTACGGGCAGCGCACGGGTCAGTCGGAATCGTCCCAGCGGTCGAGATAGAGCGGGAAGCGCCGACACAGGGTCGCCACCTCAGCCTTGATCGCATCGAGCTGGTCGACGTCGCTGGGATGTTCCAGGACACGGGAGATGAAGCCAGCGATCTCCTGCATCTCCGACTCGCACATGCCGCGTGTGGTGACGGCGGGCGTTCCAATCCGGATGCCCGACGTGACCATGGGCTTTCGGGGATCGAAGGGCACCATGTTCTTGTTGGCCGTGATTCCGGCGCGCTCAAGCGCAAGCTGGGCTGCTTTTCCCGTGGTGTCCCGATCGACCAGCGAGAGCAGGAAGAGGTGGGTGTCGGTGCCGCCGGAGACGATCTTGTGGCCCTTTTCGCCCAGGGCACCGGCGAGCGCGCGGGCGTTGTCGAGGATCTGCTGGCAGTAAACCTTGAACGCCGGCGACGCCGCCTCTCGGAAGGCAACGGCCTTGGCGGCGATGATGTGCATCAGCGGACCGCCCTGCCCGCCCGGAAAGACGGCGCTGTCGATCTTCTTGGCCCACGCAGCGTCACACAGGATCAAACCGCCCCGGGGACCGCGCAGGGTCTTGTGGGTCGTCGTCGTGACGATCTGCGCGCGACCGACCGGAGTCGGGTGGAGACCGCTCACCACCAGCCCTGCGATGTGGGCGATGTCGGCGAAGAGTACCGCGCCGACTTCATCGGCGATGGAACGGAAGGCATCAAAGTCGAGGGTGCGAGAGTAGGCCGTGGTGCCGCACTGGATCATTCGAGGTCTGTGCTCGAGCGCGAGCCGGCGCACCTCGTCGTAGTCGATCGTCTCGGTGTCTTCGCGGACACCGTAGGGAACGATGTTGTAGAGCTTTCCCGAGAAGTTCACAGGGCTTCCGTGGGTCAGATGTCCGCCGTGATCCAGGTTCATGGCCAGGACCGTGTCGCCCACCTCGCACACGGCCCGGTAGACGGCCTCGTTGGCCTGGGATCCTGCGTGGGGCTGGACGTTGGCGTGGTCTGCACCGAAGAGACCCTTGGCCCGCTCAATGGCGAGCGTTTCGGCCTCGTCCACGACGTCACAGCCGCCGTAATAGCGGCGACCTGGGTAGCCCTCGGCGTACTTGTTCGTGAGAACCGTCGCGGCGGCCTCCATCACGGCGTCCGACACGAAGTTCTCCGAGGCGATCAGCTCGAGTTGGAGTGCCTGGCGCTTCGCTTCGCGGCGCACGATGCTGGCGATCTCGGGATCCACTTCCACCAGCCCGGGGCCTGCGCGACGCGCGGCGCTCTCCACCCGCGTCAGGCTGTCGATCGCGCGAATCCGGCGCTCGTGACGACCGGCTTCGAACGGCGTCGACAGCCAGACTTCCACGATGCTCCAGGCATCGTCCTCATCGAGCCGATCGGCTGCTAGGGCGAGCACGTTGGAATCGTTGTGGCGCCGCGACATCTCGGCGGTTTCGGCGTCTTGACACAGGGCCGCGCGAACGCCCTGAAAACGGTTCGCCGTGTAGGAAACGCCCAGTCCCGAGCCACAGATCACGATGGCTCGATCGGCCTTACCCTCGGAAACAGCACGCGCCGCCTCTGCGGCAAACTCTGGATAGTCCACGGACTCCGCGCTGTGCGTGCCCACATCGTGGATGTCGTGGCCGGCGGCCTCGAGACGTTCGCGAAGCTGGTTCTTCAGAGTGGTGCCGCGATGATCGTTGGCCATGAAGATGGGGGGCGGGCCCACGGGAAGTCCTCCGATGGCGGTGTGACGCGCCGAACTCTTCGAGATGCGGTCAGTTTAGGACCTTCGCAGCCAATCGGCTCACCGCCCGCCGCGAACACCGTCTCTCTCCGGCAACCGCGGCCGTGCACGCTTGCGGCGCGACGCAAGCGGTCCACCGGTGCCCCATGGGAGCCCTAGGCCGGGCCGAAGATCAGGGTCGCATTGGTCCCACCGAACCCGAACGAGTTGGAGAGGGCCACCTGGATCCGCAGCTGGCGCGCCTTGTTGGCGACGTGGTCGAGTTCGCACTCCGGATCCGGTTTCTCGAGGTTGATGGTCGGCGGGAGCACACCCGTTTCGAGCGCACGAATGCACAGCAGGGCTTCCACCGCGCCGGCGGCACCGAGCAGATGGCCCGTCATCGACTTGGTGGCGGATACAGCCAGCGTATCGGCGTGGGAGCCGAAGACCTGACGAATCGCAAGGACTTCGGCGGGGTCTCCGGCCGGGGTGCCGGTGGCGTGGGCGTTGATGTAGTCGACGTCCTCGGGCGCAATGCCGGCGTCCTGGATTGCCAGCTTCATGCATCGCTGGGCGCCCTCGGCATCTTCACTGGGAACTGCAATGTGGACGGCGTCGGCACTCATGCCATAGCCCAGCAGCTCGGCCCGGATCGTCGCGCCCCGCGCCCGAGCGTGCTCCAGCTCTTCGAGGATCAGCACCGCCGCGCCCTCGCCCATGACCAGCCCGTCTCGGTCGCGGTCGAAGGGCCGGCTGGCGGCTGTGGGGTCGTCATTTCGCGTGGAAAGGGCCCGCATGGCCGCGAACCCGGCCAGACCCAGCCGGGTGATGGCGCACTCCGTGCCGCCCGCCAGCATGACATCGGCGTCGCCACGCTCGATGATCCAGGCCGCCTCGCCGATCGAGTGGGCTCCGGTCGCGCAGGCGCTCACGTGGCACAAGTTCGGGCCTCGCAGGCCATGGCGGATGGCAACGTAGCCCCCCGCCATGTTGCTGATGATCATCGGGATCATGAAGGGTGAGATCCGTTCGGGACCACGTTCCTCAAGCACTTCGAAGCCCGTCTCGAGGGTGCCGAGCCCCCCGATTGCGGAGCCGATGGCGACACCGATGCGCTCCCGGTTGGCATCGGTCACTTCGAGATCGGCGTCTTCGCGCGCTTCGCGGGCCGCCGCCACGGCCAACACGATCATGCGATCGAGTCGGCGCTCCTCCTTGTGCGATACCCCGCCGAGGTCGATCCCCTTCGGCACCTCGCCGCAAATCCGGACAGAAAAACCGGACGCATCGAAACGGGAGAGCGGGCCGATCCCAGATCGCCCTTCCGTCGCCGCATCCCATGTGCTGGCGACGTCGATGCCAAGCGGTGTGACGGCTCCCATACCCGTTACAACCACGCGGCGCTCACGGGAGGACCGGGGAGTCATTCGAGTCAGGCCTCCAGACGTTTCTTCAGATAGGAAACCACGTCACCGATCGTCAGCATCTTCTCGGCGGCGTCATCGGGAATCTCGATGTCGAACGTCTCTTCCATCGCCATCACGAGCTCGACGATGTCCAGCGAATCGGCACCGAGATCATCAACGAACGAAGCCTCGGGCACGATCTCCTCTTGGCTCGCACCCAGCTGTTCGACGATGATCGCGAAAACCCGCTTTTCGAGGTTGTTCCCCATCTACTTCGACCTCCTTCAGGCGCTCGGCACAGGATTCCACACTCTTGACCCCGGAAGCTAGACTCTCGCTGTCACGAACTCCACGGCAGCAGCCAGCTCGGCGGGCTCCGACAGATTGGCGCGCTCGACGTCGCGATCGATGCGGCGCACGAGCCCCGTCAGGACGCGACCCGGACCGATCTCCAACACCCGGCTGACGCCCTGTTCGCTGAGGCTCTGGATCATTTCCACGAACCGCACCGGGGCCGTCACCTGCTCGTGCAACAGAGCAGCCATGCGATCCGGATCGGAGTTCGGCTGAGCCTCCACATTGCTGATGACCGGGGGGGTCGCCTCGGCGAAGTCGAGGCTGGACAGCTCGCCGGCCAGCTTCTCGGCGGCCGGCGCCATCAGCGCAGAGTGGAAGGGAGCCGAGACGGGCAGCTCGACTGTGCGATTGGCGCCCACTTGCTGGGCGCGCTCACAGGCCAGCTTGACGGCCGACGTCTCACCGGCGATGACCGTCTGGACCGGAGAATTGAAGTTGGCCGGAGACACGACCTGATGCGTCTCGGCCGCAACGGCCGAGCAGACCTGTTCAACTTCTTCGGGCGGGCAGCCGATGATGGCCGCCATGGCGCCCTGCCCGCTCGGCACCGCCTCCTGCATGAAGCGCCCCCGAGCCTGAACCACACGGACCGCATCTTGAAAGCGCAGGGCTCCGGCGGCCACCAGGGCCGTGTATTCGCCAAGGCTATGTCCAGCGACGAAGGCAGGGGACAGTCGGGTCCGCCCTTCGACCGCCTCCTCGAGCCGCTCCTCGAGCGCACGCAGCAGGGCGATGCTCGTGGTCAGGATCGCCGGCTGCTGGTTCTCGGTGCGGACCAGCTCATCTTCCGGGCCTTCGAAGCAGAGCTTGGACAGCGAAAAACCGAGTACGCCGTCGGCCGCTTGGAAGACGGCGCGCGCCGCCTCGGACGCCTCGAAGACGTCTCGGCCCATACCGACTTCCTGGCAGCCCTGTCCGGGAAAAAGAAGTGCAAGCAAGGAATCAGTCCTCGTTTCGCTACTCGTCGTCCGTCTGGACGACCTCGCGTCCGCGATACATCCCGCACTGCGCACAAACGCGGTGGGGAAGCTTCGCCGCCCCGCACTGAGGGCAATTGCTTCGCGCCGACGTCCCCACGGCGTCGTGAGATCGTCTCTTGTCGCGCTTGGAGCGCGAAGTGCGTTGCTTGGGAACCGCCATCAGTCTTCTCCTCCAGTCAACGTGTCGCGCAGCTGCTGGAGCAGCGCGAAGGGGGATTCGTTCTCGATTTCAGGGCAGCCGCAGGGGCCTTGGTTGAGATCGGCTCCACATCGACTGCAAAGCCCTTTGCATTCCTCGCGACACAGCGGCTTCAGCGGCAACGCCAAGGACACGACTTGCTGGAAGAACGGTCCCATGTCGATCTCGTCGCCGCGAAACCAGCCCGACCCGACATCCTCCGACAGGCAAAGGCCGTCCCGCATCAACGCCTGCGCCGCCTCCGGGTCAGCGGGCTGACGCAACCCAGCGGGCTCCAGAACCACGCGGAAAGATTCGCGAAGGCCCTGACGATAGCGCGCGAGGCAGCGGCTGCATTCCAGCGGAACTGCCCCCTCGACCGTTCCCTGGACGACGAGATCGTCCGCCGCCGTGTAGGCTTCGACCTGGAAGCGAAACGGTGCGGGCAGGTTGTCCGGCAGATCGCGGCGCGGCGAAATGGCCTGCCGCCACCAAGCGCTGCCCGCCTCGAAGCCAAACTCCTGCGGCGTGGGCGACAGACGATCGAGCAGGATCTTCATGGGCCTGCGAGCTCCGATTCCGAGATCCGGACCTGTGGAAAACCAAGTAATTTCAGTAACTTGGTAGGGCAACGAGGTATCACAGGCAGGACCGGCGGGCAAATCGCGAGGCAACCCACGCTCCGATAAGCTCCCGCCTCCATGGCAGAAGTCCGAACGCGATTTGCGCCCAGCCCCACGGGGAATCTGCACATGGGGTCCGCCCGGACGGCGCTCTTCAACTGGGCCTATGCCCGCCGCCACGGCGGCCAGCTGGTGCTCCGGATCGAGGATACGGATCGAGCGCGCTCCAGCCAGGAGTCGGAAGACGCCCTGATCCGGGGGCTCGACTGGCTGGGCATCGAGGCCGACGAGGGCCCGTTCCGGCAGAGCGAACGCCGCGAACTGCATGACGCTGCCATCGAGCGGCTGCTCGCATCCGGGCATGCGTATCGCTGCCGCTGCAGCTCGGACGAGTTGGCTGAGCGCCGCGAAGCCACCCTCTCCGCCGGAAAGAGTTGGGTCTACGACGGGCGCTGTCGCAACCGCGAACTCGGCCCCGACTGCGGCCCCCACACCGTGCGGCTGCGACTCGACCCGGAGGAGCAGCTCAGCTGGAACGATCTCGTCTTCGGGCACAGCGGTCAGGTCGCGGCTGAGATTGGCGACATGAACATCCGGCGCAGCGACGGCCATCCGCTCTACAACCTCGCCGTCGTGGTGGACGATCTCGACATGCAGATCAGCCACGTGATCCGCGGTGCCGACCATCTCGGCAACACGCCCTTCCAGATTGCGTTGTATCGCGCGCTCGGAAGAAGGCCGCCCTTGTTCGCCCACGTCCCGCTGATCGTCGGACCCGGCGGTAAGAAGCTCAGCAAGCGCCGCGATCCGGTCTCGGTCGAGCGGTACCGCGACGACGGTTACCTGCCCGGGGCGCTGCGCAACTGGTTGATGCGCATCGGCTGGTCCCACGGTGACCAGGAGATCTTCTCTGCCGACGAGATCTGCAGCCTCTTCGATCTCGACGCCGTCAACCGCTCGAGCGCCCAGGCCGACCGGGACAAGCTCGACTGGCTCAACCAGGAGTACATCCGGGAGCTGCCCGAGAAGGAGCTACTCGAAGCGCTCGAACCCTTCCTGGTCCAGGCGGTCGGGCAGCCGGTCAAAAGGACGCCCGAGCTGGGTCGGCTGGTAGAGCTACTGCGGGACCGGAGCAAGACCCTCAAGGAAATGGCGGAGAAGGCGCACTTCCTGGTTGCCGAGCAGATCTGCTACGAGGAAAAGGCCGCCAAGAAGTTCCTGAAGCAAGCGTCGCTGCCGATCCTGACCGCCCTCCACGAAAAGCTGGCCGCACTCGAAGTCTGGAACGAGTCGATGCTCGAAGCGGTCTTCGAAGTCGTCCGCGCCGAGCACGGCAACATCGGCATGGGCAAGCTCGCCCAGCCGGTCCGCGTGGCCATCACCGGCACATCGGCCTCCCCCGGCATCTACCAGACCCTGGCGATCCTCGGCCAACAACGCTCGCTGGACCGGATCGCTGCAGCCATCCACTTCGTGCGGCACGGCTGACGCGATCCTCATCGCTTCGGATTGCGATCGCTTCGGATCGCAACCCGCCTTCATCCGACGTGCAGGTCCGTTGCGGCACGAAACAGGACCCCTCGAAAATCTCCGCGTGCGAAACCAGCACGCCAGCCGCCCGGGACCCGGGATGAGGTCGTGAGCACGATGTGGTCGGCGGCTCAAAAGACGTGACGGCGGATCAAGGGGACTGGATCCCCGGCGTGGATTTGAACCACGATTCGCAGATTCAGAGTCTGCTGTCCTACCGTTAGACGACCGGGGATCACCGAGTTCCCTGGAATAGCGGACCGCTAGAACGGTCGCCAGGGAACGAGCACCCCCAGCAGAGCCGCGGCGGCGATCGCGGGGCCGAAGCCGAAAGGGGCGTCGAAGCGGCGCGTCCCTGCAGCCCAGGCCAGGGCCATCACGAGCCCGAGCAGCGAGGCGGCAACGACCGTCTCCATCACACCCCACGGGCCGACGACGGCTCCGATCATGGCGAGCAGCTTCACATCGCCGAAGCCCATGCCCGGAAACCAGGTCCAGTAGTCGAGGCTCGCGGGCTTGGGGAGTGCTTCGCCCTCGCCGGGCCAGTGCTCGAAGGTCCGGCCCATCGCGACCGAGAGGCGGGCGTGGACGAATCCCACGCTCCAGAGCATGCCGCCACCGAGAAGGGCACCGAGAGCCGAGCGGGCCAGCGCCTCCACCCAGAGCTGGCCCTCGAGCCAATGGGCCACGGGAACGCCCACCAGCGCCACGGCCAACCCACCCAACGAGATTTCGTCGGGAATGAACCGGTGGTCGAAGTCAATGCCGGCGGCAACGACCAGCGCCGCCCCCCAGGCCAGCCAGACCGGGGTCATCCAACCCACGCCGGTCCGGTAGACGAGCGCCGCGAAGAGCATGGCCGTCAGCAATTCGACCGCCGGGTAACGGAGCGAGATCCGTTGTCCGCAGCCCGCGCAGCGGCCGCGGAGCAAGAGCCACGATAGGACGGGGACGTTCTGCCAGGGACGGATCGGGCACTGGCAGCCCGGACAACGCGAGCCGGGTCTGAGCAGCGACTCGCCCCGCGGCAGCCGATGGATCACGACGTTCAGGAACGACCCGATCAGCAGGCCCAGCAGTCCTGCGTAGGCAACGGCTGCAGCGGCGGGCAGTTCGGCCAAGAGCTCCCCCTGCATGCGGCGAGCCTAGCAACCCGCGGCTTCGATGGACCCGTTCAGCGGAAGTCGCGGCGCTCGAAGATCGCCATGGCGCCCAGCAGGACGATCGCCGCGTAGCCGACGCCGTACACGAGGGGCAGCCAGACGTCGAATGCCGAGATCGGCAGGCCGTGTGCGGCTTCGATGCTGAGGTTGAAGCTCGCCAGGTCCGGCAGGACCCGGTGCAGCCAGACGGTCGTCAGCCGGACCGATTCGACGTCCGAGACGGCACCGAGGTCGCGAAGGTTGCGCGTGAGGCAACCCACGACCCACACCCCGACCGAGAAGAACGAAGCCAGCATGGGCGTTGTGAAGGCCGAGAAAAAGGTTGCAATGGCCACCATCAGCGTCAGCTCGACACAGATCAACAGGATCGCGGCCCCGTGGGTCAGCGTGATCGGCGCGCCGGTGAGGAGCGAGACCATCGCGAAGAATACGACCAATACGGTCACTTGGAGCCAGGTCGTCATCGCCAGGCCGAAAAACTTGCCGAGCAGGAACTCGGCTCGGGAAATCGGTTTCGCCAGGATCGTGTAGACCGTGCGGCGGTCCACCTCGGCATGGATCAGGCTCACGCCGACGAAGATGGCGATCGCCACACCCGAGAGCCGGATGGCAGCCAGACCCACGTCCTGGAGGATCCTCGCGCTTTCGACGTAGGAGAGACTGCCCACCACGATTCCCGACAGGATCACGAGGATGGCGAAGCCGAGCAGCACGTAGAGCAGCTTGCTGCGAATCGCCTCGCGGACCGTATTCGTCGCGATCGTCCAGATTCGAACGATCACGGGCTTCCCTCCTCGACGACGTTCAAGAAGATCGACTCGAGGGACACACGCTGGGGCGTCACCGAGATCACCTGGGCTCCAACCGCGAGCGCACTCTGGAGGACGCCCTGCACGTCCTTTTCGCGCACCCGGACCTCGACGCGGTCGCCGTGACCTCGAAGCTTGGCACCGAAGACCTCTTCGAGCTGGCCGGGGATCTCGGGCGGAAGATTCGCCAACACGAGATCCGACTCACGCTCGTTGTCTGCGAGAATTCGATCAATGGCGCCCTCGTGACGGATGCGCCCGTTCACGATGATGGCGACCCGGTCACACGTCATCTCCACGTCCGGCAGGATGTGGGTGTTCATGAAGACCGTCTTGCCCTCGTTCCGAAGGCGCAGGATCAGGTCGCGTACGTCCTTGCGCCCGATCGGATCGAGACCACTCATGGGCTCGTCCAGGAAAATCACCTTCGGGTCGTGCACCAGCGCCTGGGCGATGCCCACACGCTGGAGCATGCCCTTGGAATACGTGCGCAGGCGCGCATCCGAGGCGTGAGAGAGTCCCACCATGCGAAGCAGCAAGTCGACGCGGCCCGTCCGTTGGCCGGCCGTGACGCCCGAGAGCCGAGCGTAGAAGTGCAGCAGCTCGCGGCCCGTCAGGTAGTCGTAGAAGTCCGGATTCTCGGGCAGGTAGCCCACATGGCGACGGAAGGCGGTCTCGCCGACATCGGAACCCAGGATGCTGGCCCGACCTTCGTCGGCCCGGATCAGACCCAGCAGGATCTTGAGCGTCGTGGTCTTGCCGGCTCCGTTGGGCCCCACGAAGCCAAAGATCTCGCCCTCTTGAACGTCGAAGGAGATGCCGTGGAGGACGCGCTTCCGGCGCAGCCCGAAGCCCGGTCGGAAGTCCTTCACGATGTTCTCCACTCGAACGATGGCATCGGACCCGTCCATCAGCTCTCCCTCGCCCGAGCTTCGACGCGCCAGCGTTCACGCCTCTCGCGCCGATGCTCCTTGAGATATGGCGCGTAGCGGGCGCCGTAGAACGCAGAAACGATCTGACCCGACTCCGGATCGATGACCCACTCGAGGCCTTCATGGAAGGGGTGCGGCGGCGGCAACACGCGCAGCACCGGCCGGGGCCCCTCCACGAGATCGCGCACCGAAGTGATGTCGCGACCGTGCTGCCCGCGATAGACATCTCTAGCCTTGTCCAGCCGCCGTGCCCGGCGTTCGGTGTCGACTTCGTCGACCGCCTTGAGGTATGAGGCCTTGGCGTACTCGTCCTCGGTTACCTCGACGAGCTGGCGCAAGAATACAGCCGTCGTCTCGAGGCCGTCCTCGTCGGTGCGAAGCTTTCCGACGAGACCGGCGAGATAGTGGGGGGCACCGGGCAGCTGGATGGCCTCTTCGATGATCCGGGCAGCCTTCAGGTTCTCGCCGAGGTAGTAGAAGTAGTTGAACCCCAGATAGTGGCGGTTGCGCCAGTCGTTGGGGTGGTAGGCAATCGCGCGACGCAGCAACCGGTTGGACGCCACCACGGCCTCTGCGCTCTCGGTGAGCCACATGGCCGCAAACCGGTAGGGATGTCCAACCCACGGGTCGAGCGTCGTCACCAGATCGATGAGCTCGGCGACCCGGAGCGCATCCTCGTTCTTGACGATGAAACTGCTCCCGATGAATTCCACCGCCATCAGCCAGTAGTAGTCTGCGGCGGCGGCGTGGAAGCCCAACGACGACAAGCGCGCTTGCGCGGCCGGGGGTACGAACATCTTCTCGGTGTCGACGGGCGACGAGGTGTCCATGGCGGAATGCGCCGCAGCGGTCAGCACCAGTGCAGCGCACAGAACGGCCGCTCGAAGCCGGCCCCGTCTTTCAGATTTCTGCCTCACGCCTCCCCTCAAAGGCCACGGATCCCGGGGAATCCCGTCGGGATCCCTAAAAGTTGTCCAAGGCTCCGTGTGCAGCGGCTGCGTTGTAGATCGGGCCCTGGGGACCGACCGGGGTGCCGAGATTCAGCGGCGACGGAAGCCCGCCCGCGCAGAAGCCGATCACGCCGCCCGAGGACGTCCGCTGGGGCTCGACCCACATGACGGCGGTCGGATTCCC
>SMVA01427783.1_pt1 | contig 42700 bp, 45 predicted proteins | sample 2456451 | NCBI WGS metagenome assembly SMVA01 (sample SAMN11095933, study PRJNA526329) | marine sediment metagenome | biome: Marine sediment; feature: Surficial sediment; material: Deep marine sediment; isolation source: Hadal surficial sediment | place: Pacific Ocean | collected 2014-05 | depth...
CACGATATTATTGGGAAGTGTTTCCCCTTCCCACGATATTATTGGGAAGTGTTTCCCCTTCCCACGATATTATTGGGAAGTGTTTCCCCTTCCCACGATATTATTGGGAAGTGTTTCCCCTTCCCACGATGTTATTGGGAAATATATTCCCTGCCCGCCCTCTTGAATCAATATTCAGATTTCCCATCTATGGGATGTCGGCAGGTGCCACTTTGGGCCTGTCGCATACACTGGCCCGACCATTTGGTGGGCCCAACCCTTATTGCTTCAACAGGAGAATAAGCTATGCGTATGTTTGATACGACCCCTCTACTTCGGTCCACAGTTGGCTTTGACAATATCAACCGCCTTTTGGACAGCGTGACCCGCCAAGACCCACGGGAAAGCGCCTATCCCCCTTACAACATCGAAAAAGTCGGCGATGATTCCTACCGAATCTCGATGGCCGTTGCCGGGTTCAAAGAATCAGAACTCAACATCGTTGTCAGCGACGGCGTGCTAGAGGTTTCTGGCAAGTCGGAAACTGCCGAGGAATCACCTGAAAGCACCCCGACCTTCTTGCATCGCGGCATCGCCAAGCGGGCATTTAACCGCCGATTCACCTTGGCCGACACCATCAAGGTGCGTGGCGCAGGGCTGGAAGACGGGCTTCTGCACGTTGAACTGGAACGGGAAATCCCCGAAGAGCGCAGGCCGCGCCAAATCCAGATCAATGGTGGCAGCCAGGCCGTCATCGACAGCAAGGCCGCCTAAGTCGCCTTCACATACTTTTCCAATTGGGGCTGCCCTGGCGGGTAGCCCCTTTTTTTGAACTGACGAATGGCAAAAAAAGAAAGGACCGCTCTGTCAAAATTGACAGAGCGGCCCAAGTCTAGGGAGCTTAGATCGGCTGTGGGAGGGATCCAACCAATCTGTCTGAACCTTAGCGTGCCCAATCTGAACGCCAGATTAACGGAATAATTTATCCGCATCTGACTGGCCAACTTCCTTTGATTCAATGGCTTTTTCTGTTCTGGCAATTTCTGCCTGCAGAATTTCAAGGCGCTCTTTCAGCTCGAAAACTGACAGATCGTCCAATAGTTCCAACACCAGGCTGGCAGCCCCTGTTGGCTTGCCGTGGATCGGTTCATCAAAGTCCATATTGTTCTCCGTCGTTACGTGCGGTCTGTTATACAGATTTCAACGAAAATTCACCGAAAGAGCAATCAATGTCTGCACTCCCCAGTGTTGCCCCCGCCATTGTCTTGACCGGCCAAGGCGGCACCGAAAATATGAAACTCGACAATATTCCGTTGCCCGAGATTGGCCCGGACGATGTCATGATCCGTATTCGCGCAGCTGGCGTTAATCGCGCTGACACCGTGCAGCGCCAGGGCGGCTATCCACCGCCACCGGGCGAATCTGAAATCCTGGGCCTCGAAGTCGCCGGCACCATCGCCGCTGTAGGCGCTAATGTCAGCCAATACAAACTGGGCGACAACGTGTGCGCTTTGTTGGCAGGCGGCGGTTACGCCACGTATTGCCGGGTGAATGTGGCACAGGTGCTGCCCATCCCCAAGGGGTATTCCATGGTGCAGGCCGCCGCGTTGCCCGAGGTATTCATGACCGTATGGACCAATGTTTTTGACCTGGGGCGCTTGCAAGCCGGCGAGACCTTTTTGGTGCATGGTGGGTCGTCAGGCATTGGTACGGCCGCCATCATGCTGGCCAAACACCGCGGCGCGACCGTGATTACCACCGCAGGGTCCGCCGAAAAATGCGCCGCATGTGAAAAACTGGGCGCCACACGGGCCATTAACTACAAAGAAGAAGACTTTGTCGACGTGATCACCAACGAATTGGGCACAAATATCGACGTGGTCCTCGACATGGTTGGTGGGGATTATATGCAACGAAACCTCGGTGTGATGAACCCGGGCGGACGCCATGTGTCGATTGCCTTTCTGGCGGGACCGATGGCCAACATCTCGGTGATCGACATTATGATGAAACGCCTGACCATCACGGGGTCAACCTTGCGAGCACGACCTGTCGAGTTTAAAGGCGCGGTTGCGCAATCTGTCCGCGACAATGTGTGGCCAGCGCTAGAGGCTGGCGCCTTTGAGCCGGTCATCGATTCGACTTTTCCCCTGGCCCAGGCGGCCGAGGCCCATCACCGCATCGAATCCAGCGTTCATATCGGAAAAATCATCCTGACCGTCGACTAGATGCAGGGAATTGTTTGCTTTGCGCCGCCAGACCCCTATATATGGGCTTCGCAATGCAATTTTGGGCCAAACAGCCCGCGTCGAAAATGACGCGCAGGAGGAATCATGGCTTTACCTTTGATGCCAAAAGCAACAGCCGTATGGCTGGTTGACAATACAACGCTTTCTTTTGAACAGATTGGCGACTTTTGTGGTCTGCACAAGCTGGAAGTCCAGGGGATCGCCGATGACGAAATCGCCCAGAACATCACTGGGCTGGACCCCATGGCCGGCGCACAGTTGACCAGCGAAGAAATTGAACGCTGTGAAGGCGACACATCTGCGCGGCTGGAGTTGAAAGCCAGTGACATGCCCCCGCCCAAAAAGCGCCGTGGACCACGCTATACGCCTGTTTCAAAACGGCAGGATCGCCCTGATGCAATCGCCTGGTTGGTGCGCCATCACCCAGAATTGACGGATCCGCAGGTTTCCAGATTGGTCAGCACGACGAAGCCAACCATCGTGGCCATTCGTGAGCGTACCCACTGGAACGTCTCTAATCTAAAGCCGACAGACCCTGTGACTTTGGGCCTGTGCACACAGATCGAGTTGGATGAGGCCATCCAGATGGCTGCCGTCCGGGTGGAAAAAGAAAACAAGAAGTTAGGCATCGAGCCAAGGCTGAAAGAAGGCGACACAATTGATCTGGGGACGGTACCGCAACCAGAAATATAAAGATCAAAAGAAAAGGGCGCCGTTTGATACGACGCCCTTTTTGTCTGCGCTCCTGCCGGCCTGGTCAGGATTGCAATCTCTGAATTTCTTCTCGTATTCGCAGTTTTTCCCGCTTTAATCCTGAGAGCCGTACCTGATCGGGTTGAGGTCGATGACCCTCGAGTTCAATCTTTGTTTCCAGACCGTGGTGTTTTTCTTCTAATGACCGAAGACGTGGCTCTACATTCATGCTTCTCTCCAAATTGCTTAGAACAAATATATTAAAGCACAGTTTTTGCCTGGCGCCAGACCATAATTACGGGCCAAACAGGCGCCCTAAGAAAGTGACCTGCCAACAACGCCATAGACGTGACGGAAAAGTTAAATATTTCGACCGCATCTGGGTTATGTGAAGGGGTTGGCTGCGAATCCAAGCCAAAACTGGCCCGACTCGGAAAGAGGGGCGCTTTCACCGCATCGACGAGTGCGCTTGATACTGCGCCAAAGGCCAGTATAATCACCCGCTTTTCACGGCTTCGGCCAAAAGCAACCGTCAGGGACCTGACATGACAGAAATAAAGCCTCGCGTCGGTATCATCATGGGTAGCCAGTCAGACTGGGACACCATGATCGAGGCCGCATCCATTCTTGACGAACTGGGTGTCTCATATGAGACCAAAATAGTCTCGGCCCATCGCACGCCAGATCGGATGGCTGAGTACGCAAAGTCTGCCCGAGATCGCGGATTGCAGGTTATCATCGCAGGCGCAGGCGGTGCCGCGGCGTTGCCTGGCATGACCGCCTCGTGGACTCCTTTGCCTGTGTTTGGTGTGCCCGTTGAAAGCAAAGCGCTATCCGGCATGGATAGTTTGATGTCAATTGTTCAAATGCCGGGCGGTATTCCGGTTGGCACCCTGGCCATCGGCAAGGCCGGCGCCAAGAATGCCGGCCTGTTGGCAGCCCGTGTGGTCGCCTTGTCCGATCCAACCATTGCCGACGCACTGGATGCCTGGTCGGCGGCTATGTCGGAAGCCGTTGCAGACGCCCCGACCGACGATTAAGCCCATGATTATTCAGACCTATAAAACTGTGATCAACGCAGAGCATGAGAGACGTTCATGATAGTCCCTTCCGGCGGCACCATTGGTATCCTGGGCGGCGGACAATTGGGTCGCATGTTGACCCAAGCCGCGCATGAACTGGGATTCAAAGTGTGCATTTTGTGTCCCGAAGAAAACAGCCCGGCGGCCCAAATCGCCGACCTGTCCATTGTCGCGCCCTATAAGCGCGAAGACGCACTAGACGAACTGGCGGCACGCTGCGACGTCATTACCTATGAGTTTGAAAACATCCCCGTCCATGCCGTCCGCTATCTGGAACGCGACCATCTGGTCCGCCCCAGTTCGACACCCTTGCGTTCAACCCAAAACCGGTTGGATGAAAAAACCTTCCTCAACAATATTGGCGTCCCAACCACTGCCTTTGCCGCCATCACCCAGATGGATGATCTGATCGGCCAGGGTCCGCTGATGGGCATGCCCTGCGTGTTGAAAACCCAACGGGGCGGTTATGATGGCAAAGGCCAGGTCATCGTTCACAGCAAGGCTGAGTTAGCGCCCGCCTGGCAGCAGCTCATGATGCAACCGGCGATTATCGAAGCCTTTGTACCCTTCACACGCGAACTATCGATTATCTGCACCCGTGGCATCAATGGGGCCATTGCCTTTTATCCGATGTCAGAAAATGATCACCGTAACCACATCCTGCATCAGTCCACCGCCCCCGCCGAAACATCAGACATGATGGTCATGCGCGCGCAAGACATGGCCCGACGCATTGTCGAGGGCCTGGACTATGTCGGTACCCTGGCGGTCGAACTGTTTGAAACCGAAGATGGATCGCTGCTGGTCAACGAGATTGCACCACGCGTGCACAATTCGGGCCACTGGACCATCGAGGCCTGTGCCACCAGTCAATTTGCCAATCACATTCGGGCTATCAGCGGCATGCCGTTGGGCGCAACGACGCTGAAGCACAGGGCCGTGATGACCAATCTAATCGGTGATGAGATTGAACAGGCAGATGCCTTGGCCAAGGAACCCAACACCCATGTGCATAATTATGGCAAGGCTGAGGCCCGTCCTGGTCGAAAAATGGGCCACTACACAAAGGTTTCACCTTTGTAGCTTTTTCGCTCACAGCAGTATGGCAAAGCCATACGCTTCCGCGAGGGCGGCGAAAATGTTCGCCGGGCCACTTGTGGCCTTATGGCCTCATGCAAGGCTGCAAGCAGCCCGTCACTATTGTGACGCTCCCGTGAAGCTGTACGCTTTTGCGTACTGGCGTGAACGGCATAATCGTAAGGACCCCTTTAGGTCCTTACGGCTTCATCCGGTTTTCGGTGCCATAACGCAGTTTGGCCAACAGGCCGAGAATCGAAGGGCCCTCGCTGTCGCCCGGGACGCCGCGCATCTTGGCCTTGGCTTTCTCTATTTTCATCACGTCATCGATGCGACGGTCCAGAAAGGCCCAAGTGTCTTCATAGTCTTCTGACAGGTCCGATAACCAATACAGCAGCGTCGCGCTGTAGACCCCTGTCAGTGTGACCCGCTTGGTATAGAAATTGAAATCGGTCGATTTGTCACCAATCGTCCGCCACATCAAATCAACGGTGGTGTACAGGCACCGGGCAGATGCACCGGCGTTTTGTGGCAGCACCATATAGGCCAATGCGCGTCTTTCGGCTTCGCGATAGGGAAACAAGGCCTCTATACGCGACCGGACCGCCAGTGTGATACGGTCCCGAATACGCATATCGGCCAGATTGTGGTCTGACAACGCGGCCACCATGTCGGCATCTACCTGATCTATATAATAGATCACGAGATCGCGAATCGATGGGAACGCAAGCTCTGCCAACCCTTCGGAAACGTCGTTTTCCTGGGCAGCGCGGCGCAGGCTGGTCTTGCTCCAACCATCGAACGGGACGTGTTCTATGGCAGAATCGAGCAATTTTGCCCTAATTGGGGCCAAATGATCGGTGTTTTCAGTATCGTTCATGGCCATTTTATGGGCTTAATCAAGTTCTACGTAAAGGGTTGATCAAGGCTTCACATGCGAGGACCACTCTGCTATGTAGGGCGCCGAACGTGGCCTTTGGGCTTGCGACAAAGATTTGTGCCAGTAACCCCCAGCAAAATCGTTGGAAATACAAGGCTCTGGCAAGTAGGAAGAATGGAGATAACGTGCAGGTATCCGTCCGCGACAACAATGTAGATCAAGCGCTACGCGCGCTAAAAAAGAAAATGCAGCGCGAAGGCATCTACCGGGAAATGAAACTACGTCGCTTTTACGAAAAGCCTTCAGAGCGCCGCGCCCGCGAACATGCAACTGCTATTCGTCGCGCCCGCAAGCTGGAACGCAAACGCGCAGAGCGTGACGGCACCCGGTAAAACCGGTTCCGAATTTTTCGCAGACAGGATTTGCGATGAAAAAGCCGCCTCATCTGAGGCGGCTTTTATTTTGGATCAGGTCCGTACTTTCACTCTTCAGACGGATCCCCTTCGACAAGCTCAGGACAGGCTTCGATACAATTCCGAGCGTCGCTCGAAACCACTCAGGACGAACCGAGCTTTGGGGGTTACGAGCCGGTGAATAGCCCAAAGGGCCACCTGCGAGAAGGGCCAAGCGCCCCGTCACCCGTGTGACGCCCCCGCCCGCAGGCGTATGGCAAAGCCATACTGCCGTGAGCGAGATAAGGCGACTTAGAGAGCCTTAACGATGTCTTCGACCATCTTCTTGGCGTCAGAAAACAACATCATTGTGTTGTCTTCAAAGAACAGCGGGTTGTTGACACCGGCATAACCAGACGCCAAGGAGCGTTTGATGAACAACACAGTCCCGGCATTTTCAACATCAAGCACGGGCATGCCATAGATCGGGCTGGACGTGTCTGTCTTGGCCGATGGGTTGGTCACATCGTTCGCACCAATAACCAGCACAACGTCTGTCTGCGCGAACTCAGAATTGATATCTTCCAACTCGTACACATCGTCATAGGACACATTGGCTTCGGCCAGCAGCACATTCATATGGCCAGGCATACGACCTGCAACCGGATGAATGGCAAACTTCACAGATACGCCTCTTTCAGTCAGCTCATCCGTCAATTCGCGGATGGCGTGCTGCGCCTGGGCAACGGCCATGCCGTAGCCTGGCACAATGATCAGCGAACCCGCACTCTTGAGGATAAAGGCAGCGTCATCTGCATTACCGCGTTTGACGGGGCGCGTTTCCTCTACGCCATCGGCACCAGCGGCGACTTCGCCACCAAAACCACCCAGCATCACGCTAAAGAAAGACCGGTTCATGGCCTTACACATAATATAGGACAGGATGGCGCCAGAGGAGCCCACAAGAGCCCCCGTAATGATCAGCGCCGTGTTACCCAGCGTGAAGCCAACAATGGCGCCTGCAAAGCCTGAATAGGAATTCAGGATCGCGATCACCACGGGCATATCCGCGCCACCAATCGGGATGATCAGCGTAATACCCATCAGAAAGGCCAGCGCCGTCACAGCCCAGAACCAGGTTGCGTCACCCGTGATAACGAACATGCAGACCAACACAACCGCAGAAATCGCCATCAGCGCATTCAGCGGGTGCTGGCCCTTGAAAACAATCGGCGACCCGGAAATCAACCCCTGCAGCTTGCCAGCGGCAATGATCGAACCCGAGAAGGTAATCGCGCCAATGATAACGCCCAGTGATGTCTCGATGGACGATCCCAGGAAAAGTGCGTTGGTCGTGGCATCAAGGATGTTGAAATCGGCAGGTGACAACACAGCGGCAACTGAAACCAGCACGGCAGCGATGCCACCGAACGAATTCAGAATGCCAACGACCTGCGGCATGTCGGTCATGGGCACGCGCAGCGCCACCACAGCACCAATACCGCCACCCAACAGAATACCGCCGGCAATCATGCCCATGGTTAGGGGATCGGTAATATCGCCAAGGCCAATGATAGTGACGATGATGGCAATGGCCATGCCCAGCATGGACAACAGGTTGCCGGTACGCGCCGTTTCAGGAGAAGACAGGCTGCGAATGCCAACAATGAACAGAACACCAGAAACCAGATAGAGAATCGCTTCTAAATTTGCATCCATGGTTTTTCTCTAATTCTTCTTTTTGTACATGGCGAGCATGCGTTGGGTGACCATAAAGCCCCCAAAAATATTGATGGATGCCAGCACGAGCGCGATGGTCCCCAGAATTTTGGACCCCATAGACGCTTCGGTCAGCAGGGGTACGCCCACAGCGATCAAGGCACCGACAACAACAACACCAGAAATGGCGTTGGACACAGACATCAACGGCGTGTGCAAGGCGGGTGTCACGCTCCAGACGACGTAATAGCCAATGAACAGAGCCAATACGAAGATAGTGAAGCGAAAGATAAAGGGATCAATTGTTCCGACGAGTTCCATGATTACTCTCCTTCACCGACAAATTGTGGGTGTACGATTTTACCGCCAGACGTCAGCAGAATGCCGGTGACGGTTTCGTCTTCCATGTTAAAGGCAAATTCCTTGGTCTCTTCATCCACATGGGGCGACAGGAAATTCACCAGGTTGCGCGCATAGAGGCTGGACGCATCCACAGCCAGATGGCTGGGTACATTCAGATAGCCAATGATCGTGACGCCGTTGTGGACGATGGTTTCACCCGGCACCGTCAGCTCGCAATTGCCACCGGTTTCAGCAGCCATGTCAAAAATGATCGAGCCAGGACGCATGCTTTCGACCATCGCCTTGGAAATCAGCATCGGCGCGGGACGACCGGGGATCAGCGCCGTACAAATGGCGATATCCTGGGTTGCGATCGTTGCGGCGACCAACTCAGCCTGTTTGGCTTTGTATTCGTCGCTCATTTCCTTGGCATAACCACCAGCGGTTTCTGCGTCTTCGGTCTCGTCGCTTTCAACCATCACAAACTTACCGCCGAGCGATTCGACTTGTTCCTTGGCAACCGGACGCACATCCGTAGCACTAACAATAGCGCCCATTCGTTTGGCCGTCGCAATGGCCTGCAAGCCTGCAACACCAGCACCCATCACCAGAACCCTGGCAGGGGCAATCGTGCCAGCAGCGGTCATCATCATGGGCATGGCGCGGCCAAAATGATTGGCGGCGTCGACAACAGCCTTATAGCCAGCCAGGTTGGACTGGGAACTCAGCACATCCATGCCTTGGGCACGCGAAATACGGGGCATCAGCTCCATAGCCATGGCGTTGACGCCAGCGGCAGCATAGGCGTCGATGGCCTCTTTTGTCGTGTAAGGCGCCAACATGGCTATCAGGTAAGCTCCTGATTTGATGAGAGATAATTCGTCGATCTCTCCTTCGCCTGCCAACAGCGGGCGTTGGACCTTCAGGACGATATCTGCATCATCCGCGGTCGCGCTAGCATCGGCACCGATATCGGCACCAACATCTTTATAATCCTGATCGGAAAAACTGGAGCTTTCACCGGCACCCGTTTCTACGACAATGTCAAAACCAAGGGCCATGAGCCTTTTGACGGAGTCCGGCGTTGCCGCGACCCGACGTTCATTTTCCCGGCGTTCTTTCAGTATGGCAATCTTCATGATCTGCTTTCTTTACCTCCCCAGAGGTGGTTTACAGCGAAAATTTGCCGCACTATATCAGACACGCGCCCCACCGCAACTATGCGGATGCTTAGTTTTCTAGGGATTCCAGTTCGTCGATGAAACCCGATATCATCGAAAGGCCGCGCTTCCAGAATTCCGGGTCACTTGCATCCAGCCCAAATGGTGCCAAAAGCTCTTTGTGGCGTTTGGTACCACCGGCGCGCAACAGGTCGAAATATTTTTCGACAAAGCCGTCAGGGCTGTCCTGGTAAACAGCATACAGCGAATTCACCAGGCAATCGCCAAAGGCATAGGCATAGACATAAAAGGGCGAATGAATGAAATGCGGGATATAGACCCAGAAATTTTCATAGTCTGGTGACAGCTCGATCCCCGGCCCCAGGCTTTCGCGCTGCACATCCATCCAGATTTCTGACAGGCGGTCTGGCGTCAACTCGCCCGACCGGCGCTCAATATGCACACGGGTTTCGAAACAATGGAAGGCAATCTGCCGCACCACTGTGTTGATCATGTCTTCGACCTTGCCCGCGATCATGAACTTGCGTTTTTGCGGATCAGTTTCTTGTGCCAGTAAAGCCTGGAAGGTCAGCATTTCACCAAACACACTGGCGGTCTCGGCCAATGTCAGGGGTGTAGACGACATCAACGCCCCCTGGGGGGCGGCCAGCACCTGATGCACGCCGTGACCCAATTCGTGCGCCAGGGTCATGACATCACGCGTACGCCCTTGATAATTCGTCAAAATATAGGGATGCACGGATGGCACAGTAGAATGCGAGAAGGCACCGCCCTGCTTGCCGGGGCGCACGCCAGCGTCAATCCAGCCCAAATCAAAGAAGCGCTGGCCAATGTCGGCCATGTCGGGCGAAAACGCGCCATAGGCCTCTATCACGGTGTCCTGGGCGTCCGACCATGTGCGTTTCGAATCGTCTTCGTTGGGCAATGGCGCGTTGCGATCCCAAAACGGAATCGAGTCCTGTCCGAACCAGGACGCTTTCAATTTGTAATAGCGATGCGACAGGTCTGCGTAGGAATCCTGCACGGCACTGATCAGGGCCTCGGCCACTTCAGGCTCTATCTGGTTATCCAGATGGCGCGATGCCGCAGGGCTGTCAAATTTGCGCCAACGATCTTCGATCTCTTTGTCTTTGGCCAGCGTATTGGTGATCAACGAAAACAGCGGCAGGTTTTGTTTGAACACGGCCCCAAGCGCCAGAGCCGCCTTTTTGCGTGTGGCCCCATCTGGATCACTAAGCAATGCCAGGCACTGTTCCTCGGTCAACGCCTCGCCATCCACTTCGAATCGCAACCCAGCAATGGTTTCATCAAACAGACGATTCCAGGCAGCACGACCCGTGACAGATTTGTCGTGCAACAATTGTTCTGCTTCGTCAGACAATTGATGGTCACGGTACAGCCGCACATTATCAACCCAGGGGGCGTAGTGCGCCAGCGCTGGGTCTGCCATGGCGGTATGCAGCGCATCATCTTCCAGCCGGTTGATCTCGAGGGTAAAGAACAACAACTGAGTGCTGATATCAGTCAGGCGTTCCTGCACGCCCTGATAAAACTGGGCAATGCTGGCGTCGCCCATATGGGTGACATAGGTCAGACCGGCAAAGGACGCGATACGGCCCATCACCTCTTCGCAGGCCTCATATTCTGCGATGGCTTGGCCAAGCTCGGCACCGGTCAGGCCTGTCAGATTGCCTTTGTATCTGGTCTCGAAAGTCGCACAATCCGTCAATAAATTGACGAACGCTGTTTCCAAGTCGGCCGAATCGATCCCCGGATACAGATCATCCAGGTTCCAACGTGGCAGATCGCCCAGATCACCCGGATTAACGTCTGCCTCAGGCGCCATGGACGGCCACCATGTACAGCTCCAACAGGGCTTCTTGTTCCTGCCGGTCTGCTGATTCCATTTTCCGCAGGCGAACAACCTGGCGCATAATTTTTGGGTCAAAGCCGGTGCCCTTTGCCTCGGCATAAACTTCGCGGATATCGGTTGCCAACACGGCTTTTTCTTCTTCCAGTCGTTCAATACGTTCTATCAAAGACCGCAATTGGTCCGCTGCGATGCCACCGACATCTGACATGGGCAAAACTCCTATTTGGTATGAGGTGATTCAAGAAGGGGACAGTATCCCGCGCCAATTAAAATTCAACAACACAATTCAAATTTCAACAACACAATAGTGCTGTACGCCAAACAGGTCTGCATTCGCCGTAATCTCGGCCAGGCCCCGGGCCAACAATCTACCCCAAGTACGGGCTGTTTGTTCGGTGGCCACCCGATCTTGTCGTACTTCGATAACAATATTGGCATAGCCGTGACGACCGCCATGTTCGTCCATTGTATGGCCCAGTATTTTACCAGAATAGGGTTGGTTATCGCCCACGGTCAGTTGGGGGTCACGCCGCAGAAAGTCGAGAAGGGGCATGGCAAGACGCGAATCGCGATTCCACAGCAATCCAATTTCCCAGGGTCGCCCTGCCCCCTGCATAATGGGTGTGAAGCTGTGCACCCCAATGACAATAGGTGTCTGGCCCAGTGCACAGATCTTGTCCCGTTGCTGTGCAATGGCATCGTGAAAGGGTTCATAATAATGGCGTTGCCGGTGGCTGATTTCATCGCGCGACAGGTTCTGGTTCCCAGGGATTTCGATCCCGTCGCTGACTTGCGGCACGAAGCCCGGCTGCTCCGGCGACCGATTCGGGTCGATCAACAGTCGGGAAAAATTGGCGATAATAGCGACTGCATCCAGTCGCTCTGACAGCTCCAGCGTCATGTGACGCGCGCCGATGTCGATGGCGACATGTTGGTTAAAAATGTCGTCGGGCAACCCCAGATTGGCATATTCAGCCGGAATATGCGCCGACGCATGGTCACACATCAAGATGATGGGCGACGCACCACCGACATTGATCAGTGAAATAGGGGTCTCGGTCGGGTCTGGAGCGTTTTCTGAGGGCATATCTTGTTGATTGGCAATCGATTTATCGTGGCAACACTATAACCCGAAAGCCTGCTGTGATAAGTGATGATGACAATTTGAGACGATCAGGAAGACTTATGCTGCGGCAACGAAATATCAGAATTATCGCGACCCTTGGCCCGGCCAGCAGCACACAAGACATGATCAGGGCGCTTTTCGACGCCGGTGCAGATGTTTTTCGGCTGAACCTTAGTCATCTGAAGCCTGGGGACCTAGCGGCCATCCATGCCGACATCCGGTCCGTCGAGGCAGATACAGGGCACCCTATTGGCATTGTGGCCGATCTGCAGGGCCCTAAATATCGCATTGGGGCCTTTCGCACCCACCACGCCCATCTGAAGGCAGGACAAAAGTTCATTCTGGACCAAGACCCAAAGCCCGGCAGTTCGGTGCGGGTGTGTTTGCCGCACAAGGAAATCTTCGCAATCCTGCAGCCGGGCGCTGATATTCTGTTGGACGATGGCAAGATCAGGCTGAAGGCCAAAAAAGTCCTGAAGTCACGCATCGAAGCCGAGGTAATCCAAGGCGGCATCCTGGGCAGTCGCAAGGGCGTCAATCTGCCGAATGCAGCCCTGCGCTCTGAACTGATGACCGATACAGATCGCGCCAGCCTGGCCACCCTGTTGGATTTGGGTATTGAATGGGTGGCGCTGTCCTTTGTGCAAAAGGCGTCCGACGTTCGCAAGCTACGCAAGATTGTCGGCGAGCGTGCCAGCATCATCGCCAAGATTGAACGACCAGAGGCCCTCAAAAATATCGAAGACATTGTCCAGGCCAGTGATGCCGTCATGGTTGCTCGTGGCGATTTGGGGGTCGAGTTGCCGGTTGAGGAAGTCCCGGGTGCGCAAAAACGTATCATCGATGCCGCCAGACGCCATGATCGACTGGTAGTGGTTGCCACCCAGATGCTGGAATCAATGGTGTCAGCCCCTGTGCCGACACGGGCTGAAGTGTCAGACGTTGCCAATGCCATCTTTGAAGGCGCCGACGCAGTGATGCTGTCAGCCGAAACAGCGGCAGGAGAATTTCCCGTCGAGGCTGTTTCTGTCATGGACCGCGTCGGCACCGAGGTCGAACGCGACCATCACTATCGTACCTATATGAATTCCGTGCGGGACGCGCCCGCCGCGACCCGGGCCACGGCCATTACCGCAGCGGCACGCCATGCGGTAGAGGTTTTGGATGCCCGCGCCATCGTCACCTATACGACATCGGGGTCGACGGCTTTGCGGGCCGCACGGGAACGGCCAAACGTCTCTATCATTGCCCTGACACCAAAAATAGAGACCGCCCGAAAATTAACTTTGTGCTGGGGGATCAACAGCATATTTTCTGAAGACGCGACCGATTTCACCGATATGGTTGATAAAGCCTGCAAGGCCGTCCTGGATGGAAAATTCGCCAAAAAAGACGACTATATCGCCATTACGGCGGGCGTCCCCTTTGGGGTGGCAGGACAGACCAATGTCTTGCATCTGGCGAAACTGTAGCCCCAAAAGCAAAACCGCCATACATTGCTGTACAGCGGCGCTTCACAATCAGGTAAACACCTGATTATTCAATTAGTTATTAGCCTTGGCGCGCTTTGAAACGACCTTGGGTCTTGTTGATCACATAGACGCGACCTTTGCGGCGAATGACGCGGCAATCACGATGCCGGTTCTTCAACGACTTTAACGAATTCTTAACTTTCATAGCGGGCTCCCGCACTAGGTAATTTTGTCGGCAACCCCGACACGGCGCGGACCCTATGATTTAGGTGCCCGCTTGTCAACATCCTATCGGCAATGATCGCGCTAGCCTTCGCCGCCATTGCCACCTTCGCCGCCATCGCCACCGCCCATACTATTGCCAGGCCCGGTGCCACCGCCCATGCCATCACCTGCACCGGGGCCGCTTCCATCCATGCTTCCGCCCCCGAATCCCTGGGTGCCAGGTGGGAAACAAACACCTTTATCGGGATCAGTCGGAAATTCCGGGTCGAAGAAAAATTCCCTATTATCGGTTGGCCCCAGACGACCATCGCCCTGCCCATCGCCAAGGCCGGGGCCCTGACCATCGCCACAACCGCCTGCGGGACCTTTGCGCCGCGCCTCGCCAGGAATGGCAAGAACCGGGTCATCTTTGTTTTGGCTGTTGCCAAGCAGAATAACGGCTGCAGCAGCGCCGGCTGCCAATATCATGATGCCATACGTCACCCAGGCCGAAGACCGATCGTCGCCCGAGGCGTTCAGCCGCCGGTACGATTCGGTCATACTCAGGCCATTGATCCGCAGATCCTCGACCTTGGACCCATTGAATTGCAGGTCCAGCAGCGTGGCAATGCCGCGACGATCGCCGAGTTGAACATGGCTGAATTCATAGGGCATGCGCGCGATAATCGACAGCCCCCAAGTCGCCCTGTTGGGTCTGGAGATCGGGCCGCCAAAGGGTACCTTTAAATAGGCCATGCCCGCCGATTCGTTTTCGTCCAATAGGCCGTACATCGTGTCCCCATGCATGCGATAAGATTGCTGCCAGGCAGCCGCCATCGCAACAGATGTCGAACTCATGACAAAGACGACTGCGACAACGCAGGAACATAAGGAACGAAACATTAATTTTTCTCCAACCTATGGGGATGACGGTTAATGGGCCGTCTATTGTTAGCGGCGATGATACTGGTTTTTGGACCTGTGTCACCTCAACTCTGGATGATTCCAGTTCCGATTATTTGCCAATCATCATGTTGATCATCTTCTCCAACCTGGGGCCATAAGGCGGCTTTAACATGGCTGTACCGCCAAAGGCGCCAGCCCGGTATATCGACTTTGCGTGACTGAATGTCTTGAAGCCTGCATGACCATGATAGGACCCCAAACCACTGGGGCCGACGCCGCCAAAAGGCAACTCTTCAATGGCAACATGCATAATCGTATCGTTTTGGGTCATGCCACCAGCCGTAGTCCTCTGCATCACTTTATCGCGGTCGGCTGCATCCTTAGTGAAGTGATACAGCGCCAGCGGACGGTCATGGTCGTTCACATAATCAATCACTTCATCAAGGTTGCTATAGGGTTTGATCGGCAGGACAGGTCCAAATATTTCTTCCTGCATGATGGCCATATCGTCCGTGACATCGAACACCAGGGTCGGTGCGATTTTGCGCTGGTTGCCCAACTCTTCGCCAGCCGGGTTAATCTCTTGCACGCGCGCCCCTTTGGCCTTGGCGTCTTCCAGCAGATTATTGATCCGCTCATAATGCCGGTCCGCCACAATGGATGTGTAATCAGGATTGGCCGCCAGGGTCGGGTACATCTTATGCACTTGGACGGACAGCGCATCAGCAAAGGCTTCGACCTTGCCTTCGGGCACAAAGCTATAGTCAGGCGCGATGCAGGTCTGGCCCGCATTCATTAACTTGCCCATGGCGATAGAACCCGCAGCCTTGTTCAGGTCGTAATCATCACCAATGATGGTGGGGGATTTACCGCCCAGCTCCAGCGTCACCGGCACCATATTTTCTGCCGCCGCCATCATCACCTTGCGGCCTGTGGGCGTAGAGCCTGTGAACATCAAATGATCATATTTCTGGCGGCTGAAGTCAGCGGCAACCTCGGGCCCACCGGTGATGACAGCGACGCGGTCTTGGCCAAAGGCCTCTGCCAGCATTTCCTTCATCAGTTCGGACGCGCCAGGGGTAAATTCTGACGGTTTCAGCATCACCCGGTTGCCTGCCGACAACGCCTGCGCCACGGGGATCAGCGAGAGCTGATAGGCATAGTTCCAGGGCGCCATAATCCCGATCACGCCCAGCGGCTGATAATGGATAAAGGCTTTGCCAGCTTTGAACTGCAGGGCGAGTGGGCGTTTTTCAGACTTCATCCACTTTTTGAGGTGCTTTTTGGCGTGTTTAATCGCGTTCACGGTCGACATGGTTTCGGCGATCAGCGTTTCATGACGGCTGCGATTACCAAAATCTTCGCACAGCACATCGGCCATGCGGTCCTTGTTCTTGATGACCTGCGCTAACAGCGCATCCAGATGGTTGATCCGTTCGTCATGGCTTGGGGGGCCTGCCCGCAAAAAGGCCTGCCGCTGCATGTCCAGAATTGCGCCAAGATCTGCTGGTGTGCTCACGTCCCTACTCCTTACTCTAATTGGGAAACAGGTATGGACACGCAGTGTTGCAGCTTGCTGCGCTTGTGTAAATGCGCCATGGTCTGGCCGAAATTGGCTGATGGAATTGAAATGGCACGAAGCGACTTTAAATTCTTCCACACCATGCGGGTGCGGTATTCCGAGATCGACCATCAGGGTGTGGTGTTCAACGCCCACTACCTGACCTATCTGGATGTCGGGCACACGGAATATATGCGGTCGATGAGGTATAATTACAGTGCCGCCGTCAAAGAAACAGGCATCGACTTTCATCTGGTCAAAGCCACGGTGGAGTTCAAAGCCCCGCTCTATTTCGACCAAGAATTTGACGTCGGCATACGCGTTGCGCGACTGGGCAATACCAGCATAACCATTATCTATGAGATCTATAAGACCGGCACGGATGACCTGGTGGCTTGTGGAGAAAAAGTAGACGTCTGCGTTTATCTGGAAGGGCACAAGCCGGTGCAAATCCCCGAGGGATTCCGTAAGGCCATGGAAGAGTTTGAGGGTAAGGAATTGTCCTAAAGCCTGGCAAGCACGTCCCGCACCAGGACCAACCGGTCATTGCCAAAATACATATCGCTGTCGTTGATATAGATGGTGGGCGAGCCAAAGCCGCCGCGGTCCATCAGTTCCTGCGTATTGTCCTTCAATCTGTCTTTGTTGGCCTGGTCGGCAATGCCATCGAAGAACAGCGCCTCGCCTAACCCGACTTGGCTGCAAATTTCCGCCAGAACAGCGTCATCGGCGATATCACGGTCGTCCCGCCAATAGGCCTCGAACACCTTGGTCGCAAACGGCACGAGGATACCTTGCGCTTCGGCAATAAAACATCCGCGCATGGCCTTGACGCTGTTGACCGGAAAGATGCTGGGCGGATGGTTGACAATAATCCCCGCGAGTTTGGCCCACTGCTTCAGATCTTTGCTCAGATAATTTGCCTTGGACGGGATCATGTTCTCCCGCATTTCGTAGACGCCGCCATTGATGGCGTTGAAGACCCCACCCACCAGAATGGGTCGCCAAATGATATCGACGCCAAATTCGGCAGCTATTGGCTGGATATTGGTGAAGCCCAGATAGGTCCAGGGGCTGGAACAATCGAAGAAAAATTCTAGCTTTATCATCAACGGTGCCTCTGTAGGTCCTCTGTCCGCCCCAGACCATACCGGTTAACCATATAGAAAACGAGGGCGATCGCCAGGGCCAGATAGACCATGCTGCCAATGACGACGGCCTGCACACTGATCCCCCAATCGAACATTACACCCATGGTATAAGGCGCCAGTGCCGAGGCAATCATGAAGACAGAGCTGTTAACCGCCCGCACCGTGCCAATGTGCCGTGCCCCAAACATCGCAGGCCACATCGACCCGCCCACAGGCACGCCGGCCCCCAAGCCAAAACCCGCGAGGCCCATATAGAAATAGGCAGCAATGTGGCTGTCAAACAGGACAATGCAAGATAGCCCCAACAACACCAGAATATGGTGGGCTGGCATAAAGGGTTTCACGCCGTATTTGTCGACCAAATTTCCCATGGCCATCGTCGAGATGAAACTGCACCCGGCAAAGGCAATGAAGGCCTCGGGCAGGGCAGAGTCGGGCCATCCTTTTGCGTCTGTCAAAAACTGCCGATGAAAAATCAGCCCCGTCATGATGAACGGCATGGACACAGACAGCGGCATAATCATGAAGTAGCGCGGGTCGCGCAGCATGACGCGGCGGACCCAGCCTTTGTCAGTACCGGTCTGGGCGGCAGCTGTCTCAAGCCCCTCTTCAGTTTCTGTCAGGAATTTTTTGTGGCGGTCGCCGTGACCTACCAGCAGCCACATGGTCAAAGGGATCAGCACGATGATAAGGAAAATACCGTTGGTGAACCAGGCATCGCGCCAACCCAGGGCAGCAACCATCGTAAAGGCGATATAGGGAAAGCTGGTCTGCGCCAGCGACATGCCCATCGAGGCCACCGACATGGCCTTGCCGCGCTCTTTCTCGAAATAGCGGGCCATGCTTGTATAGGACGCATGCACCATCAGGCCCTGCCCTGACAGGCGCAGCAAGAAGAAAGCAAAAAACAGAACCCCGACATTGGGGGCAAAAGACAGGGTGAAGCTCCCGGCAATTAACCCCAGGCAAACCAGAACAGTGAACAGGCGCAGGTCCACATCGTCGATTTTGCGGCCAATCCAAGCCATCAAGCCACCAGCCAAAAGCGTCGCTGCCGAAAAGAACAGCCCGACATCACCGTGGCTCAGGTCAAATTCAACCTGCAAATCGGCGACAAATTCGGCAATAAAATAGGTTTGTCCAAAGCTGGAAAAAAACAGCATCACGAACCCAAAGCCAAGAAAGCGCGGATTCGACAGAATGAAGGTCAGGTAATTCATGAAACGGGCGATCAGAAAAAGTAGTAATAGATGTGTTGTCGTGTTGGTCGTGGCATAAATAGGCCAACCTTCCTTTGATGTATAGAGAGACCCATGACGGCCATTCCTGAAAAAATGACGGCCAATCCTGAAAACATGACGGCCAATCCTGAAACCTGGCGCTACTTTGAAGATCTGATCATTGGCGAACGATCAACGTCCAAGACCATGATTTTAGACAAGGACAAGATGGTGGCCTTTGCCCGGGAATATGATCCGCAGTTCTTCCACGCCGATGAAGAAGCCGCCGCAGGCCACAAAGTGTTTGAGGGCCTGACATCCAGCGGCATCTATACCGCTGCCCTGTGGCGCATTCTCGACCATGATATCTTTTCAGATGTTGCCTGGGTATGCGGCCTGGGTTGGGACGAGGTGCGCTGGCGCAAGCCTCTGCGGCCTGGCGATGCAATCTATGCCACGGCCGAGGTCATCGAAAAACGACCCTGGAAGAAGGACGACACAATTGGCCGCGTGACCATACGCCACGAACTGGTGAACCAGCATGGCGACATCGTCTTCCATTATTTTGGGGACAGTTTGGTGAACCGCCGTCCGGCCTAATCGTCGCCCTTCAACAACCAGCCAAACACCATGGTCGCCACCATGGCACCAACAAGCTGCATGACAATAAACATGGGCACATCGACCATCTGAATGCCGGCAAATGTATCGCTGAGACCCCGGGCGATAGTCACAGCCGGGTTGGCAAAGGACGTCGACGACGTGAACCAATAGGCCGAAGTGATGTACAGGCCGACCGCATAGGGTACAGCGTCGGCCCGAAAACGCAGGCAGCCCAGGATCGTCGCCAGCAAGCCGAAAGTTGCGACGAATTCACCGACATATTGGCCCAGCCCCGTCCTGACAATGGTGCTGTCCTGAATCAGCGGCAGCCCGAACATTAAGTGTGCAACGACAACCCCCAGCACGCCGCCAATGACTTGGGCAGCTATATAGGCCCTGCCGTCGGTGACGCTGATCTGTTTGCTGATTAAAAAAGACAGGGTCACAGCGGGTTGAAATGCCCCCCGGAAATCGGCCTAAATATCAGGATGAGGACTGTCAGGGCGGCACCCGTGGCAATGGCATTGGCCAACAAGGCAAGGCCATCATTCCCACCGGATGGATTGTCCGCCATGATGCCAGAGCCGACGACCGCGGCCAGCAAAAAGAACGTGCCGATGAATTCGGCAGTCAATCGGCGGGACAGGTTCATGTGACAGAGGATTCCAATTTAGCGCCAATGCTAAGGCGCAAGTCGGGCCCACTGACCCCGTCGATGGGGACATCCATCAGCGCTGTCACAAAGGCCATTATCTGCTCGTACACATCCATGAAGGCGACTTTGATGGCCCCGTCATCTGCCTCGGCTGCCGGGTCGGGGAAGCCCCAATGAAACTGTTGTGGGGTGCCGGGCCAGACCGGGCAGGTTTCGCCCGCCGCCTGATCACAAAGCGTGATCACCAGGTCGACTTCTGGCGCTGATGGTGTTGTGAATTCATCCCAGGACTTCGACCGCGTATGGGCCACATCGTCATAGCCCAGCACCTTGAGCATCGCCACCGCATAAGGATTGACCACACCTGTTGGATTGCTGCCGGCGCTAAAGGCCTGGAAGCGGCCTTCGCCCAACCTGTTCAGGATGGTTTCCGCCATAATGCTGCGGGCTGAATTGCCGGTACAAAGAAACAGAACATTGATCATGGGCTGATACTGCAATCCTTAGAAGCCAAAGAAAAGGGCCGCCCGGACATTATCCAGACGGCCCTGATATTACTGTGATGTGATGCTTTGAGGTCGGTTAGATAATCTGACCAACCATGGCACCCGAATAGCCATTGGCATCATGCACGACAGCGCCATTGATCATCACCGTATCGACACCCGTGGGGTGCCGGACATAACGGTTGGCATTGCCGGGGAAGTCATTGACGAATTCTTCTTCACCCCGATCGATGGTTTTTGGATCAAAGATCACAATATCGGCGGCCATGCCTTCTTTCAGCAAACCACGGCCCTTGATGCCCCATGCTTCGGCGACCTCGTGGGTCATACGATAAACCGCACGTTCCAGCGTCATATCGCCGCGTTCACGGACATATTTGGACAGAATGTGACAGGTATCACCGGCACCCGCGAACTGGGCAATATGCGCACCTGCGTCAGAGGCACCAACATGGCACAAGGGGTGATCCAGGATTTTGGCGACATAGTCTTCGTCACCGTGGATCGCGCCTTTTACCTGAAACTCGGTCTTCAACCCGTCCGCGTTTGCCAGGTCAAGCACGACACGGCCAATAGACACGCCCCGCTCAGCGGCAATTTCGCTAACCAGCCGACCTTCGCAGTCCTTGTTTTCTTCGGTATAGACTTCGCCAACCCACATATTGGCGGCAATGGGAAACTGATCCATGGCCACAATCATCTCGTCCTGATTTTCGGGGTCACCATAGCTGGCAATGCGCTCATCAATCGGCATTTTGTGATGCTTGCCCCAACTCGGCATGCCCATCAGCAACATGGAATTTTCTGACAGACGCATGTTGAGATCAAAAGGCCGCGGCATGGACTGGCCATAGACTGTCGCACCATCGGCGTTGACTTCTTCCAGCTTGTCGAGGCTTTCGCGCCACAAGTCACTGATGGGGCTGTAGATGATTGGCGCCAAAGTGCACATGATGCCGGCTTCTTTTGAAATTTCGGCCAGCTCTTCGATGCACTTGATCTGTTCGCCCGGCACAATGAAGTTTGGCACGGTCTGCATAACACCGCGGCCGGTTTCAGCCATGGCCTTGGCCAGGGCAACCTTTTCGCGATAATCAGCAAGGCGGCTAGGCACTGGTTTGAAGTTTTCATCAACGTCCACATAAGACGTCGACAGGCCAATGGCGCCCGCATTCATGGCTTCCTTCAAGAGTTCGCACATGCGGTCGAGTTCTTCATCTGTGGAAACACGTTCCTGCGAATCGTCGCCCATGACGTAATAGCGCAGGGTAGAGTGGCCCACCATAGCGCCAACATTGATGCCCAAGCCATCGCGCACAAAGTCGAGATATTCTGGGAACGATTCCCAAGACCAGGGCACGCCCTCGTCGAATGTTGCGTTGCCAATATCTTCGATCACGCGGAACATCGAAACCAACTTGTCGGATTCTTTCTTGCCTTTAACTGGGGCCACGGACAGCGAGCAATTGCCCATGATAACGGATGTACAGCCATGTTCGATAGAAGGTGTCGCCAGTTTGTCCCAACAGATCTGCGGGTCATAATGGGTATGGATATCGATAAAGCCTGGTGACACAACCTGGCCCTTTGCATCAATGATGCGATCGGCGTCGATAGTGACGTCGCCAACACCGGTGATTTTGCCGTCTTCAATGGCAACATTGCCCTCAAATGGGGCATTACCAGAGCCATCGACAATAAGGGCGTTGGTAATTAGAATTGATCCCGTGCTCATGCGTGAGTTCTCCTAAATTGTGCGGTTCGTCGCGGTATAGATTCGTTTCAGACCGGCGATCATATAGAGGGCACCGATTAGTTGCAAATGCCGTCTAGTCGTCTTCCCGCTCGAGGGGTGCAACCCACATATAGATCTTGTGATCAGCCCTGCTACCGGGGGAAGCTGGCATGGTCACCAATGTTTGCTGGCGAATGCCGGGTAGCGCGTATTGGTGGCTGATGATGCGGGCACCCGGTCGCATCACCATCAATTGCGGCACGAGTTTGCGGTTCATGGCGGGGCTGAGGTAAAGCGTCACGACATCGGCGTCCGACAGGTCCGCACTGAACAAATCATCACCGCGCACCTGCACCAGTGACTGCACCCCCGCCTCTTGGGCCTTGTGTATCGACAAGGCGATCAATTGCGGGTCGATTTCGTAACCAATACTGAGCGCCCCGTAGTCGCGGGCCGCACCGATCAGAATGCGCCCGTCGCCCGAGCCTAGATCGTACAATTTCTGTTCGGCAGACAAATTGGCAAGACGCAACATTTCTGCCACCACGGGCATAGGCGTGGATGCAAACCCAATCGCAGGTCCCGGTGGCAGGCCTGCGGTCTGGCCATTTTGCGGGCCCAACCCGCGGGCATCTGCCAATGGCACCGACCATACATAAACCGTATGAACAGTATCCGGGTCGCTCCTTGGTTTTACCTGGATGATCTTCTCTGGCACCTGGTCTGGCAGGACAAAGTCATGACTGATGATCAATGCGCCCGGTTTCATCTCGCGTAATTGTGGCAACAATTGCGCGTTCAATGCCTCGCTAAGGTAAAGCGTGACGACATCGGCCTCTGCCAGATCGAGCGTAAAAATATCGGCCTGGTCGATGCGGACCATATCGCCAACACCCGCTGCATCAACATTGGCCCGCGACAATGCAACCAGCGCATCATCCAGCTCAAACCCAATGGCGCGCCCGCCATATTGCAGACCGGCCTCGATGACAATACGCCCGTCACCTGATCCCAAATCGTAGAGGACCTGACCAGGCTGCAGATTTGCCAGCTCTAACATGCGGTCAACCACATCGTCCGGGGTCGATACAAAATCGCTGGGGATTGGCATGGGTTCGTCAATCGGCGGGTCCGAAGACAGGCTTTCCCACAGGCCCCAAGTGACCAGCCCTGCAGCAATTGCGGCCGCTCCAACCAAAATTTTCTTCGATATTGTCATAGTGACATGGACCATTACCTGATCAGACTGATGGATCAAGGATGGTCTGCTATTTTCTGGCGAATTCCAGCACCTGGGAACCCGCATAGCCATCGCAACAATATGCCGCATTTGGGCCTGTCATTCGCCGCTTGCGATGCTGAATCAATTCTGAGAGTCTTGCCGCATGGGTATTCTTTCCAAGTTTCCTGCACATCCTGTATTTATCGCCCTGCTCTTCTGGCTCAGCCCCTATGAGCAAAACTGGACCGAACTGATTTTCGCTGAGACATGGCGATCAGGCGTTTTTCTTGTTGTTGCTGCAGCCATTCTGACAACACTCATCTGGGTTTATACCAAGAACTGGGGGCGGGCGGGATTGGCCGCCTCCTTAATACTATTTGCCATTCTGTTCTATGGGGAGCTGTTCGACAGTCTCTACATCACTTCAGGCGGCATCTTGTCCAACTTCTGGTTTGCCACAGGATGGATTGGGCTACTGGGCTTTTTGATTGTCGGGGTTTTGCGGGAAAATTCAGATTTCAAATCCTTTACCCTGCTGCTGAATGTGATGCTATTCGTGGTTCTTTTGCCACCAACTCAGCATCTCATGAGCAAGTCATCTGGTGATTTTTTGATCCCCCAACCTGCTGATTATCTTTCCGACAGTGAACTTGCTACGCTGGAAGATTCGGGCAGGAATGTCGAAGACAAGCCCGATATCTTCTTCCTGATCTTTGACCGCTTCGCCAGCGACGAAACACTGTTAAACCGCTATGGATATGACAATTCCAGTTTCTCAGACGCCCTACGTCGCCAGGGTTTCTATGTGGCAGACGAAGCACATGCGAACTACACAAAAACAGCGTTCTCGCTTGCATCCAGCCTGAACCTTACCCATCTTGACTTTCTGTCAGAGAAAATTGGCGAAGGATCCGGCGACTGGCGCCCAGCCCATTCGATGATTAGAAACCATCAGGTCGGGAAGTATCTGGTAGACCGAAACTATCAGTATCTCCATATTGGCTCTGCATGGGGTCCCACGCGGAAAAGCGCTTTGGCGCATGTCAATTATTCAGGGGCCACCCCCAACCACAAAACCCGCGAATATCTCAACGAGTTCGAGTTGTACATTCTAAGCGATACTCTGATAGATCGCATTGTCGACAACAGAATTACAGGACGCCGATCTAATTTGTTCCGACGCCAGTACGAAAGGGTCAAACTGAAGTTTGACTATTTGCGATCAATCCCCCAGGACAATTCACCTCGGTTCATCTTCGCCCACCTGCTGTTGCCCATTCACCCTTCGTGTTTCAGGCTGACGGTAGCTTTCTGCCACCAGAACAGCTGATGTACACAACAAATGATGCCAACTATATCAATCAGTTGAAATATGGGGCCGATGAAATCCTGAAATTGGTCAACATTCTTCTGCGAAGAAATCCGCAACCCGTGATCATCATTCAGGCTGATGAAGGACCCTTTCCGGATCGATACAGGCTTGACGAATTGACCTTCGACTGGCGCGAAGCAACCGACGACGAATTTAGACAAAAGTTTGGCATCCCGACTGCCTACTATTTCCCTGATCGTGACTATGCTGCGTTGCACCCCCGTATCACGCCCGTAAACACGTTCCGCATTTTGTTCAGCAAATATTTTGGTGCCGATCTTCCCCCTCTCGCCGACAAAAGTTATTCCATCACGTCGGACAATGATTTGTATTCACTATTTGAAATTACGGACAAATTCAGAACACACGATGGTGACAAGCTAAATCCGTAATTTTAGTGATTCGCGAATCAAAATTTCCTAATGTGGTCATTAACATGTGCCTGAGCTGGCCCGCATAGACCAAAAGTGAGGATTTTCATGAGATATATCAGTCATTTGCTTGCGACCACTATGGTTCTCTCTGTCACAGCTATTGCACCGGCGCAGGCGTATCTTGATCCGGGGACCGGCAGCATCATCCTGCAGCTCATACTGGGCGGTGTCGCAGGTGTCATGGTTGTCATGAAGCTGTACTGGCATCGCTTGCTGTCTTTTTTTGGTCGTGGGGACAGCTCCTCAGACGCTGACGAATAAGGCACGCTATTGTCTCCCATCAAGGCAGAGGCCGGGTCGTTTCGCGACCCCAGCGGCCGGATATATATCAAAGATGACCAGGTTTTCCGAACCATCATGCCGGTAGCTGCAGATGATTATGAAGCTGTCCGCGCGACCGGATTGATCGAGGAATTAGGCGATAGAGGCTGGTTAATCGGCGCCACCGAAGTCGCAATAGATGCTCTGGAATCTGTTGCTACCGACGCTAGCTATGTTGTCGAACACCCCAAAATACCCTTCATCTCGTACCCGTATGAATGGCCTTTCCCTGCCCTGAAGGCGGCTGCATTACACCATCTTGATGTCCACCTGGCCGCTATGGAAAAAGGCGTCACCCTGTCTGACGCGTCCGCCTACAACATTCAGTTTATTGGCACCCAGCCTATCTTCATCGACTTATTGTCCTTGCGTCCCTATCAGGACGGCGAAATTTGGGGTGGGCATCGGCAGTTTTGCGAACAATTCCTGAACCCATTATTGCTGCGCGCTAAACTGGGCCTGGTACATAATCATTGGTATCGGGGCACCCAAGAAGGCATTCCCGCAGCGGATTTGCGACGCATGTTGCCCCTTCGCAAAAAACTGTCCCGCAATGTCCTGCTTCATGTGGTGGCACAGTCAGCACTGCAAAACTCTTCAGCTACCCAGGCAAAAAATAGCGAGCAGACCATAAAGACAGGCCGCCTGCCCAAGGCATCCATGGTGCGCATGTTAGAGGGTCTCCGCCGTTGGATTTCGACGATGGAGCCAGCGGATACGGGCAAGACAATCTGGCAGGATTACGCCAACGCGCATTCCTATTCCGACGAGGAAGTCCGCACAAAGCAAAATCTGATCGCAGAATTTGTCCGCACAACATCCCCCCAAACCGTCTGGGACCTGGGGTGCAATTCCGGTGACTATTCCCAGGTCGCCATTGACGCCGGGGCCAAGCGGTCTATCGGTTTTGATGTTGACCAGGGCGCGCTCGAGGCTGCTTTTGCACGCGGTCAGGCGGATGGTCTGGATATATTGCCCTTGTTCTTTGACGCCGCAAACCCAACCCCCAATCAGGGTTGGAATCAGGCGGAGCGGCAAGGCATGTCAGAACGCGCAAACGCTGATGGCATAATGGCATTGGCTTTCATCCACCATCTGGCAATTGCGCGAAATATCCCGCTTGATGATCTGGTGGGCTGGTTGATGGGGCTGGCCCCAACGGGCGTGATAGAATTTGTTCCCAAAGAAGACCCAATGGTCAAACAATTGTTGCGCCTGCGCGAAGACATATTCCCGGACTACACTCTCGACGCGTTCCGACATCACATCACTAAACGCGGTCGTATTGTTCAGGACACGCAGGTTTCAGCCGCCGGACGCCGACTGATACAGTTCGAGCGCAAGCCAACCTAGGACGCCACCCGGCCAAACCACTAGTCGTCGCCCAGTCGATCAAAATTCGGCGGACGTCGTTCGACATAGCTTTTAACCCCTTCGACCGCATCCGCGCGCAGCAGGCTGGCCTCTTGCAGGGCATGGGCCTGTCGCAGGGCCGGGCCAAATTCGATACCCAGATTGTCGTACACAAGCCGCTTTGTGTCCTTCAACGACGCAGGTGACACGTTGGCCGAGAGTTCCCTGACATAGTCTTGTGCGGCGGCCAACAGGGCATCGTCTTGCGTCAAATATTCTACCAGGCCCATTTCGTAGGCCTGTTGCGCATCGATTTTTCTGGAAGACCATAAAAGATCGAGCGCCCGGCCCGCGCCCATCAGCCGGGGCAATATCCAGGCGCTGCCATGTTCAGATATCAATCCCCTTTTGGAAAATATTGTGGTGAAGGCCGCGCTTGTGCCAGCAAATCGAATATCGCTGAGGGCGGCCAACACAAAGCCACCGCCTGCGGCCACGCCGTTAACAGCAGCAATGATCGGTTTTTCTATCCCCAATAGGTAAGTAAACAAGCCCGGCAGATCATCATTTTCCACCCCTTGTTCCCGGTCTGGCTGGCCGGGGGCAGACGCCTGAGCCAGTACTTCGGCATCCAACCCTGCACAAAAGCCGCGGCCCGCACCGGTGATGACGATACCAACCACGGACTTATCGGCTGCCGACCGCTCAATGGCGTCCCGCAGCTCGGCCAGCATGGCGTAGGTGAAGGCGTTGAGTTGATCGGGCCGATTCAGCGTGATGGTCGCGACCGGATCATCAACGGTATAGAGAATGTGGTCATACATGGCAGTGCCTCTATGGTGCACCGCCCTGCGTTACAACTTTCGGAACGGAGGTTCCGAGGCGGCATTGGATGGCAATTATCTTCATCCAATTTGGCGGCCAGTTCCATGATTATTACCAGCCCCGACATTCACGTGTTGGGTTCAAAATCGCCAATAGGGTTATTTGAGGGAAGAACCAGATGGTGGGCGTGGCAAGGATTGAACTTGCGACCCCCTCGATGTCAACGAGGTGCTCTCCCACTGAGCTACACGCCCCATCTAGGTTTCGGGGGCGGACTATAGCCAAATCGCGCCGCAGTGCAAGAGCGGGTTCGCCGTTTCAGATCAAAAAACACTGCCTGAGGCCAACAGCCTGTAAATCATGATTTGCGGGGGCCAACATGCTTCGTTGTTTTCGTGGCAAATTCCGCCATAATGCGGACACTTGTTGGAGACAAAGTGACCACAATGACGGCACCAGAAACTGCAGTACAAATAGCTGAGGACGCCTTGGCCCCAACGGTCGCAGCCGACGGTCATGCGCCTTTCATTGTAACCTATCCAACCCAGCAAAAAGCACCCTTCGTGTTTTCATCCCCGCACAGCGGACGGCACTACCCGGCCGACTTTATCGCCGCGTCTGCTCTGGACCGCGCGACCCTGCGCGCCTCTGAAGATATCTTTGTCGACCAATTATTTTCGATGGTACCGGCGATGGGCGCCCCGATGATTGCCGCTGAATATGCCCGCGCCTATCTGGACGTAAACCGTGAACCGTGGGAGCTGGACCCAAAGATGTTTTCAGACCCCCTGCCAGACTATGTCAATGTCCGGTCGGGTCGGGTTACGGCGGGACTGGGCACCATCGCCCGTGTCGTTGCCCTTGGCACCAATATTTACAAAGACAAGATGCCCTTCGCAGATGCCAAGTGGCGGGTCGAGAATGTCTACCAGCCCTTTCACCAGACGATGGAATCCCTGGTCAATAAAACCATCGACAGTTTTGGCCATTCGGTGTTGATCGACTGTCACTCAATGCCGTCGTCGGGCAGCTCATTTGGCGACATGCCGCTGCGCACCAAAGGCGCAACCGCAGACTTTATTCTGGGCGACCGACACGGCAAAAGCTGTGCGCCCACGTTAATGGCGGTGGCCGAGGATGTGCTGAAGTCTTTCAATTATCGCGTCGTGCGGAACGACCCCTATTCTGGTGGCTTTAACACAAGACAATATGGTCAGCGCGACAAGGGCCAGCAAGCCATGCAGATCGAGATCAACCGGTCGCTTTATGTCGATGAAAAAACCCTGACCAAGACCGACCATTTTGACGTGCTGCAACAGCACCTGTCGGCAATGGTCACGGCGCTTTTGGATATATCGCCGGATGCCCTATCTGCCGACTAAAGGGTACTTCACAAAAAAAGAAGCCACTCCAGTTGAACTGAAGTGGCCCAAGTTTAGGGAGGAAACGCCCACGAAGGGCATTACCTGCGAGCTATTCGCTCTAACAGGTAACGGTGCTGATATTAGACATTTCGCGGAAATTTTCAAGGATTGAATCTTTTTACCTTGGAATATCAATTGGTTACCACAACCTTGCCTGTTGAAGATCTGTTGGTCACCGACTCGATTGCGGCGACCGCATCGCGCAGCGGATAGGTCTTTGAAACAAATGGCTGAATCTTCCCTTCCGACAGCCATTTCATCAGAGTTTTATAGGCCTCACGCGTGACATCCGGGTGCTTTTCTTCGTAGGGTCCGCGGTTGAATCCGATGATGTCAACATTCTTCACCATAACGTGATTAGAGGGAATCTGCTGAATCGTGCCCCCTGCGAAACCAATAACCAGAATTCGCCCCTCGAAATTTACGCAACGCAAGGACGCCTCAAACACATCGCCGCCAATGGGGTCATAGATCACATCGGCACCCCGGCCATCAGTGTACTCTTTGACTTTTTCGCGGATATCCTCGGTCAGGTAGTCGATCAGGTGCTCGGCTCCGGCGGCTTGCGCGATCTTGAGTTTGTCGGGCCCCCCGGCAGTGGCGATGATTGTCGCACCTAATTGTTTGCCGATCTCGACCGCCGTCAGACCGACGCCGCCGGCGGCCCCATGCACCAACAAAACCTCGCCTGCCTGCAGCCTGGCACGATGCACGATGGCCAGGTAAGACGTGCCATACGTCACCGCAAAGCTGGCGGCCGCCACATAGTCCATGGTCTCGGGTAACAGGGACAACTGGCGCTCGTCTGCCACCAGTTCTTCGGCATAACCGCCACTGCCTGCCATGCCCATCACCTTATCCCCAAGGCTGAAATTAGTGACACCCTCACCCAGGGCAATGACGTCACCGGCCACTTCAAACCCCGGTGTAAAAGGCAGACTGGGCTGCGATTGGTACTTACCCGCCGTGACCAGACTATCGGCAAAATTGACGCCGCAGGCACGCATAGCAATCTTGACCTGGCCGGGCCCAGGTTCAGGCACCGCAACATCTTCCATCTTCAGAACCGACAGATCGCCAAATTCTCGACACATCAATGCCTTCACGCAGGCTCTCCTTCACAACACTTCGCCGCACATCGCCACACTATGGCGCATAAGGGGCAAAGACGACAATGGCCAACCAGTAAGACAATGGCCATGCAACAAAATAACAGCGATTGCTGGCGGCCATATTCCTTTGTGCAGCAATTCCCGCTACAACGTCATCTCAACGGGTGCGGAAACAGGGATTAAAAAACACATGGCCAATCGACCTGACAATGCAGAATTGATTGCCTTTGCGCACAAATTAGCCGACGCCGCCGGCGAGGTGATCCGACCCTATTTTAGGGCTCTGAAGGTGGTCGAGAACAAATTGGAAGATGGCTTTGATCCGGTGACCAAAGCCGACAAAGACGCCGAAGCCGCCATGCGTGCGCTGATAGAGGCCACCTATCCGGACCACGGCATTCTGGGCGAAGAATACGGCAACAAACCTGCAGGCACTGGTGGGTTAACCTGGGTGCTGGATCCAATCGACGGCACGCGATCTTTCATTGGCGGCTTTCCGACATGGGGCACACTGATAGCGCTTAATGCTGGTGCCGCGCCGTTTATTGGCATCATGGACCAATCTTTTACCGGCGAGCGCTTCCTCGGCACCCCCGACGGGGCGTTCCTGGGCGACCAGAAATTGTCTGTCCGCAGCTGCGCGTCCCTTGAAGAGGCCGTGTTGTATTCCACCACCCCAGACATGTTCCACCAGCCGGGTGAGATGGCAGCTTTTCAGCGGGTAGAGAAAGTTGTGAAGTTGCGGCGATTTGGCGGCGATTGTTATGCCTATTCGATGATGGCGCTGGGCTTCGTTGATGTGATTATCGAATCGTCGATGCAGCCTTATGACATCCAGGCGCTGATCCCCATTGTTGAAGGCGCTGGTGGGTTTGTCTGTAACTGGCAAGGACAGCCCGCCCATGACGGTGGGCAAATTCTGGCCGCTGGTGACAAGCGAGTGCTGGACCAGGCGCTTGGTCTTTTGCAAGGCTAGGGCCTTTTACGGGGCTAGCCCCGGGCTTCAAAAAACCGATCAAACAGTGCCCATATCTGGTCCCGATAGACATCTTGTTCGCGCAATATCTCGTGTGCCGAGCCTTCAATGCGAAAAAAGTGGGCAGTATTCATCCGATCATAGACCCAATTTTGCACCGCATTGCTGACAACGACGTCACTGCCCGCCTGAACGATATAGACGGGCACCACAATGGCCTTCAAATAGCGTTCATCCCGAGTGAGGCGAATGGATCGAAAAGCCGCGCGCAACCAACCCCAAGTGGCACCACCCGTTCGCAATTCCGGATTGGCGTCCAATTGTCGGTGTTCTTCCTCGAATCGATCCGGGTCTTTCGACAGCCTATTGCCTTCGAATTGTCGATGGCCGGGGCCATAGTCTGACCGATCAAAGGAATAGTCTTTGGATTTGCCAATTATGCTCGCCGCCCAAGACAACACGGTCGTTGCGGCAGCCGTGCCGGGCCAGGTGCTGATACCGAACATAGGGGCGCATAAAATGGCCCCTTCAACGCCGAAGCGGTCGTCGTGCAAATAGCGTAAGGCCAGGTGCCCCCCCATAGAATGGGCAAACAGATAAACAGCCCCATCAATTTTTGGCCGGACAATCTCGGTCATCAATTGAATGAGATCTTTCACATGAAGATCAAAATCTTCGATATGGACCTTTTGGCGGTTCGGTAGCGGCCGTGTCGACAGCCCCTGCCCGCGCCAATCCATGGTGAAAACCGCGTGACCACGCTTTTGCAGGTCCTCCACGGTCTCGAAATGCTTTTCGATACATTCCCGCAAGCCATTGAGGAAAACAATGGTCGGTTTGTCACTGTCCCCAGGCCAATAGGCATAGCGGATATCGACGCCGTCGGGCGTGTGCATATAGTCAAAGATGGCACCGGGTGGGACGGGACGCATGACTACGACTTTGCCTCTTCCAGTTGCTCGCGTTGGTCTTCCAACATCAGCCACTGGTCCTGCTTGGTGTCGATATCTTGCTTTGCCGCTTCCAATTGTTCAGCCAGGGTCGTGATCTTGTCGACGGCGTTGCCGTGAAACCCTGAATCGCCAATTTTGGCCTCCAGGTCCTGAACCAGGGACTCCAGATCGTCGATTTCATCCGGCAGGATTTGCAACAATCGCTGATCTTTATAGGTCATTTTGGTCGGCTTGCGGTTGGCTTTGGCTTTTGAAGCCCTTTCAGTTTTTGCCGCTTTGACAGCAATTGCCTCGACGTCATTGGAGGCAAAGCGATCGCCGCGCTGGAGGATCATGTCTGAATAGCCGCCGGCATATTCCCGGACTTTGCCATCGGGGTCAAAGCTGATGACGCTGGTGACCAGGCGATCCAGAAAATCCCGATCATGGCTGATCAGGATCAGCGTGCCGTCATAATTGGTCAGCAGATCTTCAAGCATATCCAGCGTATCCATATCCAGATCGTTGGTCGGTTCATCAAGGATCAGCAGATTAGACCTCTTGGTCAGTGCTTTGGCCAGCAACAAGCGGTTTCGCTCTCCCCCTGACAAAGTGCCCACAGGTTGGCGCGCCTGTTTTTCGTCGAACAGAAAATCCTTCAGATAGGCCACCACATGGCGCACGCGCCCCTGGACCAGCACCGAATCGCCACCGCCGCCATTTTCCTTATCGACCAGGGTTTCCCACAAGGTGAATTTAGGGTTCAGGGTTTCGCGGTTTTGGTCGAAATAAACCATCTCGACACTGTTCCCGATTTTCACGCGGCCGGTATCAGGGGCCAATTCGCCGGTCAACAAGCGCACCAAAGTGGTTTTGCCCGCCCCGTTAGGGCCAACCAGTCCAATGCGGTCACCGCGCATGATACGGGTCGAGAATTCCTCGACGATGACGTTGTCGCCGAACGCTTTTGATATCGCCCGCGTTTCGATGACTTTGCGACTGGCCGGCGGGCCTTCGTCCCAATCTATTTTAGGGGCCGACAGAGTATTGATCTGCTTGGCGCGTTGTTCCCGCATTTTGTACAGGTTACGCAAACGACCCTGATTGCGCTTGCGTCGCGCCGTCACACCAGTCTGCAGCCAGGAATTTTCCTCGGCGATACGTTTTTCCAGTTTTGAGCGTGCCACCAATTCTGCTTCACGCACTTTTTCTGACCATTCGTCAAAATGTTCATAGCCGCGGTTGCTCAGGCGCATCTGCCCGTGCTCCAGCCACAAGGTCTTGTTGCTCATCTGCCGCAGGAAGGCCCGGTCATGGCTGATCATCAACATCGCGGCCTGGTTTTGGCGCAAAAAACCTTCCAGCCATTCAACGGTGGCAATATCCAGATGATTTGTCGGTTCGTCCAACAACACGATATCAGGGTCACCAACAAAGGTCTGGCCCAACGCCGCCCGACGAAGGCCCCCGCCTGACAGCGTCGTGGTAATGGCGTCGCCATCAAGACCCAGAATCCCAAGCAGATCCCGCACCCGATATTGCCGCAGGTCGCGTTCGTCATCATCCAGGCCATCTTCGATAAAGGCAGCCACTGTCTGGCCAGGCGGCACCACGGGTTCCTGCCGCAAATAGGCAATTCGCGTGCCGGGTTGGATAAACCGATGGCCTTCGTCGAGGTCCTGAGTGCCAGCGAGCGCTTTTAACAGGGTGGTCTTACCTGTGCCGTTTCTGCCGACAAGGCAAATGCGGTCACCGGGCTGGATACCGATATCCACCCCGGAAAAAAGTGGCTTTTCACCGAACCTTACGGATGCGTTTCTGAGTGCGAGTATTGGTGGCATTCAGCTTCTATAAAGATGAATGACCCTTCTGTCATCAAACAGGAAATCTGGCCATCAGATATACGGGTACACCAGAAAACAGAACTGCCATCAACATCGCATATGAACGAGTAATCATGACCCTCTCCTTTCAACTGAGAACCAACATATGTTGACCCTCCACATATGGGGAGAGGTTGTGTAATTCAAAGCCTTTTCGGGGCTTTTTCGGGGCTTTTTCGGGGTAAACTGGTCCTGACCCTACGGGTCGACGGTGCTCGCAAAGGCAAGATCTGCAATGCGGCCAACGGCTCGTTCAAAGCGTTCCCAATCTTCATCGGTCTTCAGGGGGATGCCCCAATAATGCTCGGCCACCCGGCCCCGCAGAACCAAATATTGCACGCCTGCCAGCAGAATCGCAAAGGTGGCACTGGCATCAAAGTCTGTGGGCCATTTAATGTCACCCATAAAATCTAACAAGGCCGAGCGGGCAAGGTCACGACGGGCTGTTGCCAGGGGCTTGACCAATTCTGCCGGTGCGGTCAACTCTGACGCCAAAACCTCTTGCAGCAAGGGTCGGCTGCGCAGGATGCGGGCATAAATAAGCAGGACCAGGCGCAAGTTCTCGGAAAATGATTCGGGATGCACACCGCCAGTTTCGCGATCGGCCTCGACCAACATGTCGTCAAGGCCCAGCCAAAAGTCTGCATCCTTGCCAAATTCTTCCAGCAATTGCGGCATACCGCCGAAATAGCGATAGATCAGCGGCTTGCCAACCTTGGCCTCTTTGGCAACGGCATTGATCCCAAGCCCTCGAAAGCCGTCGCGCTCCAGGACCCGGCCCACTGCATTCAAGATATTCTGCTTAGTTGCTTCTGAATCCCGCTGCGCCATACGCTCGATTTAGCCCTTTGTAATCTTACTAACTGAACTTATGTTCATTGCTTATAGCAGCCTCAAATGGCGACGGCGACTGTTAGGTTTCGTCGATCCACGCCGGTGAGACCGTTGCTCTTCCCTACTTGTCTATTCTATACAGAGTGTCCCTACAAGAGGTCGGCCTTTTTCTATGACATCAAAAACCCTACAGCAAGAACAACTGTCCGTGCTTGAAGACGTGATATCCATCGCAAAAAAGGCGGGGGCCGAACACGCAGACGCGTTGATTGTGGAATCGGACAGCCTGGGCGTCTCTTGCCGATTGGGCGAGATGGAAGATCTGGAGCGATCTGAATCCAAGGATTTGGGCCTGCGCGTTTTGATCGGCAAACAACAAGCGGTGGTGTCGACAAGTGACATCAACCCCACCACGCTGGCCGAGCTGGCCCAACGGGCTGTCGACATGGCGCGTCACGCGACCGAAGACCCCTGGTGTGGCCTTGCAGATGCATCCGATCTGACCGCCAGCTATCCGCAAGACCTCGATCTGTTTGACCCGACCATTCCCAGCGCGGAGGGTCTGTTCGATACGGCCAAAATCATCGAAGATGCCGCCAGATCTGTCGCAGGCATCACCAATTCTGAAGGCGCCAGCGCCAGCTGGGGGCGCTCTTCAATGGCCCTCATGACGTCTCATGGCTTTGCTGGCAGTTACGAAGCCTCCAGCCATTCTATGGGCATTTCGGTGATTGCAGGCGAAGGCACCGGTATGGAACGGGACTATGAGTTCGCCAGCGCCCGCCATATGGAAGATTTGGACGGCCCCGAGGCCATCGGTCTGACAGCGGCCAACAACACATTGCGCCGCTTGAACCCCGACAATCATGAAACCTGCAAAGTACCTGTTGTCTTTGATCCACGGGTCGGGTCCAGCCTGCTGGGGCACCTTTCTGGTGCCATCAACGGGGCCTCGGTCGCTCGGGGCACCAGCTTCCTGAAGGACGCCATGGACAGCCAGATATTTGCCGACGGTATTTCCATCCTTGATGACCCGCTGCGTGTGCGCGGCTTGCGGTCCAAGGCCTTTGATGGCGAAGGCGTGGCAACCCGCGCCCGCCGCGTTATCGACCAGGGCGTACTGGGCATGTGGTTCTTGGATTCGTCGACGGCCCGGCAATTAAACCTGCCCGTGACAGGCAATGCCAGCCGGGGCACAAGCAGCGTCCCTGGCGCGGCGCCGACTAACCTTTATATGGAGGCAGGCCGTCAAAGCGTGGCCGAGCTGATTGCAGATATCGAGTCAGGGTTTTTTGTGACAGAGCTCATCGGTATGGGTGTCAACGGCGTAACCGGAGACTATAGCCGGGGTGCGTCTGGGTTTTGGATCGAGAACGGCGAAATTGCCGGCGCCGTCAGGGGCATGACCATCGCCGGTAATTTGAAGGAAATATATCTGAACCTGACGCCTGCTGATGACCTGACCTTCAAATATGGCACCAATGTCCCCACCCTACGCATCGAGGGGCTGACCCTTGCCGGTACCTGATCTGAAACAACGATCCGAAGTCGCCCGCGCTGCAGTGCGTGAGGCGGGAGCGCTGGCGATGTCCTTTTTCAAGCAGGATCCGAAAACCTGGGAAAAAGCCGAGAACGACCCGGTCAGCGAAGCCGATATCGCCATCGATGCCCTGTTGAAAGAAAAATTGCTGGGAATCTTTCCCAACGATGGCTGGCTGTCTGAAGAATCTGTGCATGAACGCGATGCAAACGGCGCTGACGCCGTGAACGACTATGTCTGGGTCATCGACCCCATCGACGGCACCCGCGCCTTTATCGCCCAGAAGCCGCATTTTACAATCTGCGTCGCCCTTGTGTGGCAGGGGAAAACACAACTGGGGTTTGTCTATAACCCCGCCATGGATGAATTCTTTGAGGCGGCACGAAATCAAGGCGCCACCTGTAATGATGAGCCCATTTTCGTCGGCGATCACAATGTCTTGGCAGGGTGCAAGATGCTGGGGTATCACGATATGTATGCCCACAAACATTGGCGCAAGCCCTGGCCGGAATTTGAAATTTCGATTGTAAATTCAATCGCATACCGCATCGTTCTGGTTGCCAGGGGCGACCATGATGCGTGCGTCAATCTGCGGCCACAAAATGACTGGGATATTGCTGCGGCCGACCTGGTATTGCATGAAGCAGGCGGTGTCTGCACCAACCGACAGGGTGCGCCCTACCGCTTTCATGGACGCGGGGGCAAAAACCAAAATGTCCTGGCCGCCAATCCCGTCTTGCAGAAAAAACTTGTCCGCAAGTTCGAGGAGTTCGAGCCTCGCATTCCCAAGAACGCCCAAACGCCTGGCGGACGCTAAAAGAAAACGCCCGGCCTGCAAAGCAGACCGAGCGCTATAATTCGTCAGTTTCTAATCAGAGATTAGAAAGAACGGCTGACCGAAACCACAAAGCGAGAATCGCATATGCCTTTGCAGTCCATGGTAGGCAGATCTGTGTCGTAGTACCGCAGGTCAACATCGAACCAGTCTTCCAGAGAGACCGTCAGACCGATATCCCAGTTGATGTAAGTGTCGTCTTCAAGAGGACCAAGGTCGAAATACTTGTTGAAGGCAACATTGGCACTTGTGGACAAGCTAACGGGACCGCCATTACCCAGGGGAATGGGAATTTCGATACCGATTGGGATATACAGAGAATCACCGATGCCGCCAAAGAAGTCCGGAGACCACCAAGCGCCAATGCTGACGGATGCCAGACCGAAGTCTGCGCCCAGGGTCGCGCCGAATTCATAAAAATCATAGTGGCTGCCTTTAGGTGAGCCCGGATAGGCGTAGTAGATAAAGCCAACGTCATAGCTGAACATCGAATTACTAAAGTCACCGCCAAAGCCACCATAAAGGTCAATTTCAACGCTGGAAGATGATGTGCTGCCATCAAGTTCGATTGTCTGGTCGAGGAAGTCGATGTTGGAACCCCAAACACCGACATAAAAACCACTGGAGTGTGAAACATCGAGACCACCCTGAATGGCAAAATCGCCATCGGTTTGGCTGAAACCACGATACATGTAGTCGTTGGTCAGGTTCACGTTACCTGAAATTTCCCAATCTGAACCTTCCTCCGCGGCAACGGGACCGGCGACCAAAAGGCCCAACCCCATGCAAATGCTCGTAATGACACCGAATGCTTTACGATTCATGATTATTCCTTTCTTGCCCATTCTGGGCGGTTATCTTTTAGAGGCAATAGAAGCTCTCGCCAGCCTATTAATCAATAATCGTGCCAGTTTTTGATTTCTTTCTGGAAGGGGCATAATATGCCTTTAATATCAATGGTGTACAAAGCCTCTAAGGCCTATTTTCTCCACCAGTTCGCAAGAATGTGACATTTATATCAATATTCCTGTCACTTTATCGCCCTATAGATTGTTTATTTATTAGGCAGTGAAATATTTGTGTCTATTTATTAATCGTTTGGATTGCGTTCTGGCATTTCATCCACCAGGAATCGAGGGTCCAGTCGGCGGCCATTCCAATTGATACGCCAGTCCACATGAGGGCCCGTCGCCCGACCCGCCGCACCAATAGTGCCAATCTGCTGTCCGCGCTTTACCTGGGCACCGACAGGTACATCCACAGAATGCATATGGAACATCGTCGACGTGACGCCATAGCCGTGGTCGATGATGATGATACCGCCTTCATAATAATAGTCGTCCTCGGACAGCGTGATGCGACCGCTGGCAGGAGCAACCACAGGCCGGCCCACGGGACCCGCAACATCCAGGCCAAAATGGGGTCGCTTGGGAATATCGTTGAGCACCCGTTGGCTACCATACACACCCGTTACTTTGCCCCATGCAGGCCAGTCAAACCCGTCGGCCCAGCCCATTTGTGTCGTGAACTGACCGCGTGCAGCGGCGACCTTGCCACGTTCCAGACGCAGTCTTTCCTGGAGCTCTGGCGGCGGCGTTACTTTTTTGGGGGGCAGCCCGCTGATACGCTGCACATCATAAATACGGGGCGCTACCTGCAAAACTATCTCTTGCTTTGAGCCATCATCGTAAGTGACCTGCAGGACAGATTGAGGCGCCGCATCTCGACCAAAGCCAAATACGAATTGTCCGTTAGGCGCAATCGCAAGGGCGTCACCCTCGAAGATAATCTGTGCGTCGGCGGGGGCCGTGCCGATGACCAGCTGCCCTTGTTGGATATCAGAGGGCACCCAAATACGGTCTGCGGCCCACGATACGACGGGAAGTGCCATCACGAAGCTGACGACAAAGGCGCAAGTTCGAAAGATGGTCACTAAAACAGATCCCCTTGGTCTTGCTTTGGCTTGGTTGTTTTGGGCTTGGCTTTGGGCTTGGGTTTCTTTCTTGGCGCGACTGCCTTGCTGGCCGATTGCTTTGGGGCATCCATCCCTGTGACAGAAACATGGGTGCGCCCATCCGCAAATTCAATCGCCAGGGCATCGCCGGGTTCTGCAATTTGGGATGACATGATCGGCCGGTCATCCGAATCCCGCACGACTGCATAGCCGCGTGACAGGACCGAATGGTACCCCAGACTACCCAATAGCCGCTCCAACCCATCCAGCCGGGTGCCTGCATCTGCAAGGCGTCGTGACATGGCGGGTTTAACCCGGGTTTGCACCAGGTCCAGCCGGTCACGATGCTGGGCCAATCGATTCAGCAGCACAGAGGGACGGAGCCCCGCCGACCTGTCCGTCAATTTCTGTCGATGAACCTGGGTATTGGCGCGCAGTGCCCGGGGCAATCGCTCTGCCATTTCGTCGAACCGTTGCTGACGCAGGCCCAGCAGGTCTTGCAGCGACGGCATGCCGCGCGACAGGCCGCGCAATTGGGTGCGCCGTTCTTCCATCGACCGCACCATCGCCTGATGGCGACGCCGGTCCAGATCACTGACAGTGGCCACCAGGTCCACAAGCACCGGCACGGCCAGTTCGGCCGCCGCCGTCGGGGTTGGCGCGCGCAAGTCAGAGGCAAAGTCAATCAGGGTTGTATCGGTTTCGTGTCCCACTGCAGAGATCAGCGGAATGTCACTTTGCGCCGCAGCCCGTACCACCACTTCCTCGTTGAAGGCCCACAAATCCTCGAGACTACCACCGCCGCGGGCGACAATCAGCAGATCAGGCCGGGGAACATCGCCCTGCCCGTCCAATGCATTGAAACCCTTAATCGCTGCGGCCACCTGTTCGGCCGCTTTTTCACCCTGCACCAACACTGGCCACAACAATACATGGGTCGGGAACCGATCGGCCAATCGGTGCAAAATGTCTTTGATGACTGCGCCTGTTGGCGACGTCACCACACCGATGACCCGCGGCAGGTACGGAATGTCCTGCTTTCGGTCCGCGTCAAACAGGCCTTCTGCGGCCAGCTTTTTACGACGCTCTTCCAGCATCGCCATCAGGGCACCAGCACCGGCAGGCTCTATCGATTCGACCACCAACTGATAATTGGAGCGCGGCGCATAGGTGGTGATTTTGCCGGTGACAATGACTTCCAGCCCGTCTTCGGGCAAATATTTCAGACGCCGGGTAACGCCCTTCCAACAGACGCTATTGATAACGGCATTTTCGTCCTTCAGGTCAAAATACAAATGACCCGACGGTGGCTTTTTCAGGCCCGATATCTCGCCCCGCACGCGCACATGGCTAAACGCACCCTCAACGGTACGCTTAAGGGCATTGGAAATCTCCCCAACCGAAAATTCGGGCGTGTTTTCAGCCAATAAATCAGGCCCGTCACCAGTGGAAGCTCTTGTAGTCATCATGCCCTATGTTACAAGAGCCTCACGCTGGTTGAAAGCAGTTGAAGACACTTTTGAGGCCCTAAATGAAAATTCTGGTTGTCGGTTCTGGTGGGCGTGAACATGCCCTGTGCTGGGCGATCGCGGCCTCTCCCCTGTGTGATGAATTGCAGTGCGCCCCAGGCAATGGCGGCATTGCCAGCGTCGCCACCTGCATCGACATTGCTGCCGATGACATCGACGCTTTGGTCGCCCATTGCCAGTCTCAGGCCGTTGATTTTGTCGTCATCGGCCCAGAACAACCCTTGGTGATGGGCTTGGCTGATCGGCTGGACGACGCCGGCATTGGCGTCTTTGGCCCCAGTGCCGCTGCCGCCCAGCTAGAGGGCTCCAAGGGGTTCACCAAAGATCTATGCCAAAAATATGGCATTCCGGCAGCTGACTACGGCCGGTTTGACAATGCAGCCGACGCCAAGGCCTATGTGCTTGAACAGGGCACGCCTATTGTCGTCAAGGCGGATGGCCTGGCCGCAGGCAAAGGCGTCATCATGGCAGAAACCGATGATGAAGCGATGGTAGCGATTGACGAAATTTTCGGCGGCCTGTTTGGCCAAGCCGGTACAGAAGTCGTCATTGAAGAATGGATGCAGGGCGAAGAAATCAGCTTTTTTGCGCTGTGCGATGGCGAAAACACCCTGGCGCTTGCCTCTGCCCAGGATCACAAGCGCGTTGGCGACGGTGACACGGGCCCCAACACAGGCGGCATGGGGTCCTACTCACCCGCTCCGATCATGACAGATGAGTTGGCCGATACGGTCATGAACGACATCATCCTGCCGACTGTCGCGGCCATGAAGACCGAAGGAACCCCCTATAAAGGGGTGCTGTATGCCGGGCTGATGATCACCGACACTGGCCCACGCCTTTTTGAGTACAATGCCCGCTTTGGGGACCCGGAATGTCAGGTGCTGATGATGCGCCTGAAATCAGACATATTGCCTGCGCTGATTGCCTGCAACGAAGGCGGGCTGGATCATTTTGATCTGCGCTGGCACGATACAGCCGCCATGACGGTGGTCATGGCTACCGAGGGCTACCCGGGTTCCTACGAAAAAGGGTCGGTCATCAGCAATCTCGAGGGCGCGAGCGCCGATGAAAACGTCGAAATATTCCACGCAGGCACATCAGTGGAAGGTGACACGATCATTGCCACGGGAGGGCGTGTGTTGAATGTCACCGGAACGGGTGCAAATGTGGCTGAAGCGCGGGCCAACGCCTATCGTGCCGTCGAGGCCGTTGACTGGCCACAAGGGTTTTATCGCTCTGATATTGGCTGGCGCGCGCTCAAGAATTAACGAAGGAAGCACCATGAGTGTAGATCGCAAAGAAGCCTTTACCGGCACGCAAGAAGTCCTGGAACAGCACCGTGTCGATCTCGACAAATTGCAGGACTATATGAAAGCCAATGTCGAAGGCTTTGAAGGCACGGTATCGATCAAACAGTTCAAAGGCGGCCAAAGCAACCCGACCTTCAAGATCGAAGCTGGTGGCAAGACCTATGTCATGCGACGCAAGCCCCCTGGAGAATTGCTGAAGTCAGCCCATGCGGTCGACCGCGAATACAAGGTCATC
>SMVA01431015.1_pt1 | contig 42683 bp, 31 predicted proteins | sample 2456451 | NCBI WGS metagenome assembly SMVA01 (sample SAMN11095933, study PRJNA526329) | marine sediment metagenome | biome: Marine sediment; feature: Surficial sediment; material: Deep marine sediment; isolation source: Hadal surficial sediment | place: Pacific Ocean | collected 2014-05 | depth...
AGGTGGAGAGACCTGCAGGTCTTGCCATGCCACTGAGTTCGATCGCTGGAAAGGCTCGCATCACGACCTCGCGATGCAGCCCGCCGACGATGCCAGCGTGCTGGGCAATTTCGACGACGCGCAGTACACGCACTTCGACATCACATCCAGCTTCTTTCGACGTGATGGAAAATTTTTCACACGCACCGACGGGCCCGATGGCGAACTTCGCGATTACGAAATTGCGTACGTGTTCGGGTTCGATCCACTTCAGCAATATCTGATCGAATTTCCGGGCGGGCGCCTCCAGGTGTTGAGTGTTTCCTGGGACAGTCGGCCCGAGAGCGAAGGCGGTCAGCGCTGGTTCCACCTCTATCCCGATGACCCCACACCCCACGGCGACGTTCTGCATTGGACTGGACCGAATCAGAACTGGAATTTCATGTGCGCGGATTGCCACTCGACGGGGCTGATGAAGAACTACGACGCGCAGACAGACCGCTACGAGACCCACTGGGAGGAGATCGACGTCTCCTGCGAGGCATGCCACGGGCCCGGATCGGCCCACGTGACCTGGGCGAGAGATCGTGCGGAACAGCGGCCCGACAGCGGCCGCGGGCCCGACCTCCGCAACGCCGACAACGGCCTCACGGTCCAGCTGCGCAACGACGGTGTCTGGCGTTTCGAAGGAGACGCCCGGATCGCACGACGCACACCCGCGAAGGGGGTCGACGCACAGGTTGATACCTGCGGGCGCTGCCACGCGCGTCGTTCCGTGTTGCACCCGGAGCCGGCCAGTGGGCAGTCGCTCCTCGACACCCACCGCCCGGCGTTTCTCGATCCGCAGCTTTACCACGCGGACGGTCAGATTCTCGATGAGGTTTATGTCTGGGGCTCATTCCTGCAGAGTCGGATGTATGCCGCGGGGGTAGTCTGCAGCGATTGTCACGAGCCGCACGCGTTGCAGCCACCCAAAAACCCCGATCAGAGTTGCCTCGGTTGTCACCGCGCGGACTCGTTCGCGGTGCCCGATCACCACCACCACGAGCCGGAATCGGCCGGCTCGAGTTGCGTTGGGTGTCACATGCTCGCTCGCACCTATATGGGCGTCGATCTGCGGCACGACCACAGCTTCCGGGTTCCGCGCCCGGACCTCACGGCTGTGATCGGTACACCCAATACCTGCACGGACTGCCACGCGGAGCGCTCGGCGCTCTGGGCGGCCGAAGCCGTTGAGCGCTGGTACGGCAACGGCCGGACTTCGAAGCCCCACTACGGACAGATTCTTTCTGCGGGTAGAGCGCGCGCACCGGGCGCATCTCGAGCGCTTGTCGAACTGGCGGGGGAATCAACCGCCCCGGCGATCGTCCGCGCGACGGCGCTTCGGATGATTGGCCCCGATTCGCCGTCTGCGGAGGCCGTGCGTCGAGCACTCGGAGACGCGGAGCCACTGGTTCGAGTCGCGGCGCTGGATGCCGCTGAATACCTGGAGCCACGTGTGCGGTTGAAACTCGCTCGCCAACTTCTGGGTGATCCGGTGTTGGCTGTTCGAATACAAGCGGCGCGTGTGGTGTCTTTGGTCCCCGAGCAGTTCTGGGAGCCGAGCGATCGCACGAGACTCGAGCGGCCACTGGCGGAATATCGCGCTGCGCAGATGGTGAACGCCGACCGCCCCGAGGCGCACCTGAATCTCGCCGATCTAGCGATCGCGTCGGGTGAGCTCGAGTTGGCTCGCGACGAGTACGAGACCGCGTTGAGGTTGGGTCCTTGGTTCGTGCCCAGCTACGTGAATCTTGCAGATCTCCACCGACAGACTCAACGTGACGATGAGGCCGAGCGCGTGCTGCGAGCCGGACTCGCGCAAGTAGGCGACAGCGCCGAGCTCTCTCATGCGCTGGGGTTGACGCTGGTCCGCCAGGGACGAAACTCCGATGCCATTGCTGAACTCGCTCGCGCTGTGAAATTGGCGCCCGAATCTCCGCGCTACGCCTATGTATATGGGATTGCGTTGCACTCCACGGGTGAAGTCGAGCGTGCGCGGAGGGCGTTGGAGGGCGCGCATCGCCGTCACCCGGGCGACCAGCGGCTGCTGATGGCGCTCGTCACGATGAGCCGAGATGCTGGAGATTTGGAGCTTGCGCTCACGTATGCGGTGGCTTTGGCCGAATTGATTCCCGAAGATCTCGGAGCGCGTCAGCTTCTCTCCGATATCCAATCGAGACTGAGCGCAGAACAACAGGGTGGAGGGTAGAGGTGCCCAAGATTCGAGCCATCGCCAGCAATTTGCTTTCGGTAGCAATCAGCCTGTTGCTACTCTCGACTCTGCTCGAGTTGGGATTGCGGGCGGTGTATTTTTCAACCGATCCGCGCGTCCTCGTCTATCCGCCAATCGCGAACGAAATCAATGGCTTGCGTGATTCCGATTTTGATTCGGAAATACCGCCGGGCGAATTTCGGATTCTTGCGTTGGGAGCATCAGCGTTCGTCACACGGAATTTTCAGCCGCAGTTCCAGGCTCTTCTCAACGAGAACCCGCTGTTCGTCGATCAGGATCTGAAGGTCCGTGTGGTCTCCGCGGGTGTTCCTGCGCACATGACCTACGACTCGCTCTGGAAATACCGCTATTGGTACGAAGACTACGATTTCGATCTGGTGATCTTCTACCACGGGATCAACGACGCGCGGGCCAACAACTACCCGCGAGAAGCCTTTCGCGAAGACTATACGCAATTTAGTTACTATCAGCGGTTCTGGCCGGCGTTCAACTGGATCGATCAGCATCCCAGGCTCTCGCGCTCTTTTCTCGTCAGCTGGGTGATGAAGCTCGCGCTCGGCGCGAAGTCGATCCTCGCGCCGGAGTTTCAGCGGGAGGCCCCGTACAACAACCCGCTGGACGATCCGTGGAGAGCGGAGGCCGGAGATTTAAAGACGCCTCCGGTATTCGCGCAAAACATTGAGGCGGTGAGGGAGTTGGCGGAATCGCGTGGTCACCCATTCTTGCTGCTCACCTACACGTACTACACACCGGATGGCTATTCCAACGAACGCTTCCTCGCGCAGGATCTCGACTACTCGTTTATGGAGGAAAGCGTTGCGACGGAGGTCTGGGGGTGGTCGTATCATGTCGAAGCCGCAATCGAGGCCCACGACGCGGTGATTCGCGAATTCGCAGCCGAGCACCCCGAGGTGCTCTTCTTCGACATGGAACGCTTCATGCCGAAGAACGGGAAGCACTTCATTGATATCTGCCACTGGACGGATCTGGGCCAGGCGAGGTTCGCGCAGGGGATCAGCGAAGCCCTGGAGAAGAGACCGGAGGTCTTTCGGTCCGCACTCGAGCGGCGCTGAGCCCGACGCGAATTGCCGTTGCTGCGGTGTGCGTGGTGGAGACGCCCAAACGCGTGCCACGCGGATGCGAGCCCGTGTTTCGCCTGGTTACCCGTGCGTTCGAGGTGTTCGGCTACCGGTGGTGGCGCGGAGCCACGATCAGCGAGTGTGGAGCGTGGCTACCAGCGCGTGCGCAACGTGAGGCTGCCCGTGCCGCGGTCGAATCCACCGCTCGAGCCGCCACCCGATGCCGTCTTGGAGCTGAAGAATCCGTATTGCAACGCGACTTCGAGCCAGTCGTTGATCCAGTAGCTGAATCCACCAGCCGCGCTCCAAATGAGCTGTGCACTCGTGCCGCTCGAATCCTCTGCGCCAGCGCTGATTTCGACGTGATACCAGAGGTCCGGGAGTAGTTCGTCGTAGGCGCGGACCCGGCCTTCCCACGAGTGGTAGTTGTCGGGATTGAAGTAGCCGTTGTTGAGTGGCCTGCCGGAATTGTGGAAGAATTTGTTGAAATCCATCCCCGTGTAGCGGAACGCGAAGTGGACACGCGGATCGTTCCAGATGCGCCGCTCGATTTCTATTTGCCACCAGGTTTGTTGATTGCCGTCCGTATAGTCACCCCAGCGGAAACGACCCGTGAGCCGAGTCTTTTCATCTGGCATTGCATCGACGGAGACTGACGCGTACGTGGCCTTGATGTTCTGGCGTAGCGACTCGACGTTATCGAACGTGGTTCGATTGGAACCGACGTCGATGCGGAAGAAGTCGTTCGGCCAGATCGTCAACCAGGTGTCGTAGGTGAACGGAGCGCTGTCGTCCTGGTTCTTTTCATCGATGACGTCTACCCAGCCCGTGCCGTTCCACTCGATGGCATCGTTGAAGCGATGGCGGACGTGCAGACCGGGGCGATAAACATAGATGTTGCTTGAATCGACAGGGACGTCGTCCGGAGTGCCGAACATGCGGTCAGGACCCGGTTTGACCTCGTTCTTGTCTTCTGGATCGTACCGATAGGTGTGAAAGCGCGGGCCGACCGTCGTGAGCCCATCATTGAACTGAACGTCCTGGCCGAGTTCCCAACCCGTGATGCGCAAATCGTCGCTCTGGTGGGACTCGCGGTAGTTGAAGAGCGTCTCGGGGCGCTGGCTCCGCGCGAGTTCTTCCAGTAGGCGCTCCGCGTTCTTGTCGCCCGGTGTGGTGGCCAGGTGGTCGAGCAAGACCTTCTTCGCGCGATCGGGGCGTCCTATCGAATCGAGCGCCTGGGCGAGCAGCGCGACGCCCTCCGAATCGTTCGGATATTGGGCGAGGAAATTCTCGAGCTGCTCCACGGCCCTTCGATGCTGCCCGCGCCAGCTCTGTACGCGCCCCACGCTGCGCAGCGCATCGAGGTCGCCCGGGTTGTTGGCGACCAGTGTCTGGTACTCGCGGAGGGCGGGTTGCTGCTGGTCGGTCCAGGAGAGCGCCAGCGCGAGGCCGCGGCGGGCGCTCTTTTCCTCGTCCGATGAGATTCCGGGCGTGTCGATGATTTCGCGGTAGAGCGGGACGGCTTCTTTTCCGCGGCCGCCATAGGTGAGTTGGTCCGCGTACTCGTGGAGGATTTCTGAGCGCTTGGAGGGGTATTCGCGCAACGCGTGTTCGAAGGCCTTGATGGACTTGGAATGTTCGTTTGCCTGTGCGGCCTCTCGCGCAGTGGCGATCCACGCGCTTGCGGCGGCCTCTTCGGCCAGTGTCGTCGATGGTGCGATGGCAGCCAGCAGAAAGAGGCCGATTGCTGCGAGAATGTGCTTGTGCAAGGTATTCATCGCGTGCCCGCCTCAACGTTTCGGCTCCGCTCGGTCATCGAGCGTCGCGTGACCACCCAGTCTGCGCGGCCGAGCACGTGGTCGTACATCGCAACGAGCGAGATCATCGCCTTGAAGAGTGTGAAGAAGAAGACGAGCACCGCGTAGCTGACCCAGCGCAACGGGTGGTAGCGCGAGAACGCGTTCTTGGCCGCGACCGCAGTCTGGTAGGGACCACTCACGAATGTGATGATCGCGGTGGCCCAGAGATACCAATGGGAGGTGAGCTCGATGAAGCCCTGTATGAGAAGCAGGCTGATCAGGATCGGATAGATCTGCAGCGCGAGGATCGGATAAACCTCGCGGTACAGCAGCAGGTAAGTCCAGTAGACCTTCTGGAAGAGACTCATGTGGCGCGACTTCCAGAAACCCATCTGATATTTGATGCTCACCTCGAGCCAACCCTGCGCCCAGCGCTGTCGCTGATACCAGAACGAGGGAAGGTCCTCTGGGGCGAGTTCCGTTGAGACGATGCTTCGGTCGTTGAGAATGCGATGACCCGATAGCAGTGCGCGAGAGGTCGCGTCGATGTCCTCGGTCAACATCGTCGGATCGAAGCGAGTCTCTCGCAACACATCGGCCTTCCAATAGCCGTTGGAGCCGCCGAAGATGCCCGTGTCGACGAATAGCGAGCGCGCCGCATGGCAGACGCCGTACGTGACCTCGAATTCGATGGCGATCATCTTCGTGAGGAAGTTTGTCTCGCTGTTGCGAACGACGTTGCGTCCCTGAACGACGTCGTAGCCGCGCTCGAACCAACGCCAGGAGCGCTCGAAGCAATCCGGTTGCGGGTGGTGGTCGGCGTCGAGAATGCCGATGATTTCGCCCGTTGCGATGGAGATCGCCGCGTTGAGGTTCTCGGCCTTCGACTCGCTGGTTTCGACGTGAAGCAACCGCAGAACTTCGTGGCGTGCTGCTAGCTGTTCGAGTTCATCCTCGACGGGCAGCCGGATCGGGCGGTTGTAGGCGAGGATGATTTCGAATCCCGCCTCGGGCCGGCGGACGTTTTCGAGGATGTGGGTGAGCGTCTCGATGATGATTTCCTGCTCGTTGGGCAGGTAGGCGGCCACGACGAACGTACAGCGTGGTAACGGGCGTGTTGGTTCTGGGACGTGGGCGCCACTCACTCCGAGAGCGTCCTTGAATTTTCGCTTCCAGCGCTCGGACAGGCTGGTCGGTTGTCCCGCGGATCCCGCGTAGCGCCGGAACAGTGCCGCCGTTGCCTCGTAGCAGATCATCACTGCGGTGATCAGGTAGGCGGTCGCGACGAAGACGTGGAGCCAGAACAGTGAGGCTCCACCGACGCGCAGGTAGTAGTAGAGGATTGCGGGCACGCCGATGACGACGACGTGCGTAAAAATGATCTTGTCCCAGCCAAGTCTTCGTTTCACTAGATCCCTACCGTGTGTTGTTGCGGGCCTGCCCGGCGGTTCGGCCTCGACCGGTTCGGGTCGCAGACCATCGCGCCGTGGCTGAAAGAGAAATCGGCCGTCATGGCTCTATACTTGACGTCTCGACGAGATCTCGGGCAAGGAATGCCCGAGGCATTCGACACCCTGTGGGTAATTCACAACACTTGATCGTTGATTCTTCATGGACCGGTGCCCGTTCCCCCAGCACAGAGGTCTGCCTCAAGCCGGTGTCGGAGGTTCCGAAAAGGGGAGCGGGGGCAACCCTCCTCCGCGGAGAGCCCGAACGCGATGGCTGGACGGATTTTCGAGCGCAAGCGCCGTCAGATGCCCTGCACGCTGACGTTGGATGGCCGGAATCACGGCGGGCTCATCCTCGACGTTTCTCCAGGCGGGCTCTACATCCAGAGCAGCGCGAAGATCAAACCCGGCGACCAGATCGAGATTCAGTTGACGATCCCGGGCATCGATGGGCGGCATCGTCTTCAGGTCGAGGTCGTGCGCAAGGTCGTGGTCCCTGCGCGGCTCCTCAAGATTGCGCGTGGCGGGGTCGGGGTGCGGATCATCAACGCCCCGGAGGCCTACTACCAGTTCATGGATGGGCTCGGCGTTACGGCAGACGCGGGCACGTCGAAACTCGAGCAATTGGAGAATCGACGCGCCCAGGCAGCGGGAGCCTCGTCGGCAGCCGACGCCAAACCCAAGGCCAACGCTGAACGGGAAGCCAAAATCAAGGCCGAATCGGAAGCCAAAGATGAGTCACCCTCTCTGCAGCCGCAATTCAGGGTTCGTATCAAGCAGTCCCAGGGGCCGCGCTCTCGCACGGTTAGCGTCGAGGCCGATTCCGAAGACGACGCCCGAAGTCAGGCGCTCCACGCCGCGGGAGCGGGCTGGATCGTGCTCGGTGTCGATCGGGCCGACGCCGATTAGTCGAGGGCCACGGCTTCGCCGGCGGCGTGGGCGTTGCCGGCGCCCGCTCGCCCTTTCCAGCGACCGCCGATCCCAACCCGATGTCTGCGCGCTGAATCCAATGTCATTCCCAGGTAGAGCAGGGCTGCTACGGGCACAACCAGGCCAAACAGGGCGGGGCGCCGATAGCGCAACGCGCTGGGTCGGAAGGTCCACGCCATTGCGAGCCATGCGAAACCCGCCAGCAACGTCGCCGCGACATTTCCGTGGACGGGAAAAGTCAGTGTGACGAGAGGTGGCGAGAGAAACACGAGAGTCATGCCCGCGACGCAGATTGCGACCAGCCACGACGAGTGTCGGAGTTGCGTGTAGGCGCTTCGCGTGACCATCGACCAGATCTCGCCGAGGCCCGTATACGCGCGCACGCTGTACTCGGTGTCGCTCAGCCCGACCCAGACCCGGCCGACCGATTTGAGGGCGGCACCGAGCGCGCAGTCGTCGATGATCTCACCGCGAATCGACTCGATCCCGCCGGCTCGCCTCAGGGAGTGCGCCTTTACGAGCATGCACCCGCCCGCCGCGCCAGCAACGCGTGAGCGCGGGTCGTTGATGCGCGGAAACGGATAGAGCATCTGAAAGAAGTAGACGAATGCGGGGATCAGGAGTTTTTCCCAGCGCGTCTTGCAGTGCAGCATGACCATGAGGGAGACGAGGTCGAGCCCGTCGGCTTCGGCCGCGTAGACCATTGCGCGCAGGTTGCCCGGACCGTGTTCGACGTCGGCATCCGTCAAGTGTAAGTAGGGAGCCTCGGGCCATCGCGCTTCGGCGGCTCGTATGCCTGTATGCAGCGCCCACATCTTGCCCACCCAACCAGCGGGCAGGTCCTCGGTTTCCACCACCCGAAGCCTCGATCCGGCTGGATGATTGCTGGCGATCCGGCGGGCTGCATCGCCAGTGCCGTCTTCGCTGCGGTCGTCTACGAGAACGATCTCGAATGGGCCGGGATAATCCTGTACCAGGAGTGAACGGAGCGTTCGCTCGATGACGTCGACTTCGTTTCGCGCGGGGACCACCGCCACGACTGCGGGCCAATTCAAAAGCGCATCGTCAGCGGGCGCACGTGCGCAGAGCCGCTGGTCGCCCTGCCAGAACCGCCCGTTGAAAAATACCAGATAGACCCAAGCCGCGAGAGACCCCGCGCCGAGCCAGCTGAGAGGTGAGTCGAAAGTCAAATCCGATCAATCCCGTAGGAGTGAGCTGAACCTATAGCCGATTCGGTAGTCGATTCATTCGTCGGTTCAGCGGTCTAGATGCGTCTCGAAGGCTCGGTGCGGCGCCGAGCGCTACGATGGGGTGGAGATGGCGCGCCGCTTGCGGTCAGACTCGCAGCAACGAGTCATGAACCACGATATTGGACCGCCTGGCCTTTTGCCGGGCGAAGGGGCCGGTGCGCGCACGGTTTCGCGTTCCGTCGCGCTGGCCGTGTTGGCATGCGTGATGGCGTCGGGGTGCGGTGACCCGGAATCTGCGCGGTCGCCCAACGTTTTGCTGATCTCCCTCGACGCGTGTCGCGCCGATCACCTTGGAAGCTACGGCTATTCGCGCGATACCTCGCCGTTCCTGGATCGAGTCGCCGCGGAGGGTGTGCGCTTCGAGTGGGCATTCGTAAACACCCACGGAACACCGCCATCCCACACCACGATTCTGTCGTCACTCTACCAGGAGACCCACCGCGTCCAGCTCAACGACCTGAAAACGCTGGCGCACTTTCGGATTCCAGACAACGTTCGCCTGCTGCAAGAGCATTTCCGCGAAGCCGGCTATCGGACCCTCGGGGTAACAGCGGGTGGATGGATGTCTGCGGAATTCGGATATTCTCGCGGCTTCGACGTATTCGACGATCGAGCGACCACGATCGAGGATGGAGCCCAGCAGGTTGTCGAGCAGGTTCGCCAGTCGTCCGATGGTGATCAGCCGCTATTCGTTTTTCTGCACACCTACGAGATTCACTCGCCGTACGATCCGCCGGCCGCGTACCGCTCGCTGTGGGGAGAATTTCCATCTCGTTTCGAAGCCAGCAGCGAGAACCTGCTGGCGATCAATCGCGATCGGCTGGACGCGAACGAGAGTGACCGTCTGTTCATCACCGCAATGTACGACGCGGGAGTCCGCTACACCGATGACATTCTTCGCGGCATGTTTGCAGAGCTGGAATCTCTTGGTTTTTTCGATGACTACATCGTGGTGATCACAGCGGATCACGGTGAAGAGCTGGGAGAGCGCGGTGCCTACCTCCACCGTAAGTTGTTGTTTGACGACCTGATCCGCGTCCCGCTGATCATGCGCGGCACCCGGGTGCCCACCGGCACAGTGCGCCCCGAGCTCGTAAGCAGCATCGACATCGCGCCGTCGCTGCTCGCCTACGCGGGCATTGAGGTGACGGCACGGATGGAAGGAAGAGACTTGCTTTCGGGTGAGCGGGGGGCAGCCGACGAAATTTTCTCGCAGTACGGATCGCGGCGCTATGCGATCCGCACGCGGGAATGGAAGCTGATCTTCAATACCCGATCGGCCGTCGCCAAGTTGTACGATCTGCGCGCCGATCCGCAAGAGCGGGAGAACGTGTTCGCCCTCTACCCCGACACGGGACGCGCGCTGGAATTGCGCCTTCGCGAGTGGCGCAACGGCCTCCAGCAGCTGCCGGTGCTGGGCGGCGCGTCGGACGTCGAGATACCCGACGAGCTGGCCGAACGATTGCGCGGGTTGGGCTATTTGGATTGACAGGTTCCGACCCGCACTCGCGTGCCGGCTCGCCAAGCTGCACCGACGTGTGGCGGACGGGAATTACTTTCGCTTCAACTCGGATTCGTGTTGCGAAATGAAGGTTCGGACGTCGTCCGCCATTCCCAGAATGATGTCCCATTCGTCGGCGTAGAAGGTGACGGGGAAACGCCGAATGCCGTAGAGCGAAACGGCGCCTTTTTGACTCACCTGCAGACGCATTTCCGGCGACTTCCTCGCTTTGAGGCCTTCGTTCTCCGCGCGCAGTCGCTCGAGTTCCGCTCGCATCTCTTCGTTGTCTTCAGACATGGCATTCTCCTTGCGATCTCCCATCCAGAATGCTCGTCGATCTCGGGCTTCGCGTCGAGGTCTGACGCGGTAATCGAGCGCCTTGGCTTCCGGTCGGGCAGTCGAACGACTAGAATCTCGACCCGCACTCAACGCGCGTGCGTTGGAAAGTGGATCGGCGCGTGGCGGCTGAGCGGCGGCTGAGCGGCGGTTGAGCGATGGCTGAGCGGCGGTTGAGCGGTGGCTGAAAAGGCAGTGAAAGCGAGGACGTAAAGGTATGAGCGAACCCAAGATCATCCGATTCGAACCCAACGGACCCGCCGAGCAGGGGCTCGAAGACTGGGAGGCGATCGATCCGGCGACCCTCCTGGCGGGAACGCCCGTGCAGCGGGGATATATCTACCATGAGCTGCCGGAACGGGGGTACATGGCAGGAGTGTGGGATTGTACGGCCATGACGTCGAAGGTCGAACCCTACGAGGTGAACGAGTTCATGCTCTTGCTCGAGGGGTCGGTCACAATCGCGGTGGAGGATGGCGAAGAGGTCACGATTCACGCGGGCGAATCCTTCGTGATCCCGCAGGGTCTGCGCTGCAGTTGGAAACAGACCGGCTCTGTGCGCAAGTACTTCGTGATCTTCGAAGACAAGGCTGGCCGCACTCACGAAGACGCTGCTGCACTCGGCGTGATCCGCCCTCAGCCAGAGGGACCCGCAGAGGGAATGACGAAGGTCGAAATCCCGAATCCAGAAATTTTTCTCAGTAGCTTCCCCGCGCAATACGATCACGGCTACTTCGAAGACGGAACCGAGCAGATGTTCGTAGGCCTCTGGGAAAGCACGCCCTTCGAGCGCGCCGTAGCGCCATTTCCCCGCAACGAATTGATGTGCATTCTCGAAGGGTCGGTCACCCTGACCGATGGCGATGGTACCGAGCACGTTTTTGAAGCCGGAGATGCCGCCTACGTTCCGATGGGTACGCGCTGCAGTTGGCGGAGCACGGAAACCGTTCGGAAGTTCTACGCGATCTTCGAACCGACAGCCTGAGAAGAGATCGGCCCGTGTTGCCGATTGGCCTGCGCGTGCCCAGGACCTACGGGTGAAGTCGATGCCGCCAAATGCTGGTGGTGACTACGCGAAAGATTGAGCGAGCGCCGCCTTCAGCTTCCGCCGAGGCGTTTGAAGATATCGTCGGGCGAGGCCGAGGATCCCGCGTCGAGGGTATTGGCTGAGAGCGCGATCTCGTCCATGGTGGCTGTGCACACCGCCGCAGCATCGCTGACGCCGCGCGCTTCGAGTTCCTTGGGCATCAGTCTTTCGAAGACGACTCGAAGTTGGGGGAGGGTCAGTTTCTGGGCATCCAACCCCGCTTCTTTTATAGCGATGCGAAGCGTGCCACGGGCCGCGAGCCGATCCATATCGGTGTGTCCTTCGAGGCTTTCAGCGGCGATGTCGAAGAGCGTGCCCGCCATTGCTTATCCGTCCATCGGCGTGGGAAGGATCACCGCTCGTCGTGTGATCCAATCCGTGTAGAAGGGTGGCGGGAAAAACGCGAGCCAGAGCACCGCAACCGACGCGATTTCGGCTCCGCCGAGGAGCGTTTGCGATACCAGCGAGGCCGCCTGGTCGTTGCTGATGTCAGCGGCATAGCTTAGGTCGGCGAGGCATGCCATGACCTGAAAGCCGCCAAAGAGGGCCAGGAGCAGATAGCGGTTGGCGACGGCCGGCGCGCAGAGTCCGATCCGGGCGCGCTTCTTTGCGCCCAGGTGGGAGAGCGTCGCCTCCCAGCACATCCACGCGCACGGCAGTGTGTAACCCGCCCACTGGAACAGAAACCACGCATTGTCCAATGAATAGGCGTTGCCTCCATCTAGGGCACCCATCGCGGTCCCCACCAGCAACTGAACCGAGCAGATCCAGACCAAGGCGCCTGCCCAAGTGGCGTCCGGGCGAAAGACGGTGCGAACGAAGAAGAGATAGGGGAAGACGCCCAGGACATAAATCATTTCGAGCACCCAATCGGCCATGCTGGACCATGGATCCAGTCCGAAGAGGCTCGGCAGGTTGAAGCCGATGTAGTAGGCGCCCGAGAGCCAGAAGTACAACCCGAGCAACAGCTCCGGCCGCTCGTGCGTTCGCCGGCTCAGGCGAATCAGGCGCAGGCTCGCGATCAGATAGAACGTGCCTGCGAGGATCGGAATTAGATAGGCGTATTCTTTCACTCGGTTCCCACGCGCGCTCTAGCTGCCGCCGAGCCGCTTGAAGATCTCATCGGTGGAGTTGGCGGATGTCAAGTCTGCTTCACTCGCAGCGCTTTCGATGTTGGCGATCACGGCCTTGCAGGCTGCTGCGGCATCGGTGACACCGCGGGCTTCGAGTTCCTTGGGCATCAACTTTTCGAAAACAGCTTTGAGTTGGGGGATCGTCAAATTCTGCGCGTCCAATCCGGCCTGCTTCAGCGCAATGCGAAGCGTGCCACGAGCCGCGAGTCGATCCATGTTGGTGCTTTCCTCGAGCTTCTCGGCGGCGATGTCGAAAATCGCGGTTGCCATGGCTTAGGCCTCCTGAGCCGAAGGGAGGCTGGGCGCTGCGCGACCGTCGATCCAGCGCCGATAGGCGGGAGGCGGGAAGAAAATGAACCAGAGAACTGCGACGGAAGCGATCTCGCTCGCGCTGAGCAGGAGGCCTGCGAATGAAGAAGTGGTGACCGCGGTGCTGTTTCCGTACGCCCAGAGGAGTTCCGCAGCGCACGCAGCAGTCTGGCAGAAGCCGAAGAGTGCGAAGAGCAGGTAGCTGTTCGCGACGACCGGTTCGCAGAGTCCAATTTGGACGCGTTTCTTGGCCGCAGCGTGAGCGATCGCGCCTTCGCAGCACATCCACACGCAGGGCACCGTGTATCCGGTCCATTCGAGCATGAAGTACGGATCGTCGAGCGTAATCGCGAAGACACCGAGCATGCTCCCGATTGCCGCGCCCGCGAGCAGAAGCAGCGTGCAAGCGATCACCACCGCCTTCGCCCACACGGAGTCGGGGCGAAAGGCGGTCCGGATGAAAACGAGATAGGGAATGATGCCCGCGACGAAGATCCACTCGGTTGTGTGCGTGATCAGCGGAGGGAGTTCTTCGAATCCGAGAAAATACGGCGCGTTGAAGCACAGGTACCACTGACCCGTAAACACGAAGTAGATTCCGAGCAGGAGTTCGGGACGCTCGCCGGTTCGACCGCTCAGGCGAAACAAGCGGTGGCCTGCGATCAGGTAGAAGATCCCGGCTGCGATCGAAATGAGTTGTGCGCTCTCTTGCATTCTGCTGTCGCTCGAATCCTACACCTGGGGTTTATCACCACTCGATCTCGCCTCGTGTCAATCGGAATTCACGCCAGAAGCCTTGAGCAACTTCGTGTCGATCGGGGTCTGTTTTCACCCGTCGAATGGCGACCGGATTTCGGTTCAATCTGTCGGTGGTTGACTGTCGCTGTGGGTCCAGCGGTTGAGCAGCGGTGCGAGCGCGAACAGGCTTCCCGCGGAGATGATCGCCGCAATCGCAATCTTCCCGAAGACCTCGCCGTAGATTCCGACCGTTTCGATCGGGGCCGGAATTCCATTGGGTCCGCCCGCTCCGTGTCCGACTCCGGTGAAGCCGGCGATGACGCCCGCCAGATAGCCCGAAAAGGCCAATGCGAGAAACCACGCGCCCATCACGGTGCTCACGATTCGCTTGGGCGAAAGCATCGTGACCATCGAGAGTCCCACGGGTGAAAGGCAGAGTTCACCCGTGGTCTGCAGCAGGTAGCCGATCAGCAGCCAGGACATCGCGACCATTCCCCGCGAATCCGCAGTGTGGGCGCCGTACCAGAACGCGGCGAATCCGAGCCCCAGCTGAAGCAGCCCCAGTGCAAATTTGACGGGTGTGCGTGGCTCCCAGCCCCGCGGGCCGAGAAAGGCCCAGAGGGCGGTGAATCCGAGCCCGAATACGAGGATGAAGATCGGGTTTGCGGCCTGGAAGATCGAGGCCTTGATCTCGGAGCCCCCGACGCCCATCCCTACATCGGCTTCGCCGATCACCCATTCGACTTCGGCTCCGCCACTGGCGCGCGCTGCATCGAGATCGTCGAGCAGGATCAATTGGTCGCCGAGGCTACGACCCAGCTGCTCTTGATTGAGTTCGATCGCAATCGTGGATCCGATTTCTGAGGCCTCGATGGTGCGATCCTCGAATACGCGGTCGACATTGCGGTCCGTGAAGTTGGTCACTGAGCTGCCGGCCTGTTCGAAGAAGGACCAAAAGAGCATTGAGTAGAACATCAGGACCAAGATGACGAACAAGCGGTGGCGCTCGACGGTTTCTGAGCGGAACGCCTCGGCGGCGAGCGAAATCAGCGCCGCGCCTCCAAATAGGAGCAGCAGCCAACCCGCGATTTCGTTGCGCTGTACGAGCAACGCGAATACCGGGATCGCGATGGCGATACCCAGATAGACCGCGTGGTCTGCGCGCAGGAAACCGGTGACTTTCCGCTTGAGGGCACTGGGGTCGGGTGGTGCGCCCACTTCCGGGGGCAGCGATCCTCGGTTCAGCGCGACGCACGCGATGATACCGCTCGCGATCAGCGCGATTGCCACGGGCGCATTCATCACCGCGAGTTGCAGCCCGCTGTCCGGCAGAAACACGAGTGCGGCCGCCGTTCCCAGTGCGCCGGCGAGAATCAGGATTTGCGTCAGGCGGACCGGCGCGACGAAGACCGCAAGGCCCACGAGCATTCCAATCGATGCGAGGCCGAAGCCGTAGTGCCAGCCGTAGGTTTCGCCGATGTATCCGCAAAGCAGCGGTGACATTGCGGCGCCGAGGTTGATCCCCATGTAGAAGATCGTGAAGCCACCGTCGCGTCGCGGGCTCTCATCCGAATAGAGAGTGCCGACCATCGTGGAAATATTGGGCTTGAAAAATCCGTTGCCACATATCAACAATGCGAGTGCAGTGAAGAACGCCGCTTCGGTTTGGAACATCATCATCAGGTGGCCCAAGGCCATCAGCAATCCGCCGATGATGACTGCGCGCCGTCTGCCGAGGAGTCGGTCCGCGAGTACCCCGCCGATCATCGGCGTCGCGTAGACGAGTGCCATATAGGTGCCGTAGACCGCGTAGGCCTGGGCGTCCCCATAAGCAAGGAAGCCCTTGATCATGTAGAACACGAGCAGCGCGCGCATTCCGTAGTAGGAGAAGCGCTCCCACATCTCTGCGAAGAAGAGCGTGAATAGGCCGGTCGGATGCCCGAAGAGCGTTGCGGACGTGGGCTGCGGGCTCGTGGCGGTCATGGGCCTCCGTGAAGCGGGGGGCTGCCATCCTGTGCTCGTACGGGCTGCGCGAGCGATGAGTAGCACCCGAGGTCGGGATTTCGCACCTCTGATCGGGCTTCTTTTCGAATTCTGGATCCAGGGTGCAAGATGAAGCCGGACATCGGGATCTGCGAGCAGGATGGATGGGGATGGACGTACTCGGTGGCGCGCTTCAGGTGGATCCGGCGAAGTGCACCGGATGTAAGCAATGCGAACTGGCCTGCTCCTGGGTGCAGACCGGCACTTTCCAGCCGTCGCGGTCGCTGATCCGGGTGCACGTCTTCGATGAGCAGGCGAGTTACGCGCCGTACGCGTGCACCCAATGCAGCGAGGCCTGGTGCATGCAGGCCTCTGCCCGGTGAACGCGATCGATGTCGACGAGCGGACCGGCGCGAAGGTTGTGATCGACGAAGCCTGTGTGGGTTGCAAACTCTGCGTGATCGCGTGCCCGTTCGGCACCATCTTCTACGACAAACAGACGGACCGGGCGGCCAAATGCGACCTGTGTGCGGGCGATCCGGCCTGTGCGCATGCGTGTCCGACGGATGCGATTACAATCGCAGACGTCGACCGCGAGACCACGGTCATCAAGAATTTTGCCAACCGCGTCTACCGGAAATACACCTGGGACGACGACGCGCTCGTCGGTGGAATTTTGTTGGGGCCAACCGCCGCGATGACCGGTGCGAACGATGTCGGGATGTTGAAGGGCCTGATCCAGACGGGTGTGCGGCTGGGTCCCTGGAAGACCTATCTGAACGAAAACCCAATCGACCTGCGCCGCGTCTACGTGGCGAGCGGCGCTGCCGAAAAACTCCTGGAGTCGAATCTTCTGATGGGGCGTGCTTCCGTGGGTGGTGGTTTTCGTTTTCCATCGCTACCGGCGCTCCGGAAACGCTCTTCCCATCACGACACATTGCTCGCGGGCAGGGCGCCGTAGATCGAACAATGCGAATCTACGTGCGCTTGTTTGCGAACCTCCGAGATCGTCTGCCGAACGAGGATCGGGGGCGAGGCGAGATCGAACTCGACGACGCCACGAGCCTCGCCGATTTGATCGAGCGGCTCGAAATTCCCGATCCGCTCGCGCAGATGGTGCTCGTCGACGGCATTCAACAACCCAGAGGCCGCGAGGAGCGCGCGAAGCGGATCCTCGCGGACGGCCAGACCGTGAGTATCTTTCCGCCGGTTGCGGGCGGTTGAAGCCGGGCGGTCTCGCACGCGCCAAAAGAAGAGATTGACGGCAGGGTGCTCGCCGGGCGATGATGGCGAGGCTGGAGTGCAAAGCTGGAGGCATTCGTGTCGACATTTCTCGTCTTGACGGTGAGCGGTCCCGATCAACCGGGCTTGGTCGAGACCCTCGCGCAAACGGTTGCTGACCATCAGGGCAGCTGGCTGGAGAGTCGGATGGCACGGCTATCGGGTCACTTCGCGGGCGTTTTGCGCGTGAGTGTTCCGGAAGAGCAGGTGGGCGCGCTCACGCACGCGCTCGAATCTCTGGAGCCCGAGCGCTTGCAGGTCAGCGTGGTGCGCAGCGACTTGGAGCCCCCCACGTCCGACGTGCGGAAACTCCGCCTCGAGATTCTAGGCAGTGATCGACCCGGGATCGTGCGCGATATATCACAGGCCCTCGCGGATCGGAGCATCAATGTCGATGAGCTGCGCACGGAGATCATGAGTGCGCCGATGTCCGGGGAACTGCTCTTTCTCGCCAACGCAGAGATCCGGATTCCAATGGACCTCGACCTCGAATTGTTGCGCAAGGATCTCGAGGCGCTGGCCCACGAACTCATGGTCGACATTGACCTCGACGAGCCTTTCTGAGCCCGGGCAGACGGCCGTGAGTACGGACGGCGCGGATCTTTCGCGTCACTGGTTGCTCGACCCCGACATCACCTTCTTGAATCACGGGTCGTTCGGTGCCTGCCCTGCGCCCGTGCTCGACGCACAGCTTCGAATTCGAGAGCAGATGGAGCGCGAGCCGGTTCGCTTCATGACCCAAGAGGCGCCTCAGCTGCTAGCGGATGCCCGCGAAAATCTGGGAGCCTTCATCGGCGCTTCGCCCGAGGGCCTGGCGTTCGTTTCGAATGTCACCACCGGGCTGAATGCGGTGTTGCGATCGATGCCACTGGCGGCGGGTGACGAACTTCTCGTCACCGATCACGAATACAACGCATCGCGCAACGTGCTCGACCATGTCGCCGCATGTCACGGAGCGCGCGTCGTGGTGATCTCGATTCCATTTCCGGTCGCGAGCGCCGATCAAATTTCCGAAGCCGTGTTGAAGAATGTGACCGCAAAGACGCGCCTCGCATTGCTCGACCACGTCACGAGCAATACAGCCCTCGTGCTTCCGATGCCGGAGTTGATCCGCGAGCTCGAAGCGCGTGGTGTCGCGGTGTTGGTTGATGGGGCGCATGCGCCCGGCATGCTCGCTCTCGACATCGATGCGCTCGCTCCCTCGTACTACACGGGAAACTGCCATAAATGGGTCTGTGCTCCGAAAGGCGCTGCATTCCTCTGGGTTCGCGAAGATCGACGCGAGAGCGTGCGGCCTGCGGTCATCAGCCACGGTGCCAATGCGCCAGTGCCGAGATCCGAGCGTTTTCGAGCGGAGTTCGATTGGATGGGAACGGCCGATCCCAGCGCGGCGCTTACGGTGCCCGATGCGATTCGCTTCCTCGGGAGCCTGCTCCCCGGTGGGTGGAATGAGATTCGGGAACGCAATCACGCGCTTGCATTAGAGGGCCGGCGTCTATTGGCGGACGCATTGGGTGCCGAGATGCCGTGCCCAGACGAGATGATCGGGAGTATGGCCGCGATTGCGCTACCGGCCTCGAACCGCTTTCCGATATCTGAAAATTCGCATGCCTTCGCGCCGAACCCGCTGCACGATGCGCTCTTTCGAGAACATCGAATCGAGGTACCCCTGTTGCTGGACCCTGCGGGCAGGACGCATCTGGTTCGCGTGTCCGCCCAGCTCTACAACACCCGAGATGACTACGAGCGGCTCGCGGCCGCGCTCTTGGCCCTGTTGTGAGCGCTCTGCCACTCGATGAGGGCGGGTAGCACGCACAGGGTGCACACGATGGTCAAGAGCATTCCGATGCTGAGGACGATTCCCAGGCTCGCCATCCCGCGATGCGAAGAAAATGCGAGGGTTCCAAAACTCACCGCTGTTGTGAGTGCACTGAAGAAGACCGCGCGCGCGGTAGTGGTCGCGAGCAGTTCTTCGTTGGTGTTGGCGACGCGCTTGGAGCGGTGAACGAGATGGATGCCACTGTTCGCGCCAACTCCGAGCAGTAGCGGGATGACGATCACGTTCGCGAAGTTGAACGGTAGATTCAGCAGCACCATCGTCGCGCAGGTGAGTAACGAACTCAAAATCAGTGGAGCGAGCACGAGCAGGACGTCGGTAATTCGCCGCCAGAGCAGCCAAAGCAACAATCCAATCGCGATCAGCGCGGATAGCAGTGCTTGTTGGAAGGACGATTTAGTTGCATTCGCGAACCCGACGAGATTGATTGCAACCCCGGCGGCTTCGGGTGCGACTCCCCGTACGTCGTCAACGAATCGCGAGAAGGCCATTTCGTCGATCAGCGATTCGCGGGGGTAGACTTGAACCCGAGCGCTTCCGTTTGCCGCGATCATCCTTCCGACGAGGGGCGCCGGAAGGTCAGCCAGTGTGATCTCCCCAGGCTCGAGCGCTGTTCGAAGGCGCTTCATCTGATCCGGAAAGCCCGACAGCAAGACCGTCTCGAGGCTCTCGAGTGCCGCCTCCGCGTCTCCGTTTCGCTCTAGCTTGTCGAGGAAGAGCGCCAATTCGGCGTGCAATTCTCGCATGCTGTCTAGTAGCGGCGACTCACCGAGTGCGGCTCCGGTCTGACCGAGATAGGTGTGCAATCCCCGCAGCGCACGGATCTGTTCTTCGATGGGCTTGGGGCTGGCTGTGTCCGATGATTCAATAGCCGGCGGGAAGAAGTAACTGATGTCCGCGAGGATCTCCCGTTTTTCGCTCTGTCGCTCGGGAACGTAGTCGGCCAGCGTCACGGTGTGCGCCACGCTCTCGAAACGGGCCAGCCGGTCGGCGAGCCGCTGGGCGGATTCGAGGTCTTCGGCGATTGCGTTGACGAACCACGGAGACGCCATTCCCGACTGACTCAGCAGGTCGTTGAAGGCCTGCACGGATTCGGTATTTGGATTGCGCATGTTGATGATGTTTTCATCGAAGCGCGCCTTCGGTAGCAGGGCGAGCGCGCCGATCGCGGCGAGCGCTGCAGCGCGGCGCACCCAAGCTCCGTAGCGATCGAGATGCGTCCACCAGCGATCGCGGAATCGAACGCTCGCCAAGGTGCGGTCTCCCGCTGTGGGCGCCAGCCAAGAGCAAAGGAGTGCGGGGACGAGCGTAAGCGTGAGAAAGAGAATGATGAACATCCCCGCTCCCGATATCAGGCCGAGTTCTGCGACTCCCCGGTAGTCGGTTGGAATGAAGACGAAGAAGCCGATGGCAGTCGTCACGGTGCAAAGTACGAGCGAACTCCCCACACTTCGCACCGCATCTTCTAGGGCCTGGATATTGCTCTTTCCCGCGTGGAGCAGGTCTGCGTAGCTCATCCCCAGGTGGATCGCGAAGTCGACGCCCAGCCCGATGAACAGCACTGCGACGGTTACGGATACGAGGTTCAGGTGGCCGATCGCGAACGCCGCGAATGCGAGTGTCCAGATCAAACCCGAAAGCAGCGCAATCACGGACGCAGAGACGAGTTTGATCGACCGCAGCGCGATGACGAGAATTCCGACCACCAAGGCAAAGCAGAAGACTCCAGCTCCGCCCACATCCCACGCAATGCCGACCATTTCTTCGTAGTTGAGGGCCGGGTTGCCAGTCATGCGAACCGAAATGCCGTGTTCAGCGGTGTAGCCGAGGTCGTCGGATAGCTGGCGGATGATCTTCATGGGGCGCGCTGCTGCAAATGCGCTCTCGAAGTCGAGTATCGGGTGTGCGACGACGACTCGCCGATTTCGCACCTCGAGTGAAGAACCTTGAACCAGCATGTCTTCCCAGGAAATCGCGAGCGGATATTCGCTGTAGACCTCGACCGTGGCCTGGCCGATCTGGTCGAGCACCTTCACCCACTGTTCGGTTTCGCTGGATTCGTCGCCGATCGAGTCGAGGCCCTGCTGAACGAGGGCAGTTAAATTGGCGATACTGGAATCGCGCTCGAGTTCAGCGAGCAGGGGCTGGATCCGCGCCATCTGGTCGGCGAATTCCTCGAGTTCCTCGACGCTTCGGTAGAGCAAGCCCGCGCGCTCGAAGAAACTCCCGCCGCCGGGGATGTAGGCGTCGGTGAAGGCGTCGGGCCGCGCTTGGAGTTCCGCCGTGATTGCGACCGCGGCGTCGCGCGCGAGTTCCGGTGTCTCGCCATCGATGACGATCAACAGCGCGTGCTCGAGATTGGGAAAGAGCGCCGAGAAAGCTTCGTGGTTCTTTCGCGAGGGGAGATCCTCGGAGATCAACCCGACGTTGTCGGAGTTGATGCCGAGGTGGGTTGCCGTATAGAACGCGAGGAGGAGCGTCGCCATGCTGGTCGCGATGACCACCATGCGGGGGCGGCGCGAGATGGCGTGTACCCAACTCGCCAGCGCATTTGTGAGCAGATCCTGGGAATCAGACACGCGGCGCGAGAGATAGCAGAAGGCGCGGAGCCGCGGCTATGGAATCGGGCCGTTCAGTCACCCGCGGGGGAGGTTGCGCCGCTCGTGATTGGGCCGAGAATGCACCCGGGCGCTCATCGATGAGCGTCCGAGCCTGTGAAGGAGCCGCGCTTGGCGGGTGAGGATCGGGATCCCGAAGAGGCGATTGTGTGTGTGCAGGGCTGGATCGACGAGAGCGACCGCGTGGTGGTCCTGACGGGTGCTGGAATCTCGACGGATTCCGGAATCCCCGATTTTCGCGGACCCAAGGGAGTGTGGACCCGCAATCCTGCCGCAGAGAAGCTCTCGACCTATGCCCACTACGTGGGCGACCCCGAGGTGCGCAGGCTTGCCTGGCAGAGCCGGCTCGAACTCGCCGCTCAGCTCGGTGCTCCGAATGCGGGCCACCGTGCGGTCGTTGAGCTCGAAAAGCGGGGGAAGCTGTACCTGCTGGTCACTCAGAACATCGATGGTCTGCACATCGACGCGGGATCGACACCCGAGCGGATGGTCGAAATCCACGGCACGTTTCGAGAAGTCGCCTGCCTCGCGTGCGGGGAGCGTGGCCCGATGCCGGACGTTCTCGATCGAGTTCGGGCGGGCGAAGCGGACCCCTCTTGTCGTAGTTGCGGGGGCATCCTCAAGTCCGCCACGATTTCGTTCGGACAGGATCTAGTGCCGGAGGATCTCGAACGCTCCGAAAGAGCCGCGCAGGAGTGCGATTTGATGCTGGCGGTTGGCTCCACACTGTCCGTTTTCCCAATTGCAAACGTCGTTCCGCTCGCCAAGTCCGCAGGCGCCCGAATCGCGATCTTGAACGGACTGCCAACGGAGATGGATTCGCTCGCGGACGCCGTGATCCGGGGTTCGATCAGCGACATCTTGCCGCGCCTGGTCGAACCGCCGGTTTGAGCCGGGCCGAATCGCTGGATTGAGCCGCAGCGAGCGGCTGCAGCCCAATCGGCTGGCTTCCGCGTGGATCGTGATGGGGCGCCTGATCGACCGTGCGTGGGCTTCTGTGTTCATTTCGGTTGCCGTAGGTTGGAGCTTGGTCAATTCCTGATTTGTCTGATTGTTAGGCGCTCTTCTCCGTGCTAGTTTCCCGTCCCATTTATCAGATTGGAGATCTCGTGGCACGAACGAAGAACTGGCCTGTCATCATCGAACGCCTCAACAAGAGTCCGAAGGGTGAAATTCGCATCAAAATGGGATCGCCCGGAAGCGCGCAGGTGACGCGCTGTCGACTGTTGGTTGAATGGGCGAACCTCAACGCCACGACTGTAGGAGCGACTTTGGTTCTGCGCCTGGCGTCCAAGCGATAGGGGGGAGCGATTCCGATCGGGCGTCGAGTTGCGACTTCGATCGCGGCGTATCGTCTCGTTTTGATGGGGGCTCATTTGCAAACGCGAATCTGGTCGGGTTGGTCGGGTTGGGCGGTTGCGCTGTTTGCATTATTGGGACTGACAGCCGCTTCACCAGCTTGGGGCGGCGAAGCCGCACCGTCGCAGGGGGAGGCCGTCGCGCCGGCTCATGGCATCGCGATGTTCGGCGAACTCGCCTATCCCGCTGACTTCACCCACTTCGAATACGCGAACCCCAATGCGCCGAAGGGCGGCGAGCTCCGACAATATTCGATCGGTACGTTCGACAACTTCAATCCCTTTATCGCAAAGGGAAATCCGGTCGCGGGCATCGTGATGATCTATGACGCATTGATGGTTCGTTCGATGGACGAGCCGTTCAGTCGGTATGGGTTGCTTGCGGAAAGCATCGAGACGCCGAGTGATCGCTCGTGGGTCGCGTTCACTTTGCGCGAAGGCGCGCGTTGGCACGATGGTCGACCCGTCACCGTCGAAGACGTCATCTGGACGTTCAACACATTGATCGAAAAGGGCTCCCCGCTGTACGGGTTCTACTACGCCGGGGTGGACAAGGTCGAGAAAGCGGGCGAGCGCCGGGTGAAGTTCAGCTTCAAGCCGGGCGAGAACCGCGAGCTCCCGTTGATTCTCAGCGAACTCCGAATACTTCCCAAGCACTACTGGGAGAATCGCACCTTCGAACAGACGACGCTCGAGCCACCGCTGGGTAGTGGCCCCTATGAGATCGCAACCTTCGAGCCGGGTCGCCACGTGAGTTATCGGCGCAGAGCGGACTACTGGGGTGCGGATCTCCCCGTCAATCGCGGACGCAACAACTTCGATTCGTTTCGGTACGAGTACTATCGGGATATGGATGTTGCGATCCAGGCCCTCAAGGCCGATGCCTACGATATCCGCCTCGAAAACAGCGGTTCCAAGTGGGCTACCGCCTACGACGTCCCGGATGTCCGCGAGGGTCGTCTTCGCAAGGAAATGATTCCCCACCAGAGGAGCAATGGCAGCCAGGGCTACGTGTTCAACCTGCGGCGCCCGCTGTTTCGAGACCGACGCGTTCGGGAGGCGCTCGGTTTTGCGTACGATTTCGAGTGGTTGAACAAGAATCTCTCCTTCGGGCAGTACGAGCGGATTCGCAGCTATTTCGAAAATTCAGAACTCGCCGCACGCGGCCTGCCCAGTCCGGCCGAACTCGAAATTCTGGAACCGCTACGGGGCAAGATTCCCGAGGAAGTATTCACTCAGGTGTATCAACCACCCAAGACCGATGGCTCTGGCAAGATCCGCCACAACCTGCGTCGCGCGATGGAATTGCTTTCGGCGGCGGGCTGGAAAGTCGTCGACGGTCGGCTCACCAACGTCGAGACCGGTGAGCCGATGGCCTTCGAGATCCTGTTGTCGTCTCCAGGGGCGGAGCGGAGTGCGCTTCCGTTCAAGAAGAATCTCGAGCGGCTCGGGGTCGAGGCCTCCGTGCGAACTGTCGATACCGCTCAATATCGACAGCGCATGGATACCTTCGACTTCGACGTAACCACGCAACGAATTGGACAGACGAATTCCCCCGGCAACGAGCAACGCGAATTCTGGGGTAGCGAATCGGCGAAGCGCGAGGGCGGGCGCAACCTGGCGGGGATCCAGAGTCCGGCGGTCGACGAACTCATCGAACTTGTGATTGCGGCAAGTAGCCGAGAGGAACTGATCACACGCGTTCGCGCGCTGGATCGCGTGTTGCTCTGGGGCTTCTACATGATCCCGCACTTCTACATCGCCGCTGACCGGCTGCTCTACTGGGATCGCTTCGGTAGACCCGAAGTCGTGCCCACCGAGGGTCTCGCGATCGACACCTGGTGGTTTGACGAAGCGAAGGCAAAGCGGTTGGACGCCGCCCGCGGAGGCGGTGGTTGATCGCTTCGATTCGGCACGGCTGCGGCGACGGGCGTTAGCGTGGCCGCGTACATCATCCGGCGCCTGCTACTGATCGTGCCGACGTTGTTCGCGGTCATGCTCTTGAATTTCGCGATCATTCAGGCAGTGCCGGGCGGGCCGATCGAGCGAATCCTCGCAGAACTCGACAACACGGCCGTTTCCGCGACCGAGCGGATTTCGTCTGGGGGTGGCGACTTCGTGGGCGGGTCAGCCCCGAACGCCGGCGGCACCCTGAGGTATCGGGGCGCGCAGGGATTGCCTCCGGAATACATCGAGCAGCTAGAACGGCAATTTGGTTTCGACAAGCCGGTGCACGAGCGCTTCATCACGATGATGCTCAATTTTGCAGTCTTCGATTTCGGCAAGAGCTACTTCCGTGACCGCAGCGTTGCCCAGCTCGTTCTCGACAAGATGCCCGTGTCGATCTCGCTCGGACTCTGGACGACGCTGTTCGTGTACGTGATCTCGATTCCACTCGGAATCGCGAAGGCAATTCGGGATGGGAGTCGCTTCGACATCGCCACGAGCACCATCGTGGTGATCGGCAACGCAGTGCCTTCCTTTCTGTTCGCAATCCTATTGATCGTCGTATTCGCGGGCGGTCAATACCTGGATTGGTTTCCACTTCGCGGTCTGCATTCCGATGGTTGGAGGGAGATGAGTTGGTTTGGCCAGGCGAAGGACTACTTATGGCACATCACGCTTCCCGTTTTCGCTCTCGTGATCGGTGGCTTTGCTTCTCTCACGATTCTGACCAAGAACTCATTTCTCGATGAGATTGGAAAGCAGTACGTAGTGACAGCTCACGCGAAGGGGCTCAGCGAAGATCGCGTTCTATACGGCCACGTATTTCGCAATGCGATGCTGATCGTCATCGCCGGCTTTCCGTCTGCGTTCACTCGCATCCTCTTTACCGGAGCACTGCTCATCGAGGTGATCTTCTCGCTGGACGGCCTGGGTCTGCTGGGTTTCGAGGCGGCCATCAACCGGGATTACCCCGTCATGTTCGCCACTCTCTATTTTTTTACACTGCTCGGGTTGCTGATGGGGCTCATCACGGACCTCACCTACGCATTCGTCGATCCGCGGATTGACTTCGAGGCGCGGGAGTCGTAGCGAATGGCGATCGGCGAGATCGGGCAGCGTAGGATTCGCATCTTCAAGGCCAACCGCCGGGGTTACTGGTCGCTCTGGATCTTTTCCATACTCTTCTTGGTGACGCTCTTCGCGGAATTCATTGCAAACGACGAACCTCTGCTGTTGCGGTATGAGGGTGCGTTTTACTTTCCAGTCTTCATCGCGTATCCGGAGACGACCTTCGGAGGGTTTCTCGAGACCAAGGCAGATTATTCGGACGTCGAAGTCCAGGAGCTGATCGAGGCCAAGGGTTGGATCCTCTGGCCGCTGATCCCGTTCAGCTACGACACGATCTGCTACGACTTGCCAACGCCAGCGCCGTCTGCCCCGACCGCGAACAACTGGCTGGGCACGGACGATCAGGCGCGAGATGTCGTCGCGCGGTTGATCTACGGTTTTCGCATCTCAGTGCTGTTCGGTTTGGCACTGACCCTGATCAGCTCCGTGATCGGAATTGCAGCAGGTGCGGTTCAGGGTTATTTCGGTGGGCGAGTCGATCTCTACTTCCAGCGCTTCATCGAGGTCTGGTCAAGCCTGCCGACTCTATATCTCTTGATCATCTTGGCGAGCATCGTGCAGCCCAACTTCTGGTGGTTGCTCGGACTTTTGCTGCTGTTCAGCTGGACAGAGTTGGTGCGGGTGGTGCGCGCTGAGTTCTTGCGCACCCGGAATTTCGATTATGTACGCGCTGCTCGCGCGCTTGGTGCCAGCGATCTTTCGATCATGTTCAATCATATTCTTCCCAACGCAATGGTTGCAACGCTGACGTTTCTCCCCTTTATCTTGAGCGGAGCCATTACATCATTGACGGCTCTCGACTTTCTCGGTTTTGGGCTTCCGCCAGGCAGCGCATCGCTCGGAGAGTTGCTCAATCAAGGCAAGAACAACCTGAGTGCTCCGTGGCTCGGCCTCTCGGGGTTCTTCGTGCTGGCATTGATGCTGAGCCTACTGATCTTCATAGGTGAAGCGGTTCGCGACGCATTCGATCCGCGCAAGAGCTTCCGCGCTGACGCGCCGCCGCCGGAGCAGACCGGTTATCAAGCGGAAGTGCCCTCATGAGTCCGCTGCTATCCGTTGTGGATCTACGGGTGACCTTCGCGACACCGAGTGGCCCACTCGAAGCCGTCCGGGGGGTGTCGTTTGATCTGGAACGGGGCGAGACGCTCGCGCTTGTTGGAGAGAGCGGATCCGGAAAGTCCGTCACCGCTCTTTCTGTGTTGCAACTGCTTCCCTATCCCGCCGCGTGGCATCCGTCAGGCAGCATTCTTTTCGAGGAAAAAGAGCTGCTAGGCGCTCCGATCGAAGCGTTGCGGAAGGTTCGAGGCGATCGGATTGCGATGATCTTTCAGGAACCGATGACTTCGCTGAATCCGCTGCACCGAGTCGAGAAACAGATCGCCGAAACCCTGATACTGCACCGGGGAATGTCTGGGCACGAAGCGAGGGATCGCACCCTCGAACTTCTCCACCTTGTTGGCATCAAAGATCCAAAGAGCCGATTGGACAGCTACCCACACGAACTTTCGGGCGGGCAGCGTCAACGCGTGATGATCGCAATGGCGCTCGCGAACGATCCCGACATCTTGATTGCCGATGAGCCTACCACCGCGCTCGATGTGACGATACAAGCGCAGATTTTGACGCTGCTAAAGGAACTCCAGGCCGAACTCGGCATGGCCATCCTGCTCATCACGCACGATCTCGGTATCGTGCGCAAAGTTTCCGATCGTGTTTGCGTGATGACGAACGGAGAAATCGTCGAAACGGGCACTGCGAAGAGGATCTTTGCAGCTCCGGAGCATTCCTATACTCAACACCTGCTCGCCGCAGAGCCCAAGGGAGAGCCTCCGATGCCTCGCGCCGAAGCGGAGACTGTTGTCCAGGGTCGCGATCTACGGGTCTGGTTTCCGATCAAGCGGGGTGTTTTTCGTCGAACGGTCTCGCACCTGAAGGCAGTCGAGTCCGTTTCGCTTGCGGTGCGCGAGGGCGAGACGGTTGGTGTCGTGGGCGAAAGCGGAAGCGGCAAGACTACCCTCGGTCTTGCCCTGCTTCGATTGCAGAGCAGCACGGGGAGCATTCAAATTCAGGGTCGCGAGATCCAGGGCCTTTCATGGAAGCAAATTCGACCGTTGCGGCGCGAAATGCAGATGGTGTTCCAGGATCCATTCAGCAGCCTGAGTCCGCGCATGTCTGTTGGAAGCATCATTGAAGAGGGCCTCCTGATCCACAAGCTCGGCGACGCGGCATCGCGCGAAAGGCAGGTCATCCAGATCCTCGAAGAAGTCGGTCTCGATCCCGAATGTCGGCATCGATATCCGCACGAGTTCTCGGGAGGGCAGAGGCAGCGGATCGCAATTGCGCGCGCGATTGTCCTGAAGCCGCGTTTCGTGATTCTCGACGAACCGACTTCGGCACTCGACCGTTCCGTGCAGGCGCAGATCGTGGATCTCCTTCGAGATCTTCAGCAACGGCACAGTCTGAGTTATCTCTTCATCAGCCACGACTTGCGGGTCGTGCGGGCGCTGAGCCACTACGTGCTCGTCATGCGCAATGGTGTCGTGGTAGAGCAGGGTGCCTCCGATCAAATTTTCCAAAACCCGCAGGAAGACTATACGCGCCAGCTCATGCGTGCGGCCTTTGAACTGGACGCCGCATGACGCGTCGAGTGGCACAGCGTGGTGCCGAGCGCGTGGCCTCCTCATGGTGGTAACCTGCGGGTTCAGCTTTTCGTACTCTGTCTGAGGGGCGGACCTCGGTTGGTCGTTCAGACTCATCGGTGCTGGTGATTTCGTTCGATACGATCCTGTCTGCGGATGGATCGCGGGTCAATGCAACGCGCGACTCGACGACTGACAGCCCTTCGATCGCCATGTTCTCAAGGAGCTCCCGGTATGAAATCTGATCGTGTCGCCTCCGGAATCGATACCGATAGCGCGGTTCGCGAACGCTACAGCGCTGCGGCACGCGCTCGAGAAGCGGCGCTCTGTTGTCCGGTCGATTACGACCCGCAGCACCTCAAGCCGATTCCGCAGGAAGTTCTCGATCGTGATTACGGCTGTGGTGACCCGTCTCGCTACGTCCGTGAGGGTGACGTCGTGCTCGATCTGGGCAGTGGAGCGGGCAAGATCTGCTTCATCGCGGCACAGATCGCGGGGCCGAAGGGAGAAGTGATTGGCGTGGACATGAACGAGGAGATGCTGCACCTCGCACGCTCATCCGCGCCTCAGGTTGCAAAAGCGCTCGGGTTCGAGAATGTCGGGTTTCGCCGTGCTCGGATCCAAGACCTCGCGCTGGATCTCGATGCGCTCGACGCCTGGTTGGTCGAGCATCCCGTGAGCGGTGTCGAGGGTTTGGACGAACTTGAAAGAGTGAGCGAGAAATTCCGGCAGGAGTCGACACTCATCGCTGATGCCTCGGTGGATCTGGTCGTTTCGAACTGCGTCCTCAACCTTGTGCGGGAGTCGGATCGGCACCAGCTCATGGACGAGATCTTCAGGGTCCTCAAGGTCGGGGGACGAATCGCGATTTCCGACATCGTAAGCGACGAGCGAGTATCCGATGAATTGAAGGCAGATCCTGAACTCTGGAGCGGTTGTGTTTCGGGTGCCTTCCAGGAGTTGGACTTCTTGCTCGCTCTCGAAGCGGCGGGCTTCCACGGCATTGCGATCGACAACTGGGAGGCCGAACCGTTCGCGGTAATAGAGGGGGTCGAATTTCGCTCGATTACCGTCACGGCCTACAAGGCAGAAGTGGGGGCGAATCGCGACGCCAATCAGGCGTTGATCTACCGGGGACCGTGGAAAACGGTCGAAGACGAAGCCGGAAACCGGTTCGTACGCGGTGAGCGCACGGCGGTCGGCGCGACGTCATTTCGTACACTCATTGGTGACCCCTACGGGAACGAGTTTGTTGCACTTGGCCCGCGGGTTTCCGTACCCGAGGCAGAACAGCCCGTATTCGAAAATGCTCGGCTGCGAGATTCGCGCGAAACCAAAGGTGTTGGATATCGCGCGACTCGGAAGCCAGGCCAATCGGGCTGTTGCTGAACACCGCTCGTCAAGAGGTTCGCGGTTCTCGACGACCGAGAAATCCGCGCCACGCCCAGCGGAATTGCGCGTCGGCAGCGAAAGCGGGAGACTCGGGGCTATGAAGATGACGAGATGGATGGATCTGTCGGGCGCGCTGTTCGCTGTCCTTTTGATGAGTGTTTCGGTGGCGGTCGCAGAGGTCACTGACGATTGGGTCGAAATCCAGGGTCACCGGGTGCACCTGCTCAGCGCCGGCCCCGAAAAGGGTCGCTCTGTCCTGCTGCTTCACGGTGGAAAATTCAAAGCCAGTACATGGCGGAAGCTAGGCACGCTGGACGTCCTCGCGGATGCGGGTTATCGCGCGGTTGCGCTCGACCGTCCAGGCTCCGGCAAGTCTGCTGGTTGGAAGCTCGACCCGGAGACTTTTCTCTCGGAGCTGATTCCGTTGCTCAAGATCGGAAAGCCTGTCGTGATCTCACCGTCTCGTAGCGGAAACCTCAGTTTTCCGCTGATACTCGATCACCCTGAACTGGTGTCTGGTTACGTTCCGATCGCTCCCGTTGGCGTCAAGCAGAACGCAAGCAAGTTGAAGGCGAGTTCGGTTCCTGTGCTCATCGTATGGGGGGAGAAGGATCAGCTGTTTGCCCCCAAGATGGCGGAAACCCTGGCTGCGGGTTTCAAATCGGCCAAGGTGGTGATTCTTCCCGGCGCCAAGCACCCCGCCTACCTCGATCAGCCGGATCTCTTTCACGAAGAGCTCTTGAGTTTTCTGGCCGGACTCGACGACTGAGCGATCCATCAGCCGTTCGCAATCAGACAATCGGTACCCCGTGCGGCCTGTACCGCGCGGGATACCGATCGCGAATCGACTCTTGATCTTCTAGAGCTGTTTGAGGATGGCTTCCGCGCTGCTTACCTCGAACTTCATCGGCTCTTCGACATAGACGCCCTTCACGACGCCATCATCGACGATCAATGCGAAGCGCTGAGCGCGTACGCCCATCCCGAAATCGGAAGCGTCGAATTCGAGCCCGAGAGTACGTGTGAACTCGGCGTTGCCGTCCGCGGCCATGATCACGGCGTCACCCGCATCATGGGCCTTTCCCCATGCGTCCATCACGAATGCGTCGTTGACCGAAAGGCAGATGATGCTGTCAACGCCTTTGGCCTTGATGTCGCCGGCTTTGCCCACGAAACCCGGCAGATGTTCGGCCGAGCAGGTCGGCGTGAATGCGCCGGGCACGGCGAAGAGCACGACTTTCTTGCCGCCAAAGAGTTCGTCGGTCGATACGTCCTTCATTCCGTCCTGCGCAGCGATCTTGAGCGTTCCGGCGGGAATTTTTTCGCCCACTGAGATGGCCATCCGTCATCCTCCTGTTGTAGAGCGGTCTAGCGCTCGAACTCCTCATCGTAGCCGAATCCGCAGGCTCGGGAGCCGCCCGAAGGGGGCAGCGCGGTGCTGCTGATCTGAGTCGGCGGGAGCCCACTGGGGGCGAGATTTGCTGGAGCGGACTACCCTAGTCGCCTCGCGAGTCTCGATGAACCGAAGGGGGCCCGGGCGCGTCCAATCCGCACGGGAACGGTTTTAAGGGAGGAACCACGATGAGCGCTGATTTCCAGGTTTCGCAAGCCTACCAACCGGTAGCCGCGATTGGCGTCGACGCACGCGCGAGCTTCATCAACCGTACCTACAACCACCTGATGGGCGCGATCGTCCTATTTACGCTGATCGAGGTGGGCCTGTTCCAATCTGGTGCCGCGGAGTCGATTGCCCAGGTTCTTCTCGGGGGATCGTGGTTGCTCGTGCTCGGTGGTTTCATGCTGGTCAGCTGGTTTGCCTCCCGCGTCGCGCTTACTTCCGAATCGAAGGGGGCTCAATACGCGGCGCTCGGTGGATTCGTAGTCGCGGAGTCGATCATCTTCGTGCCGATGCTTTGGATGGCGAACCAGTACGCCCCGGGCGCAATTCAGAGCGCCGCCGTGGTCACGCTGGTCGGATTCGCGGGACTCACCGCGGTGGCCTTCGTGACCCGCAAGGATTTCTCGTTTTTGCGCGGCATGCTGGTATGGGGCGGGGTCGTAGCGATGCTCGCAATCGTCGGTGGCGTCTTGTTCGGTTTCGAACTCGGCACCTGGTTCTCGGTCGCAATGATCGGCTTCGCGGGCGCTGCGATTCTCTACGACACATCCAACGTACTGCACCATTTTCCGGAAGATCGGTACGTTGGTGCGGCATTGCAGTTATTCGCCTCGGTGGCATTGATGTTCTGGTACGTGCTTCGGCTGTTCATGGGGAACAGGAACTAGGGGGGCGCGGCGCGCTGCGGTTCAAACGGGAGGGTCTCATCGTGAAGATCTCGATCACCTATTGCGGGCAATGAAATTACCTACCCCAGGCTACCAGTTTGGCAGCCACCATCGAAGACGAGTTCGACGTCGAATCTGAATTGATCTGTGGAGGCGGTGGAATCTTCGACGTCGTTGTCGACGGCGACATGATTTTCTCCAAGCACGAATTGGATCGTTTTCCAGAATCGGACGAGATTCTGTCGAAAATCAGAAGTCTCTGACCCAAGATCATCCGCCTCGCCATCCCGTGCGGCAACTCGCGCAGATCGATTCGGCCGACTGCTAGCTGTTGTGAGTCCAGTTGCGGAGAAGGTCGCGCAACTTGTCGAGGGAGTTGAGCGTTGGGTCCAGGCGGATGCGCTCGGTGAGGTATTCGATCGCGCGTCCGATGTGCGGGCCCGGTTCGCAGCCGAGGCACTCCATCACGTCGGCACCGGTGATCATGAGTTTGCTGCGCTCGCTCGCTGTTCGCTCGGAGTCGCGCAGCGAAGCGAGTGACGCCCGGAGCGCCTGTAACTCGGTTTGCATTTCGGCCGGGGAATCGCCTGCCGTTTCGATTTCGGCTTCTCGAAGCGCAATGATGGCGGCCAGGTTCTGAATTCCAGTACGCCGGGCGAATCGGGCGATTGCGGCGGGGTTTGTTTTGCTGACTTGGCGATCGGTTTGAAGGTGTCGCAGCAGCAGTTCGACGCGGTCGATCGTGGGGGGAGAAAATCGCAGGCGCTGCAAGGCCGTTCGGGCGTTGGCGCCGCGGAGCCACCCGGCCAGCCGTAGTTCGAGTTCACGAGGAAGTCGCGCCACCAGAGGGCCCGCGCCTGGTGTCGCTCCCGGAGCGAACTGTGAGGTGATGCGGCTTCGCTCGAGCTGGTCCAGGGCTCGGAGGACACCCGCCGAGAGGAGAATCGCAATGATCTCGCGACGAACGGGTTCGCGCGGAATCTTGGTGAGTGCCGTCCGGGTGCTTTCGAGCGCGTTCTCAACTTCCGTGTCCAGCGCCCAGCCGCGGATCGCGGCGAGTCGAATTCCCCTGAGCGCGCGAATCGGGTCTGCATCGAAGCGATCCCGCGCGCGGCCCACCGCGCGAATCAGGCCATTCTCGAGATCGGATCGACCCCCGTGCGGATCGACCCATTTTCCTTCGGCAATGTCGAAGGCGATCGCATTGATTGTAAAGTCGCGATGACCGAGGTCACTCTCGATGTCTGTGCCCGCACGGAATGGGATCACGTCGACGAGCCCTGCGTGGCTTGGAACCATCACGGTATCGCGGTGCCTTCCGATCAGGACCCCGCTGGGAAACAACTTCAGAATATCGCCGATCGGCACGTCCGTTGACAGTTCAAAGTGTGACCGATCGACTTGGGTCAGGAGATCGCGCAACCCAGGTCCGACCAGATAGGATGCGTGTCCGGCCCCGATCATCTTCTGGGCGATCTGAGCGACGGGGGTCGGCACGGTGAAATCGGTCATAGCGGAATGGTAACCGGCCGGCAGGTGCCCGGGGGCCGCTGAGCTATCTTTCGAGCCCCAACGAGGAGGGAGGTCACGATGACGATCGGGCGAGAGGGTTCCGACATTGAGTATGAGGGAGTCGCGGCCGGCGGAGCCGGGCAGATCGCGTCGGCCTACCTCGCCAAGCCTGCCTCAAATGATGGTAGCGGGATCGTGGTCATTCACGACGCGTGGGGGCTGACCGATTTCATTCGAGACGTCTGCGATCGCCTGGCTCGAGCGGGCTTCGTAGCAGTGGCGCCGGATCTCTTCCATGGTCGCATCGCGGATGATCCCGTGATGGCAGAGCAGTTGGCAAAGGAACTCGATCGTGATTGTGCCGACGCAGATCTTGAATCTGCGGTTACCGAGCTCTTCAATCAGCATGCGACGACGGGATCGAAGGTTGGCGCCCTGGGCTTTGGTCTGGGTGGCTCGCTCGCACTCTTCTTGTCGAGTCGTCACCGCCGTATTGGCGCCGCTGTCGATCTCTACGGCACTCAACCGGAGCTTCTTCCCGAACTCGACCGCGTTGCAGCGCCGGTCCTGGCGATCTTCGCAGGCGAGGAGGAGTGGGTTTCCGAATCCGCCATCGGCGCGTTCGAATCGAGCTTACAGCGCGCGGGTGTGAGGGCTAGCGTCGAAGTGAAAGCGGGCGTGAGAAATGGCTACATGAACGATGCCCGCCCCGACACCCATGACGCGATCGCCGCGGCGGACACCTGGATCGCGCTGCTCGCTTTCTTTCGGGCGGAGCTTGCCTGAACACTCCGAGTGAAGCGAGCTCAAACGGACCGAAGTGCTGACTTCGAGTGGCGCCCACGAAACGCTCGAATCTCTCGAGTGTGCAGCCCATGCGCAATGAGCTGATCTCCGACGTGCAGGCTATGCGCAACTAACCTGATATTTCGCAATTCGTGAGCGAGTTTATCTGCAACGCTCATGCAAGTCAGTCTTCGATTCAGCCGATTAGTGATAGGACGGATTGGGCTCTGCCGCGATCCGCTGTGTTGCATTTTATCGTCTGGAGTCGTGCGCGTGACACTTTCGCAGAAAACAGTGTTGATCGTCGCGCTGTTCGCAACAGCCAATGTTGCGATCGGTTACTCGATTCATCGCAGCGTGGTGGCACCGGAATTTGCCGAACTCGAGCAGCGTGAGATCGAGAAGAACGTGAATCGTGCCCGTGAGGCGATTCAGCGCGAAGCACATTTCCTGGATGTCATCGCGTTCGATTTCGGGAGTTGGGACGCGACCTACGATTTCATGGAGTCTCGTGCCCCCGAATACTTCGCAAAAAATTTCGGCCCGGGAGTACTGGAGGGATTCGTGGCCGATTGGGTGGTCTTGGTTCGTTCCGATGGCGAGGTAGTCTCGGAGCCGCTTCGAGATGCCAATACCGGAAGGCCGTTTGAATTCGCAGAATTTCCTCAAGATCGATGGAGTCTCTCGAATCCTCTTCTTCTAGGCGATACGAATACAGAACCCATCGCTGGCCTGATGGTAACGAGCGACGGCCCGATGCTGGTCGCTTCTCGCGACGTATTGACTACGAACAACCAGGGTCCGTCACGCGGTCGAATCATCATGGGACGGCGGTTTGACGCTGCGTTTGTCGAGGATATCGGATCGCGTACCCGGATCGATCTCTCCGTGGTGCCTCTCTCAGACCGATCCGTTCCGCGATCGATTCGCGATGGGTTGCTAGGCGGCGGCGAAGATCGGTTGCACTCCGATCTCGATCTAGATAGCGATCACCTCGTCGTCTATCGGATCTTGAGAGACCTCTTCGGCGAGCCGGCGATGATTCTTCGCGCGAGATTTCCCCGCGAGATCACCCAAAGAGCGGCCTACGTCAATCGGCTGAGTTTGTTGTGGTATCTCGTCCAGGGCGCGGTCCTCGGTCTACTGATCATGGTGCTGATGCGCCGTGCGATCATCGCGCCGCTTGGCGTTCTTACCCGCCAACTCGGAGTCATCCGGAGTACGACCGACCTCACGGTCGATGTCACCACGGAGAGAAACGACGAAATCGGAGAACTCAGCCGAGCGTTCGGGAGCATGCTCGGGCAACTCAGCAAACAAATTGAAGTGCGTCGAAAGAGCGAAGACGCACTGCGCCACAGTGAAGAGCGTCTCCAAGAAGCGCAGCAGGTTGCTCAGGTCGGAAGCTGGGAAGTCGATCTCGCGAGCGGGGCCTGGTGGTGGTCGGACGAGCTCTTTCGAATCCACGGGAGGGAGATCGCCTCCGGCCCCGCGACGATCAAAGAGCTTCTAGCGAGCATCTACCCCAGCGATCGAGGTCGCGTGGGAGCGGCATTTCGCGCGCTGATTGAAGATGAATCGCCCTCAAAGGGAATCGAGGTTCGCTTCATCTATGCCAGTGGTGGTCTTCAACACCACGAGGTGCTGTGGAACATCGAAAGCGACTCCGAAGGCCGACCACTTCGCGCCTACGGAACCGTGAGTGACGTGACGGATCGCTATCGCTCTGAGGAAGCAATGCGACGCGCTGCCGCGGTGTTCGAGACGGCTACCGAGGCGATCGTGATCGCAGACCCCAGCGGGAACATCATCGATGTGAATTCTGCGTTTTCGAGTATCACCGGGCACGACCGCAATGAGGTCATTGGGGGGAGCGCGGTTGTCCTGGATTCCAAACGCCATGAGTTCGCCTTCTATCAGAGTATCGCAGCAGAAATCGAACAAACCGGAAAATGGGAAGGTGAAATCTGGATTCGCCACAAAGACAACAGGGCGATTCCAACCTGGGTTTCGATTGGACGAACGCTCGGGCGCGAATCATCCATTGAGCAGATCGTCGCGGTGTTCAACGATATGTCGGAGCGAAAGGACGCTGAAGAAGTCATCGCCCGCCAAGCTACCTACGATCTTCTGACCGACATTCCCAATCGGGCACTGTTCATCGACCGTCTTTCTCAGGAAACGTTGCAGGCAGAGAAGAGCGGTCACGGAGTCGCGCTGATCTACATCGACTTGGATGACTTCAAGAAGGTCAACGACACACTGGGGCATTCAGCAGGAGACGAGGTTCTCCGAATTGCTGCCGATCGCATTGCACAAAATATCCGAAGTGTGGACACGGTGGCGCGGGTGGGTGGAGACGAATTCGCTGTGATCGCGCCGAAGCTCCAAGAAATTGTTGACGCAGAGCCCATCGCTAAACGAATTCTCGATGCGCTGGGGGCACCGATGAAGGTGCAGGGCCAGGACATCCAGGCGGCTGCAAGTATCGGTATTGCGATCTACCCCGCAGATTCCGCTGACGGTGAAGAACTCCTTCGTGACGCAGACATCGCGATGTATCGAAGTAAAAACAGCGGCGGAAATTCGATCGAATTTTTTACCGAGGAAATGAACGAACGAGCTACACGGCGGATGAAGATCGAAGCGGAGCTGCAGAACGCGCTCGAGGACGGAGAGTTCGAGGTTCATTACCAGCCCATCGTTGCGCTCCCCGATGGACGGATGGTTGGGGTCGAGGCTCTCCTGCGCTGGAAAAATGCCGAATTGGGAGTGGTGTCTCCCGTCGAGTTCATTCCCGTGGCAGAAAGCACCGGCATCATTGTTTCCATCGGTGCATGGGTTTTGGAGACCGCGTGCCGGCAAGTCAAGGAATGGCAGGATGCGGGTTGGTCTAATCTTCGCGTCGCCGTAAATCTTTCTCCGCGAGAAGTGGACCGCGGTGACGCGATCAAATCGATTTCGGCAGCACTGACCAAGAGCGGTTTGGCGGCGGAGTATCTCGAGATCGAAGTCACGGAACGCGTGCTTCTCGATGATGTGGAGAAAGCCAGCTCCACCTTTCGCGAGATCAAGGAACTCGGGGTTAAGCTCTGTATCGACGACTTCGGAACCGGTTATTCATCGTTGAGCTACTTGCGGAATTACCCATTTGACGTGCTCAAGATCGATCGTGCGTTCGTTCGCGATGCGGCGCAACACTCGAGCGGCGTTTCTCTCCTGCGCGCGATCATCTCGATGGCCGACAGCCTCGAGCTCGAGGTCATCGCAGAGGGGGTCGAGACCGAAGAGCAGCTCGCCCTACTTTGCGATTTGGGGTGCGGTTTTGCCCAGGGCTATTACTTCTGCGCTCCACTCAGCGCGGCGAGAATCGGGATTGGCGGGCCGGTCGTGGATCTCGATCAGGAACCTGCGCAAATTGGCGATGCCCCGCAGGGTTGGCTTCGTTCGGTGAAGATCAATAATGACTAGTGAACGGTATTGCATCGGTTTTCGTCTCGCCCTTGCGCGCTGTGAGCGTGGTGGTCCTCGAATATGACACTCGTACACAAAGCGGCGCTGACCGTCACGCTCTTTGCGATCGCGAATCTCTCCTTTGCCTATGCGATCAAACACAATTGGATTGAACCGGTGTTTGAAGGCTTCGAGCAGAGGTTGGCTGAAAAGAGCATGACGCAGATTGCTGAAGCGATCTCGTACACCGCTAGCCAAATCGACGATCGTGCGCTCGATTACGCGAGTTGGGATGCGACCTATGAGTACGTGATAAGCGGAGATCCCGGCTACTACGAGAAAAATCTCGGTCCGGGCATTCTCACGGGTCTTGGTTTCGACTGGCTGGTCGTGATCGATAAAAGCGGGAAGGTGGTATCCGGTCCGATTCGGGACGTAGAAACGCGCGAATTGATCGTGGCCTCTGAGTTTCCGCAGGGACAGTGGGAACCCACCCACCCGCTCCTTCTTGGAGACACCCGGAAAGAGGCGATCGCAGGAATCATGGCAACCGAGATGGGGCCGGTGATGGTCGCTTCCCAAGATATCTTGACCAGTCTTCAAACCGGAAAATCCCGCGGACGCGTGGTTGTCGGCAGAGCCTTGGACGATGCGTTCATGGTTGAGTTGAGCGAACGAGTTGGATTTGATCTTCAGATCTGGGTTGAGGGTGACGCTGGAATCCCGGCGACGATTCTCGCCGCGCGGGCGGCCGGTGAAGCGGGCAGGGTGGTAACGATCGTCAGCCCTGAAGCGGAGCAACTCGAAGCCTATCGGTGGCTTGATGATGTCGTCGGCAGACCCTCGATCCTCGCTCGTGCAGATCTTTCGCGCGATATGATGCAGTCGGCGAGCTACATTGCTCGGCTTTGCTTGCTTTGGATCGTTTTCCAAGCTGCAATTTTGATATTCATCATCATGGTTCCTCTTCACCGCGCGATCATTGCGCCACTCGGGGTGCTCTCTCGCCAACTACGCATTTTTCGCAAGACTAGTGATCTCAACATTGCGTTGGATACGGAGCGGGAGGGAGAGATCGGTGAGATCAGCCGAGAATTTGGAAGTATGTTGCGCCAACTGGAGGAAGAGATCAGCGAGCGTCGGCGGGGCGAAGAAGCATTACGTCAGAGCGAACACCACCTACGTGAGGCTCAAAAGGTCGCGCAGATGGGAAGCTGGAAGCTCGATCTGGCGGATCGAACCTGGTGGTGGTCGGACGAGCTTTTCAGGATTTACGGTAGAGATCGCGAGTTGGGCCCGCTCAGTGACGAAGGGCTGAAGGCGAGCATCCACACGGACGACAGTGAGCGGGTCGCCAAGGCATTGACTTCGCTGATAGACGGTACGGTGATCAGCCAAGGGATCGAGTTGCGCGTGATTTCGGCCTCTGGAGAACTGCGCGACTACAGCCTTCTGTGGAATGTGGAGCGAGACAGTGACGGCAGGGCATTCCGCGTATTTGGAACCGCCAGTGACGTCACCGAGCGCCATCGCGCAGAAAGGGCACTCCGCCGTGCGGCTGCGGTGTTCGATACCGCCACCGAATCCATTGTGATCGCGAATTCCGCTGGAATCATCATCGACATCAATTCGGCTTTTTCGGCAACGACGGGATTCAGCCGCGCTGACGTGGTCGGTCGAACGGCAGATGTGCTGAGTACGGACCGGCAAAGGGTCGGTTTTTTTGGATCTGTCATCGCCGAAGTGAGCCGTGTGGGCAAATGGGAAGGTGAAATCTGGATTCGACACAAGGAAGGCAAGACCATTCCCGCATGGGTCTCGGTCGGCTGTGCACTCGGTGAAACCGAAACGATCGAGCAGGTCGTCATCGTCTTCAATGACATGACCGAGCGGAAGAACGCCGAGCAGGTGATCTCCAATCAGGCCAACTACGACATGTTGACGAAGCTCCCGAATCGCTACTTGTTCGGAGATCGATTGCGGAGAGCGCTGCTGCGCGCAAAACGCGATCGCGTGTCGGTGGGCTTGCTCTTCATCGATCTCGATGGATTCAAGAAGATAAACGACACCCTGGGCCACGCAGCCGGAGACGAAGCGCTGCGTCATACCGCGAAGCGAATCAGCCGTTCTCTTCGGGACGCCGATACGGCCGCGAGACTCGGCGGTGATGAATTCGCGGTAATTCTACCGGGAGTCGAAGGTGCGTTGGATATCGAAGGAGCCGCACAGCGAATCATCGATGCCATCGCTGTGCCACTCGAGGTGCACGGCCAGGAGGTGGTTGTGACCGCGAGCATTGGTGTTGCGATCTACCCGACGGATTCCGAAAGCGATGACGAGCTCCTGCGCGATGCGGACATCGCGATGTACCGCAGCAAGAAGAGTGGCGGTAACACGCTCGAATTCTTTACCCAGGAGATGAACGAAAACGTGGCGCGGACACTCCGAGTGGAGTTGCAGCTTCGGAAGGCGCTCGAGCTGGGCGAATTCGAAGTTCACTACCAACCAATCGTGGCGTTGTCGGATGCCCGGATGGTCGGTGTGGAGGCGCTCCTTCGCTGGGAAAATCCGGAGCTGGGCGTCGTGTCGCCGGCTGAGTTCATTCCGATTGCAGAGCGAAGCGGGATCATTGTGCCGATCGGAGCCTGGGTGCTCGAAACGGCGTGCCGCCAGGTGAAGGAGTGGCACGACGCGGAGTGGCCGGACCTGCGCGTTGCAGTCAACCTTTCACCGCGCGAAGTGGATCGAGGCGACGCGGTGAAGTCGATTCAGAGCGCACTCGCCTGTTCGGGGTTGCCTGCCGAGTTTCTGGAGATCGAGGTCACCGAACGTGTTTTTCTCGATGATGTAGATCGGGTCACAAAGACTTTCAAGGAGATCAAGGATCTCGGGGTTCGACTCTGTATCGATGACTTTGGCACTGGTTATTCGTCTCTGAGTTACCTGCAGAACTATCCATTTGACGTGCTCAAGATCGATCGGGCATTCGTTAGCGGCGCTGTGGGGCACGAGGGCGGTGTCTCTCTGCTGCGTGCCATCAACTCCATGGCGGAGAGCCTGCATCTCGATGTCGTCGCAGAGGGTGTCGAAACCCGGGAGCAGATGGATCTACTGATTGGCCTTGGCTGTGGTTTCGCGCAGGGCTTCTACTTCTGTCGGCCGATGAGCGCCGATCGCCTCGGCGTGGGCGGTCCGGTCATCGAACTGGGTAGAGAATCACCAACTCCGGAATGAGAGCGACCGTGTAGTCCGGGAACGCGCGCGGCCGCCCCGTGTTTGCCTATCCGGCGGCGTCTGCGAGGGCGCGCAACCGCTTCACGCGCTCGAGGCTTTCGCGGATGTTCGAATTGTCCGGAGCCAGCCGCGCCGCCTCGCCTAGCGCATCCAGCGCAGCGTCCAGCTCTCCCATTGCTGCGAGCACCTCGCCGCGCCGTTTGTGGGCAATCTCGTAGCCCGGGTCCAAGGCGATGGCGGTGTCGAGCGCAGAGAGGGCCGCCGTGTGATGACCCTCCACGCTTTCGAGGTTGCCGAGTGCGGTCCACGTCTTGGCTGTCGGATAGAGCTCCAGGCTCCGCTCTAGGTGAGGTCGCGCTTCCACGAGCTGACCATCCCGAGCGAGGCCGAAACCCAGGTTGTAGTGCACGGCGTGGCTCTCGCGTCCGATCCAGCGCAGACGCTGGATCGCCGTCTCCTGCCGCGCGAAATTCCCCCGCTCGCTGGGCCGACGCACGCCGAACTCGAGCTCCCAGCTATTCACGACGTAGATGCCGAGCGCGCCCGCGCAAGCCAGCCAGACGAGGCGGCGCCCGAGCCGGTTCTCCGGAGCGATCGGTTCGGACGTGGTCTGTTCCACGCGCAACAGGGCTCGCGCGATTCGGCCATCCCGGAGCTTCCAGATGACACCGTCCAGCATGAAGTGGTGGATGTTTACGGCCGCGAAGAGGACCATTCCCAAGCCCGCGTCGAAGGGAACTGTCCCGAGGAGACCGGGCATGAAGAGCAGCGCGGGCAGCATCGTGACGCCTGCGCCGGCAAGCAGCGTCTTTCCCAGGTAGGTCGACCTCGAGCTGTCGCCGGTCTTCCGCGCGTAGTAGCTGCTCACCCAGAGATACTGGATCGAGTGGAAGATCGAGACCCAGATCGTGGCGCGCGTCACGTTCCACGCCGACTGTTCGCCACGTAGCACGAGCAGCGCGGGAATCGAGAACCAGAGCGCCTGGAGAAGGACGAGCATTGCGCTTGGCACAAGGTCGATCGCGCGGGCGCGGCGGAGCAACGACGCCGCTACGGCGATTAGCGTCAGGACATAGGCCGAGCCGCAAAGCCAGAGCGCTGGGAGCGAGATGCTGTCGGGAATCCCGATCGCGAGGAACTCGTAATGCACGGAGGCTTCCTCGGGCACTGGCGCCAGGTGGATCCTCCCACCGCCGCTGTGAATCGCGAAGAACGTGATCAAAAAGGAGAGCACGAAGGACGCGTACAGGAGACGCTTCGTGCGCGCGTCCACGGGCACGCCGCGACGTCCCAGGAACATGAGGGCCAGTCCATAGTTCTGGCCGGCGAAATGCCACGGACTCCAGCTGGCGTAGACCGTGAGGA
>SMVA01459164.1_pt1 | contig 42625 bp, 39 predicted proteins | sample 2456451 | NCBI WGS metagenome assembly SMVA01 (sample SAMN11095933, study PRJNA526329) | marine sediment metagenome | biome: Marine sediment; feature: Surficial sediment; material: Deep marine sediment; isolation source: Hadal surficial sediment | place: Pacific Ocean | collected 2014-05 | depth...
AATTTTAGAAGAGGAAGATCATCTAAAGGCGATAGAGATTAAATCTTCCAAGATTATTGGAAAAAAAGATCTTCGTAATTTAAAAGATTTTATAAAGGGTCATAAAAATCCGGTAAAAGGATATCTATTTTATCTAGGTGGCGAGTATCAGGAAATTGATTCCATTAAGTGCTTGCCTATCGCATCTATTTTTAGAGGTATTTAGGCCACTTCCTCGACTGAAAGCACCGTTTTTAGTCCGAAAGGTTTTAAGAACTTATCGAGGGTTTCTCTCTTTGGTTTTCGCACGCCCTTTAGGAATTTATCAATGGATTGTTTTCGCTCTCCTACGAGGTTGGCAAAGTCTGTGGTTCCAATTGATTTTATGGTGAAAATAAGGGTCTCCTCTATTGTCATGGGGTCTTCATCTGGAAAATTCATTTGTAATAAGAAAAATCCCCTGGCAAACTCGGGATCTCTCATATTCCTGCTTAAATCTTCATCAAAGTTACTAGTTCGAAACATAATTCCTCCAATATTTTTTTGCTAAAGAGATATCTCTTTTTTGACTCCCTTTGTCGCCTCCCAAGAGAAGTAGTATTATATTTCTTCCTTGATTACCGAAATAGATTCTAAAACCTGGGCCATATTGTATTTTTATTTCAAATATCCCATCACCAAGATTTTTTATATTTCTTTTGGCCCCACCAGATCTGACCCGGACAACATAGGTCATTATTATGTCCTGTTCTCTAATATTTAGTTTCTTGACCCATTCCCTAAATGGTTCCTTCCCATTTTCTAGAGCGTAATAAATAACTCTTCTTGCTTTATCGTAACACATAAATATTACCTTGTAAAGTGTTAGTAGTTGGGGATAGATCTGCAAAAAAGAGGTTGAGAATAAATATTTAAGTTAATGAAATTATTAAATGAATTTAAGGGGTGGTGAAAAAATTGATTTCTAGCTTGAAAAATTTAACTGTCTTAGCGCCTCGTAGGCCACGGCGGTGGCGGCGTTGGAGAGATTTAGCGATCTTATATGCTCACTGTACATGGGGAGCGAGTAGGTTTGGGATTGGTATTTTTCCATGATGGGTTTGGGGAGACCCTTTGTTTCTGAGCCGAAGATGAGGTGGCAGCCCTTTGTGTAGTTTGCCTGGAAGTAGTTTTGGTCTACCGTTTTGGAGAAGAAGAAGAGGTCTTGGGGGTTTTCTTCTTGGATATATTGGTCGAAGTTCTCAAAGACTTTAAGGTTTACATATTTCCAGTAATCAAGTCCGGCGCGTCTTAGGGATTTTTCATCGAGGGAGAAGCCGAGGGGTTTTATGAGGATCAGTCTTATGTTGAGGGCGACACAGGTTCGCCCGATACTCCCCGTGTTGCCGGGAATATCAGGATGTACGAGAACTATACTAAATTTTGCCATTAGCGATGAAATCAACCAGCGATCTAATCATACAACCCGATGGCCCTTTGGGGGGACAGTAGGCGAGATGACTTTGGGAATCTCCACAACCTGCAATATCAAGATGGGCCCAAGGGATTTTGGGATCCACAAAGTTTTCCAGGAACGCGGCAGCTTTAGCGGAACCACCAAAGCGCGAACCACCAATGTTTTTAAGATCGGCAATTTTAGATTTCATATCCTCTCTAAAGGGAGCGATTATGGGCAGTTGCCAGGCGTGCTCATCAGCGTTTTTAGTGGACTTTAAGATGTTATCAATTAGTTTTTGATTGTTACCCATCACGCCGCAGATTTCATGTCCAAGCGCCACGAGGACGGCACCGGTAAGCGTGGCAGCGTCGATAATGCAATCTGGTTTAAGATCGGAGGCAAAAGAGAGTACATCTCCCAGTACCAGTCTTCCCTCAGCATCGGTATTTAAAATCTCTACCGTTTTACCATTACGTGCGGTGACGATTGAATCTGGCACGGTAGCGAATTCGTTGATAGCATTATCAGTCATACCTAATAGGCAGGTTATTTTGGCGTTTACTCCAAGGAGTGCCGCTGCTCTGAAGGCGCCATAGACAGTGGCCGATCCGGCCATATCGTATTTCATATTCATCATGGACCCGCCAGGCTTAAGCGAGTATCCACCAGTATCAAAAGTTAAACCTTTTCCCACAAAACAGATGTGCTTTGGTTTCTTGGTAGCTTTTGGAGGCGTATAGGTCAGTTGCACCATGCGAGGTTGGTGCGCGGAGCCGGCGTTGACGGATAAAAACATGCCCATCTTTTCTTTTTTAAGCTCAGGTTTGCCAAAAATTTTAACTTTAACACCTTTAATTTTCTTGGCGTCTTTTTCAATCAACTTGGCATAAGATTCTGAGTGCAGCACATTGGGTGGCTCATTTACATAATCACGAGCGATATTTACGGACTCAATAACATTGGTGGAATCTTGAAGTGCTTTAGCAGCTTTTCTATCTTTAGATTTTGGCAGTTTAGAGTCGAGAGTTATCGTCTTTAGTATCGATTCATCTTTTTTAGAAAGATATTTATCAAAGGTGTAGGCAGTTAGCAGTAACGCCTCGTTAATAGTGTAGACCGTCTTTTCCAGATTTGACTTGAGCATGAAGCTATCAAGGTTGATGGACATATCTGTGTAGCTGTTTTTAGAAGCTTTATAGATGTTGGCCATGGCGGTTCTAAGGTTCTCCCATGTGGCCTTGGATTTCTCTCCCATGCCAAGAGCGGCCACGGTAGTTCCATCAGCAAGTGAAAAATAAAAGATTTGGCCCATTTTGGCCTTGAAATTCTTTGAATTTTTAAGCAAAGTAAAGGCCGCTTGGAAATCAGCAGGCCAACCAGTAAGAGAGGCCTCATCTTTGTCCTTTATTTTGAAGGCGGAAATTAACACTAATTGAGAACTAGAGTAACTCTTAGCGTTGAATTTAAGCTGAACTTTCATATAGGGGCTCCTTATAATAGATTATTTTGAGAGGTAGTATCATAGAATATGTTTAAAATATACCAAAGATATCTGGCAGCAACATTCATCCCGCCCTTCGTAATGGCGAGTGCTTTCTTTGTCTTCTTTTTGATGACCTTCCAATTCTTTAGATTTACCCCCTATATTGTGGCCAAAGGAGTTGACTGGAATTCCCTGCTGCATTTACTCGCCTACATGGGACTGATGTTTCTACCCTTTGCCATGCCGCTTGCAGTACTTTTGGCCACCATCTATACCTTAAATAAATTAAGTGAGGATTCAGAAATTGTGGCCATGCGGGCATTTGGCGCCTCAAAAGAAAGGCTCTTCATGCCCTTTCTAGTACTAGGGCTACTGATCGCGGGAACTTTATTTAGCTTAAACCGCCAAGTGATTCCTTTTGCTAAAAGAGAAGTGCGAAACTCTTTAATTAAATTTGCCTCCAGTGCCATGCTCAATAGAATTAGGCCGGCAGAGTTCTTTGCCGATATTCCAGGCCTTACCATCTATGCCAGCTCTGTTTCAGAAGATGGGCGTGATATGAGTAATCTCTTTTTATTTATGAAAGATAAAAAGACGGGAGAAGAAAAAATCATTTTTTCCAAAGGTGGCGCGCTAGTTGGCGGAAAAAATAATATTGCAGATCTTAAAATTGAGCTTACCAAAGGCTCTATTGTAAGACTGGGTGAAAAAACTGGGGATCTTGAAAAGATCAGCTTTGATAAATACACTTTTCCCGCCTTTAAAAAGGTTCCTGGTTTTGGCAGTTATAATAAGGCCTCGGTAAAATCCAATAAGGATCTAAGAAAAGAGATTAAAAGGACTGAGGTTATTTATAAAGAGAGGCTTAAAACCGGAAAAGATATTGAGGGCAAGAGAAAAGATTATCACGTGAACCTTTTAGAGTACTGGTCGAGATTTAATACTCCCTTGGTGATCCTTGGATGCATTTTTCTTGGTTTTGGTGTGGGCATTAAAAATGGTAGGGGAAAGGATAAAAACTCGGCCCTTTTAGCGATGATGGTTTTGATTCCCTACTATGCATTATTTTTTTGGGGTATCTCTTTGGCCAAAAATGGCCCTTTATGGCCAAGTGTTGCGGTGTTTGTTCCCACCCTCTTTTTCTTTGTGGCGGGTTACTGGTTTTATCGCCGCATGGACTGGGTTAATTAGCGCTTAAGAATTCTTCACTGGTGATAACTGAGCCGTCATCTTTAAAAACAAAAAGTGGTAGATGGTAATTGCCTTTTTCCTCTTGAGGAAAGACCAGAGATTTAACCCCGGTTCTAGAATCTATGCTGAGGGGACGGTTGTTTAAAAACATCTCAGTGGACTTAACATTGCCCAGAAAAATTCTAACTGCCTTACCTCTGATTAAAATTGAGCGGCCTTTTTTAAGCACAAACTTTCTAATGGGACCATCACCTGCTTTATAGGTGAGCCAGGTGTCGCCGTAGACCGCATTAACAAAAACGTTTTGATTACCTGCCTTGACCGAGTTTTGATACTTGATGGGCAGATAGTTATCGATGGTCTCTTGGGCGCCATCTTTTCTATAGGAATAGAGCGTTTTGGTAATTGTATAGAAGGTCAGTTTTTCTTCTACTTCAGTCTTTGGTTCTGCTACTACTTGTGGTGGCGGTTCTGGTTCAGGCCCCGGCGTGGCGACGATCTCTTTGGGGGGAGCGATCTCCTGAGCATCTGCTTGCAGCGGGGTTTCTGCCGTCACTTCCTGGGGAGTGATGGATTTTAACTCGGTAAGTTTATCTTGGGTTTTGTTGTAAAAAAAGAAAATGGCCCAGACGGAGATGGCCAGGACTAGGGTTCCACTGATGGCGATTTTGGTGATGGATCCGGATTTAACTTGTTCCCCTACCGGGAAGTATTTTAAGTTCTCTTTGGTGGGAGAATTATAGGTTGCTTCCAGGAGCTCTAAAAGTATCTCTTGGTCAACGCCTAAAATCTTGGCGTAGGATTTTAGATAACCTATGATATAGGGTTTGCTGGGTAAAAGATCAAAGCGGTCTTGTTCCAGGTTTGCCAGTTGAGTGGTGGATATTTTTGTTTTATGAGAGACCGTCTGTAAAGATATTTTTTTAGCGGTTCTACTCTTTTTTAAATATGTACCAACAGTTGTTTCACTCATAATTAAAATTTTGAGGCCTTATAGGCCTTTTCAAATTCACTTTCTCTTTCTAGCTCCCTTAAGAGTTTTTTCTGGGAGGGAAGAAGATTGGCCCAACTCTTTTTATCGGGACGGGATTTATGGGCGATTTCCAGCATCCGGTCCCCGGCAAGTTTGGAGTAAGGAGAGGTATAAAACTTAATCTTTAACTGTTCAAGGGTATCGTTGGCCTTTTCGTATTCTTCCAGCTCAATTAAGGTGAGCGCTTTTAGGTAATGGGACTGGGGAATATTATAACAAGTGCCCTTAAGGGCATCTTCAAAATGCTTCAACGCCTTTTCAAAATTTTTACTGTTTTTTTCCAACTGGCCTAAGAGAATATGCCCGGGGCAGTAATCATTTTTTATCTTGACGGCCTGTAGCAGGTGCTTATGGGCCGCTCCGCGATCTTTAAATTTAAGCTTAAGTAGCGCTAGGTTATAGTGAATACGGTATTGGTGCTTGTAGATAAGGTTGCGTAAGATACCGAGATACACCTTCTCCGCTTGTTTGAACTTTTTTAGATGATAATAAAGGGAGGCAAGATTATTGCGCGCATCAGAATTCTTGGGATCGATATCAATTGCCTGCTGTAAATGATGCTCCGCTTGAGCGTATTGCTTTTTAAAATAATAGGTCATTCCCAGGTTATTGTTGATCTTAGAATCACCCGGTTTGAGATCGTTTGCCTGTAAGAGATTATCCAGGGCCAGGGTATATTCCTTATCCAGCAGTTTTGAGGTTCCATGGGAATAATAAAGCTCTGCTTTTTTTTCTCTGGTTGTGAGCCCATTGCTGCCACAGGACAGAAGGAAAACTAAAAATAGTAAGGTAAATGATTTCACGATTCTCCTCCTCAATATGACCATAATTGTATAGGTTGGGTGGGCAAAAAGCTACCAGTGAATGAAAACCCGTATGGGATTATTATATAAGCTATGACCAATATTTTAAATAAATTTCCCTTCCTACTTGAGCTGTTTTTCAATGGGACGTTTATTTTATTTTACTCGCTAAATATGGCCAACAATATACCCGTCAGTTGGGATATGGATATGGTCCATATTGTCCTGGATGTAGGTACCTGGCTGATACCCATCGTTATCTTTATTTGTCTGATCTTTAATTACCTGCAATCAGAAAAGTTTGAAGTATTTTTTAGAAAGCACATTATCTCACTAGTAGTCTTTGTTCCCCTGGTAATTACCTGGGGAGATCAGGAATTTGCCTTTTGGCTCTCCTGTGTTCACTTACTGGCCAGTATTCTGTCCTTGTATGACGAAGATGCTAAGGAAAGCTCTGATAAGAAGTTTCGCAATACCCTGTTAAAATTATTTGCGCTTAGACCGGCCCAATTGGTGTTTCTATCCTTTTCCGGGGTTATTCTAATTGGCACCTTTTTACTGGCGCTACCTTTGGCAAGTACAGGCCCTAAGGCCTTAAGCTTTATCGACGCCTTATTTACCGCCACCTCCGCAACTTGTGTAACCGGTTTATCAACTATCTCTACTGCTAGTGACCTCAGTTGGTTTGGGCAGGGAGTGGTACTAATTTTGATTCAAATCGGTGGCCTCTCCATTATGACCCTGTATTCTTCCATGGCGATTCTGCTTGGTAAGGCCATGGGGATGAAAGAGAGAGTGGTGATGCAAGATCTTTTAGATGTGGCCTCGCTTGATGAGCTCTTTTTAATGATTGTTAACATCATAAAGTATACTTTTTTCATCGAGCTATGGGGCGCTATTATTTTAACCTTTGCCTTTAGCTACGAAGGCTTTGAATTTGGTGAGTCCCTCTATTATGGCCTTTTCCATTCTATTAGTGCCTTTTGTAATGCTGGGTTTTCACTCTTTGACACCAGTCTTGAATCTTTTGCCACGAGCCCTCTGATCACTGGAACCATTTGTGTCTTGATTACTCTTGGGGGTGTGGGCTTTATTGTACTGCGGGAGTGCAGAGACGCTATTATAAATAAAAGAGCTCTGGTCAGACTTACCCTGCATACTAAAATAGTTTTACTCACTACTTTGTTTTTAACCGTAGGTGGCGCCCTTTTTATCTTCTTTGGGGAATTTGTTAATGGACTTGAGGCCTACACCTTATGGGAAAAGATTCAGGTCTCTATTTTTCAAAGTATAACCCTTCGAACAGCCGGGTTTAATACCATCCCCATGACCAATCTCCATGGTTACACTTTATATGGCATGACGCTTTTTATGTTTATCGGGGGCTCTCCCGGTTCAACCGCCGGTGGGGTGAAGACCACAACGCTAAGTATACTGGTCCAGTCAATCATTACCACGCTGAAAGGAAAGCAACGAGTCACGATCTTTGATCGAAATATTCCAGGCCCTATGGTTGTGCGAGCTACTGCTCTTACCTTTATCTATATTTTGACCATTTCCTTTTTTATCTTGGTCCTGATGAAGCTAGAGCCCAAACAGACCTTTTTACCACTGTTTTTTGAAGCGGTTTCTGCTGGTGCCACAGTAGGCCTTACCCTGGGAGTTACCCCTTCACTTTCCGTCTTAGGAAAGATATTTATCTCCCTGCTAATGTTGATAGGAAGAATTGGGCCTTTGACATTAGTATTGGCCGTTGGTGGAAGAATAAAAGAGGAAGGAAAATTCGACTACCCAGATGGTCGGGTTTTACTTGGATAGGAGAAAACGGCCCCCATGTATCCTTTAATCCACTTTGATATAATATGTCCTATTGAGAGGAGAGCGTAAGTTATGATTGTAGCAGTCATAGGTCTTGGTACATTTGGTGCAAAAACAGCTATCGCCCTTTATAGCAAAGGCGCAGAGGTTGTGGCCATTGATAAAAATGATGCTTTGGTGGACAACCTAAAAGATAGGGTTACCCACGCTGTCGCTCTAGATGTTACCAACGAGAGATCTCTTAGATCGGTTAATATATCTGATGTTGATGTGGCGGTTGTGGCCATTGGAGATAACATCGCAAACTCCATTATGGCAGTTGCTATGCTGAGAAAGATGGGGGTAGGCCGGGTTATCGCCCGTGCCACCAGTACCGTTCATGAACATGTTTTAGAGGAAATAGGTGCTTCGGAGATTATTCGCGTGGAAGAGGAGATGGGAGAGATCGTCGCCTCTAATATTGTCGCTCCCCACGTACTTGAAAGATACGACTTTGCCGCCGGTTATTCCGTTATGGAAGTTAAGCTAGGTAGAAAATTTGCTGGCAAGACGCTGGTGGAGTCTAAAATCCGTCAAAATTATTCACTTAATATCGTCGCTCTACAAAAGAAAATTCCCTATATTACCGAAGATGGTAAAGCGGCCTTCAAATTTGAAATCAACGATTGCCCTATGCCAATGGATATAATCGAAGAAGATGATGTTGTGGTGGTCGTTGGCAGTGAGAAGAACTTTAACCGCCTGTTTAGTGATTTGGGAGAGCTATAGTTGAACCTTTCGCTTAGAAATAGAGTTGCAGCTAGCTTTATTGTGGCCACATTAGTGGTCCTTATTCTATCGTTTACGGTTTTTCACTTTTTAAACACCCTCAATAAAGAAATCGAAGAGATAACATTTAAATCCAATCAATTAACGCTTCTAACTGATGAAATCAGAATTTCTGCGGTAATGGTTTTAAAATATCAAAGAAGAATTTTGGCACAAAATCGCACCCCGGATGTGGTTGAGAAACTACTTAGTTTGTGTGACTCCTTTACCTGGCAGCTGCAAAAACTGGAATCCTACTATCGTGATTCAGATATCAAGGGGGTGATCGTCAAGATGCTCTCCTATGTGGACTCCCTTAAAACGGTCCTGTCCAATGCTTCACTCTTTCACCGAGATACGGCCGGAATAAGTACTGTTGGAGAACTCTCGGATAAAATCTTGGATACCTATCTGGAGTTTCAAGATTTTCAATTGCTACAGTCAAGTGAGCGGGATAACAAAATCAAATCGATTATTAGAGAGTCCAAAAGGAATATGATGATTACGCTCATCATCGCCTTTTTAGGTTCCATCATCCTGGGACTAGTGATTCCCGGTAAGATTGCGCTGCCTTTTAAAAAGATTAAAGATGCCATCCGCGAGTTGCAAGAGAATAACTTTGACGTCTCCATCTATTACACCCAAAAGGATGAAATTGGTGAGATCGCGCAAGAGATGAACAAGATGATTGCCTCCTTCAAGAAATTCGATGAGCTGAGAACTGAGCGCATTGAAGTTGAAAATAGAAAGTTTGATGTTTTGGCCAACATTGTTAAAAAACCCATTCTGGTGGCCGATGCTGAAGGTAAAGTTGTCTATATGAACAACCGGCTCTATGCCTTAATGGAGGTCTCGAGTGAGGATGTTATTGGCAAAGAGCTTAAAGAAACTCCCTGCCCGAAATCAATCGTCTCCTCCTTTGAGCTGGCGCTTAAGCGAAAATCTAAAATTGAAAACATAGAAGTGGTTATTCCCAAAAAAGATAAACGTGATAAAGAGGAAAATGGATCTAAAATCGAAATCGAAGAAGATGGGGAAGTTGTAGAGAAAAAACCTAAAGTAAAAGAGGAAGATCTCCTATTTAAGGGATTTGCCACTATTATCCCTATTCGGGGAAAAAAGAAATCCATGGATTATTATCTGATGGTGCTCTCTAAAGAGATGATGACTTAGTGCTTCATTCTGTCCAAGTTCATTCATAAATGATATTTTAAAAGCAACTTATATTTGGTAGAAAATCAACCTATGCATAATAAATATATTAGAAACTTCTCCATCATTGCTCATATCGACCACGGTAAATCTACCCTGGCAGATAGACTCTTAGAGTTTACCGGTACCGTCTCCGCTAGAGAGTCTAGAGATCGTCTTTTAGATAATATGGATATTGAGAGGGAGCGGGGAATCACCATAAAGGCGCAAACGGTTCGTCTTATTTATAAGGCAAAAGACGGCCAAGACTATGAGTTCAATTTAATCGACACCCCGGGACATGTGGATTTTAGCTACGAGGTGAGTAGATCCCTCGCTAGTTGTGATGGAGCACTTTTAGTGGTTGATGCCAGCCAAGGGGTTGAAGCGCAGACACTATCAAATGTTTATATGGCGCTGGAAAATGATTTAGAGATTATACCAGTGCTCAACAAGATCGATCTGCCACATGCAGATGCCCCAAGAGTTAAAAACGAAATTGAAGAAATCATTGGCATCGAAGCGCAGGATGCTTGTGAGGTTTCTGCCAAATCAGGCCTAGGCATAGAAGATTTGTTGGAAACCATTGTTTTAAAAATTCCCCCACCAACTGGTGAGCGAGGTAACAAGCTGCAGGCGCTTATTTTTGATTCATGGTTTGATACCTATCAAGGGGTGGTGGTTTTAGTTCGAATTTTTGAAGGAACAATTAAACTTAAAGAAAAGATTCATTTTAAATATTCAGGTGAAAGCTATGAAGTTTTAAAACTGGGGGTGAACGCCCCCTTTTTTACGGAAGTAAAAGAGCTCGGTGCGGGTCAAGTTGGCATGATCATCTGTGGGGTTAAGACCATTCGCGATGTTAAAGTTGGCGATACCATTATTAGTGCTAAATATACTGATACTCCTACGCTGGAGGGGTTTAAGGAAAGTAAGCCCATGGTTTTTTGTGGCATCTTTCCGGTGGATAGTGTGGACCATTCTATTTTAAAAGAATCGCTGGAAAAACTAGCGCTCAATGATGCCTCTTTTACCTACGAGCCGGAAAACTCCAACGCTCTTGGACTGGGATTTAGATGTGGTTTTCTTGGGCTCCTGCATATGAATATTATTCAGGAGCGGCTTGAGCGGGAATTTGATTTAAATCTTATCAGCACCGCCCCCTCTTGTAATTATATGGTGAAGACCACCAGAGGCGAAGAGATGATGGTGGATAATCCCGCGGATCTTCCCGATCAGACCTTAATAGAATCCATTAGTGAGCCTATTGTGCAAATTAATATCCATGTCCCCAACGAGTTCGTGGGCAATGTTATAAAACTTTGCAGTGAACGAAGGGGAGTGCAAAAGGATATGAAATATATCACCACTGAGCGGGTCCAGCTAATTTATGATCTACCGCTAGTGGAAATGGTTTTTGATTTTTATGATAAATTAAAGGGCATGACAAAAGGTTATGCCAGTATGGATTATGAAGTGGTGGGTTATGAGGAATCTGATTTGGTAAAACTTGATATTTTATTAAATAACGATCCGGTAGATGCGCTCTCGCTAATTTGTCATAGATCAAGCGCTCAAGTTAAGGGACGGGAACTGGTTGGAAGGCTGAGAAAGCTGATCAATCGGCAACAATTTGATATTGCCATTCAAGCGGCGGTTGGGGCCAAGATCCTGGCCCGTGAAACAGTTAAAGCACTTCGCAAAAATGTTTTGGCCAAGTGTTACGGTGGCGATATTAGCCGTAAAAGAAAACTGCTGGAAAAACAAAAGAGGGGTAAAAAGCGAATGAAGATGGTTGGATCTGTGGAAGTTCCCCAATCTGCCTTCCTCGCAGTCTTAAAAACGGATAATTAATGGAAACTAAAATTAGGGAAAATTTTGATAAGGCCATTTTAAATTACTCTAAGGATAAATTTAAAGGAGTTTATTTAAAGGCCAAGGATGAGTTTTTTGACCTCACTGGTTCGATTCATGCAGACCATGAAAACTTTGAACAGCGGATGAACTCTTTTTATGAGTGGTACTTTTTCAACTACAGTGAATCTAAAATTTTAAAAGACTACACTGCAAAGGATTCTTTTTTTAAAGATTTTAAATACTCCATCTTTGAATTTTCGGGAAAAAACTTAAGAGGCCGGTGTGTCTTTAAGGATTTTATCGGCAAAGATAAAGTGCTGCTACCAAAAGGCGTTATGCCCCCGGGATTAACCAAAGATGATATAATCGTTGGCAGATTTATTGCCCTGGAGGAAGGACACTACCTCTTACCAGGATTTTTTATCCTGCCAGGTAAAGTGAAATCCATTTTAAAACGTGAGGCCAGACGTATCGCTAAAATTAATGATGTGGATAAAAAAGAAGAATTTTTACTTAAAATCGAAACGCTCTATAATCGGTGGCGAAGCTACAACCACCTAGATCCGGCAAAAATATTTGTCTATGGGCCCTAGTCCCAGATTCTTTTATAAGACTTAATCATCTGATACATGTTGCTGTCCAGGGGACTGTTATTATATTTCTCGGCATAAAAGAGTACGTTATTTCCCTGATTATCTTTTATCTCCAGAGCAGGCCCAACGCTTATGAGTTCTTTGACAATTTTAAGCAGTCGGTTGTTGGCCTTGCCCCGCGATTTTAGCGCCACCATGAGCGGAGTTCGTCCCTTGGCATCTTGGGCCTCAATGGAAAACTCGGCGCCATTTGCTAAGAGTAGCTTGACCATCCTATCATCACGTCTGCCGGCAGCGATTGAGAGCGCATTTCTCTTATCTTTGGTTACAACATTGATCCTGGCACCAGCGTCGATCATTTTTTTTGCCGCTCCAAAGTTACCTTGTTCCACTATTTTTAAGAACTTCAAATCAGCTTTAATGGGATTAGGCCATTTGCCCTTGTAATAGACTAACTTAAATGGATTAGGGCCTTTCTTAAAGGTCATCTTTTTCCATTTTCTCAAAAGAGTGATATTTGGCCAAACGTAATTTTTTTTGGGGGGAGCTCTTTTGGCCCACTTTTTATAGCGGGCGATAGCAGGCCACTTGGGTTTTTCACCATCAATATAGGGGCGGTTGTTAATGCCTGGGCCACTTTGCCTGGTGGATGCGGTATAGATTTTTTTAAGGGGGGCAAAAGGGCCTTTCCATTTTCGGGAATCTCGCAGCCAGGCATAATCTGGCCGCTCGTAAGAGCTCCAGGTGCCGCCGATAATATTATCGTCTTTATCCAGCTCAAGCAGATATTCATAATCTTTTATCCCAAAGCCTTTATGGGGTATTTTTGAAAACCAGCTTTGGTGCATTTCTTTGACGTAGTGAACTTTCACATGCACATAGACCACTTTTTCCGTTCCCTTGGCGGCACGGTCATGAGTTCTTTCTGGCAGCTGTTTCATCCTTTCAATGGAGTAACTATAGACTGGTTGATTCCAAACTTGACTTCCCCGGTCCACATCAATCATAAAACCATGATTTAAAAGTCCAATTTGATTGGTTAAAACTACGTGAAAGGCACCCGCATTCACATCACCACATTCACCTCGTTCGCTGACTCCATAAAACTCATCTTCGCTTAGCTTGCCAGCTTTAACTTGCGCCCATAGGGCGTCTAAGTCGTCAAAACATCTCTCGCCGATGGTTTTTTCGGGACTCACTTTATCCATATCCAGCATAGAGGCGAGCAGTCCTTTTATATCTGAGGCGCCAAAGGGAATTCGATGACCTAGTTTGCCGGTTATCATTACTGGTTTGGGGTTATCAAAGGTGATGGTGGACTCACTCCAGGCATTACAAATTCCTGCCCAGTCATCAATCTTATATTTTGGATCGTATTGGGGAGAGCTTTTTATCTGGGTGTTGATTTTCGAGTAGTTCCTTTCACTTTTAACTGTGTCCCAATTTAGATTTCCCAGGTAGAGGTCGTATTTTTCGGCCGGAGATAGGGTGTTTAGATCCACTCCGGTCATATTTTTCATATCATGGAGGGGGTAGTCCCAATATTTGCTACTATCTTTTACCCCTTTCAGGTTCCAACGATAGGTAATTCCCCCGTCCATATGCGGCCAATAGTTTCCCGTCCAGGGATAGGTTTTAAGCTCTCCGGATTTGGGAAGCTTACTTAGCCGGTATTCATAGTTTTTATCAATTTGCCAGTGGGGATTATTGCGGTAGTTCCAAGACTTGGCGCCTGCTTCAATGGAAAATAATGATAAGAGAATTATCCACTTCAAACCTAACTCCTTGGTGTGTTTTATTTATTTAAACACAAGCGTTAGGCCTGTTCAAGCGTGAGCTTTTCCTTCTTGGTGGAAAACAGGTAGGGGAAAACTCCCATAAGGTTAACAGAAACGATTGCCAGAAAATAAAGATTAAACATGGAGGCGCCCCCAGAGATACCGTAGTAACCAAATAGGGTGCCAAAAATTGCGTGTCCCACGCCCATGCCAGCGGGGGAGATGGGAATTGCGGTGGCAATAAGTCCAAGCGGGACAAAAGTGAAGGCCTTGCCCAGAGAGAGAGGAGCATCGAAAAATGGTTTACTTATTAAATAAATAGCGCAGACATTATTGGCCTGAAAAACCATGGACATAAAAAGACATTTTAAAATTACGATCTTATTTTCACCCATGGCCCAAATTTGTGCCAGGGTCTTTTCTATTTGGTGTCCGATCAAGGGTATCTTATCGGCGAGTCGGAGAAATCTGTTTTTTTGATTTTTAGGCATAAACAGGGTGATGAAAAATCCCATGGAGCCCAAAAGAAGCAAGAGGTTCATATGAACAAGTCTTTTCATCAGCGGGGAGATGGTAATGAGATCACTGTAGTTAATTATGGTGAAAATCCCCAGCAGAAATAAAAGGCCTATTAAACCAATAATCCGGTCCACCAAGGTCGACATTAAAAGATAGGTTTTAGTGAGGCGATCATCTAGTTTTTTGGCCATGACCGCTTTAACTAAATCTCCGGTAACGGCGCCGGGAAGGATGGAGCTAAAAAGTAGTCCGATCCAATTTAGCTTTAGTACTTCAAAAAAGGGAAGAGGTTTGGATTTTATCTCTAAAAGTAGTTTCCACCGATAAGCGGTACCTGCGGCGGAAAAGACGATCATCAAAATGGTTAGAAGAACCAGTCCCGAGTGCTGGGTGAGGGCATATCCGGCGGTGGCAAACTCCAGGTCTCCTTTCTTGATGAGCCAATAAAGAAGTCCTCCGGCAAAGATAAATTTAAGTGCAAGCTTGATCACAAAAGCTTTCCGTTTTAGAGTGTGATTCTAGGAGTTATCATGAAAATAGGCGTCATTCAAATGTGTTCTGTACTGGATTATAAGCTTAATTTAGCAACATTAGCACCATTTTTGCGCGAAGCGAAAGAGGCAAAGGTAGAAGCGGTTTTTCTCCCGGAAACCTTCTACTCCCTAAGTGATGGAAAAACCGCCACTCCCTATTTAGTAGAAGGGGAAAATGAGCACTTTAAAAATATAAGTAATCTGGCCAAGGATCACGCTCTCTATATCCTCGGCGGCTCCGCTGCCACAAAACTTGGGGATAGCATTGTTAATCGAAATTACAATTTTGATCCAGAGGGGAAGCTGATCGACTTTTACGATAAAAGACATCTCTTTAGCTGCGACCTAGGAACTAAAGTCGTTGATGAGAGAGATCTCTTCAGCGCCGGTAGTGAAGAAAAATTAATTGAGGTAGGCGCTTTTAAAATCGGCCTTTCCATTTGCTTTGATCTGAGATTTCCCGAGCTCTATTCATCTTACAAAAGAGCGGGAGCTAATATGCTCTCCATCTCTAGCGCCTTTACCATTCCCACGGGGATAGCGCACTGGCACACTTTGCTGCGAGCAAGAGCGATTGAAAATCAATGTTTTGTGGTGGCCGCGGCCCAATGGGGAAAAAATAATGAGCGAGTGGAAACCTATGGCCACTCTTTAATAATTGATCCCTGGGGGGAAGTGTTAGCGGATGCCCACGAGGGGGAAAAATTAATCGTCGCTGAGATAGATTTAGCGCGCGTGGAAAAAGCGCGCAGGGCGATTCATCTCTACATATAGGGATTGGAACCAGTAGCGTGATCGGTGATGTCGACTACTTCTGTGATCTCTGGAAAATGTTTGTGTACCAGGGTTTCTATTCCCTGTTTTACCGTTTCGATGGAAGCGCTACAGCCGTGGCATCCGCCCGTCATCTTAATAAAAAGCTGATTGTTGTCCACATCGATAATCTCCACGTTTCCGCCGTGGGATTTAAGGGCAGGTCTCACCTGTTCGTCTAAGAGTTTTTCAAGTTTTCTAATCATTTTATAGGCCTAAAGTTTTTATATTCACCAATTCGATAACCGGTTAATGATTCCACAAAATCAGAAAACATTAAACCGAAATCTTTAAAGGAGAAGGTATATTTTAGGGATAATAGATCCACATCGTTTCTATTTTCCACAATCCATTTTTTCATCACCTTGGGATGGGTGTTTTTAAAGGGTTTAAGGCCCCACATATTTTGATAGGTGTGACCAATCTCTTCGTGATCCTGCCCATGATAAAGCTTGGAGAAGCTTTTTACTTTTTGATCCATCACCTGTTCTTTTCTGGCCCAGCCATAGTGAAAGATTCGTGCTTCAATTTGTTTGCAATGTAGCTTTTTTCCATCAAGGGTTCTAAATCCTTGAGCGTCCTTCCAAGATTTAACATTTTTATTTCTAACCAGTCTGACTTCCCTGCGGTAGGTATTTCTGGTGTATTTGATGATATCTACGTTGCCGTAAAAATGCAGGTATCTGAAAATCAGGCCATCAATATGGGGATTTTTTTTCATCTCCTGGATGCCATCATAGATAATATCGAGATCTTTTTCATGAACCGCTTCATCGCCTTGAATGTATTGGATAAATTTTCCCCGCGCTTTTTTAAGACTTAAGTTTGTTTGCTCGCTAAGGATTTCCCCATCATCAGTTTTGCTTGGATCCCACCAGGATTTAAAGAAGATGTATTTGTCACCTGGGAAAGCATTTTTTAAATAGACGTAAGTGCCATCATCCTGCTCGCATTTGGGATCGTCAAAGCCCACGTTGATGATGACCTCATCGCAAAGTGGAGAGATACTCTCAATCGCCTCCTTAATGGGATATTCAAGAGTGAGAGCATTTTTTATAAAGGTGATTCCTGATACTTCCATAAATTATTTGGTCCTTAAAAGCTCTAATTGGCCCAGACTGGAAAAGGTGGCAGTCTCTACTCTTAAAATGGCAGAGGAGATGCCAATTGCTATAAATCCCATCTGCTTAAACGTTTCAACTTCTGTCGTTGTCCAACCTCTCTCTGGGCCTATGGCCAGAGTTATCCTTTTGGAGAAGTCTAGCTGCACATCTAAAAAGGTCCGCGTGGATCCCGGCGAGAGAATAAACTTTTGCTCGCGATTTTTCCAATCATTTAAGATCTTTTGATGCAGCTCTACTTTTGGCAATTGATGGTAGATGGCCGCTTGGGAGATCCCACAGCAGAGATATTTTTCCAGCTTTTCCTGCTCAAAAATTTTGGAATCGAGATAGGATTTCTCACTTAAGTCGGCCTTGAAAAAATCAAAGCTTCCCACTCCAAGCGTAGTGGCATGCTCGAGAATTTTTTTAATAGTCGGGGGACGGGAGAGACCGATGATTAAATCATATGGGGCCTGATTTTTGGCCTCGATGCTTTCCACGAGCAGGGTGAGAGAGTCACCAGAGAGATCTTTGATATAGGCCTTACCGATTCCCTGGCCTACTAGGGCCACTTTCAACATATCCCCAACCCCCAGTTTTAAAATAGTTTTAAGGTGCTCTAGTCTGGAGGGGTCTTTGACCTCATAAATATTGGGGCATAATTTTTCATTTTCGAAAATGAGAAAGCGGTTCATCTAAAGTGAGTATAAAAAATAGGTGGTTTTGCCTAGAAAAATTTCAATATGGGAAAAAATACCTAAGGGATTTCAAGTACTTAAAGAGATCCTTTCTATCCTTGGCTTTCATAGAGAGAGTCATGGACGTCTCTTTTATAAATACCCTGTTATCGCCGGGAAATTTCTTGTTGATGCTGGCCCCGCCGGGTTGGGGCAAGACCCGGATACTCAGATCGCTATACAGCGAGTTTGATCGCAAAATTATTTTTATCTCCCCCCTTAAGGCCTTGGCCATGGAGTTCGCTGAAGCTTCTGAAGAGCTTGGAAACATTTTATATATTTCTAAAAGAAGTGAGCGGGGTAAATTGCATCAGTTCATTAAAAAGAGAAAAGCGCTTTTAGTGTTAACTCCTGAGATGATGGATGAGAATTATTTTTTAGAGCTCTCTTCTCTGGGCGAAAAATACCTTTTGGTTTTGGATGAGTTTCATCTTTTTTATTTTTGGGGGTGGGATTTTAGGCCGCTTTTGTGGGAGAGCGCCATGGGGCTGGCAGAGACGGGGATTGCCATTTTAGGTTTAAGTGCCACCTTTGGAGATGAGTGGATAGAGCAGTGGCAAAAGGATTTTAAAAATAGTCAGGAAAATTTAATTCTAATAAATCTGGGAAATCAGGTTTTAAAAAATCATCCGATACATATTTATAAGCTACCCTTTAAAAATATGTTTATGAGAAGGTTTTTCTTTGAAATGCAAGGCGAGGGAGTGATCCTTTATTTTTGCAAATATAGATCTGAAGTGGATTTTTATGTGGAGTATTTTACCCTAAGAGGTGTTGATGTTTTGGGTTGCAAAGGAGGCGAGGTGGCCCATTTTGTAAAAAATTTGAAAAAGATGCCAAATCCACAGTGTATTTTTGCTACCAGCGCATTAAGTCATGGTGTCAACCTACCCTCCATAAAAAAGATCTTCATTGGTTTTAAAGTATTGGATTTAAACTTTTGGATTCAAATGGTAGGAAGAGGAGGACGCCGGGGAGAACCCTTTGAACTCTTTCATCAGGATAAGTTTGCGGGGCAATTTAAGCTAAGAGTCTTCCTCTTTGATTTTTATTTGCGTCTGATAAACTTGTTGAAATTATGAGAGTAAAAGTAGAAGGCCTGCTCATTTCTAAAATTCCTTTTGGTGATAAACATTTTATCGCCAAACTTTTACTTAGAAATGGCAAAAAAATATCTGTTGTTTTTTACGGTGCCCGGGGAGCGGGGAAAAAACGAACATCTTCTTTGGCCGATCTCGGGCATATGCTCGCGGTAGAACTAGGAAGAGCTAAATACGGTGAACACCTCTATCCCGCTAAAGAATGGTCCCTTATCTGGGCACCTAAAAAAATAAGAGAAGATTACAAAGCGTTCTCCCTAATGAGCCTCTATTTTGAAATTGTTGCCAAGTTTTGCCTGGAAGATCATCTTGAAACAGAAAGTGATGAGCACGACGGCCCTTTTAGAGTGCTCTCCAACGCTGTTTTTTTTCTAGAGGACAGTTTAAAAAAGGGAGACTTTAACCCCTATGAACAGTTGCTGCTTTTTCTGGGAAAAGTTTTTCAGGATCAAGGTATTTTTCCTAAAATGGGGGACTGTATATTTTGTGATAGAAAGTTAGAGCATGTTTCCCAGATGAGTCTGGTTTTTGAACAGGGAGGATTTTCCTGTTCCCTATGCCTGGGCCCACAATCTGAAGGAGTGGGCCGGGATGCCTGGCAATTTTTAAATATGGTGAGATCTAGCAGCTATCAAGATTTCTCCTTTAAAACCCTTGAATTTCAAAGTATTAAGTCTCTCTGCCAACTGCTATTAGGGCATTTTTGTTATCAATTTCATCTTGAGGAAAGGCAGTTTAGAGCGTTGCCTATGGTGCTCTGATATCTTCCTAAGATACTGAAAATACAAACTTAAGGTGTTTTATATCTAAATATTATGGTTTTTTCATGCAAAAATTCTTTAAGAAATATGCTAAAATACGATATATAAGAGTATCTTACACAGGAGGATTATGACGACACTCACCCTAAGCAATGCCCCCATTTATGATGATAATGGGGCCTTAAACTTACCTTATTTAGTAGATAGCTATGGCCTGACCAGAAAGGAATTTGCTGAAATTTCTGGAGTAAGTGTAAGCACCCTTAGTAGATCAGGCCCCCCTTCCCCTCATACTAAATCGAGAGTGGTAGAGCTTGTGGGGATCTATGTCCTGCTTTGGAAAATAAGCAAAGGAAATGAAGAGCAAATCAAGTCATGGCTTGATGAGCCAAAAGCAGAGTATTGGGGTCTTTCCCCTATTCAATTTATGAAAATTGATAACGAGAATATTTCTACTGTTTTCAAAAATATCCGTGAAATGGAATACGGAGAGGCCATGGGAACATGAAAGAAGAATCTATTCACCATTATCTATCAAAGATTATTCAGGATTTTTCTGTCGGATTAAGTCTTGAAGAAAATAAAGTTCATCAGAAAATAAGGTGGATTAAGGAACATAAACTTGAAATCTTAAATTATTTTGAGTCTTTGGCCAAGAGGCCCCATAACTCCCTTTCCTCAACTTCTACTAAAAAAATAACGGGAGACAATTGGTTCAGGGCCGTTACCTATGATTATTCAAAAATACCTTTAAGCTTTGAAGGTTCTTTAAAAAGTTTTGCAAGGTTTCATCGGGTAGGTCAACCTACCATTTATCTTGCTGAGAGCTATAAAACCGCAATGGAGGAAGTTCGATTTTCTAAAAACTTAGTTGCCATGACTACCTTTGGAATAAAAATTAACCTGCAAAGGATTCTCGATCTATCAGGTTCTGGAAATCTCTACAAAAATTTTAGGATTTCTAAAAATTACTTTAAAGGTCCCTGGGAACAATTCTCAAATATTGGGCTGGAATACTATACCCATTATTTAAGTGACCATTTAAGAAAACTTCCAATTGAAGGTTTTTTATATGAGTCTAACGCCAATCCAAAAAATATTTGCCTTTGCCTCTTTCCTGAAAAAATGATTAAAGGCTCAACTCTTCAGGTAATCGGTGATTATATTGAAATAAATTCAAATGATCTTTATTTTGAAGGGATGGCATAATTTGTTAATCAGGGTCGGCCATAATGGCAACTGATAATCTTTTTTCCTTTAAAACCCTTGAATTTCAAAGTATTAAGTCTCTCTGCCAACTGCTATTAGGGCATTTTTGTTATCAATTTCATCTTGAGGAAAGGCAGTTTAGAGCGTTGCCTATGGTGCTGTAATTAATGTAGAGTCCCACGGATGCATACACACTTAGTCAAAATCCTTTGGCCTTACGTAAAACCACATTGGAAAAAAGCGCTTGGCGCACTTTTTTTTGCGATAATCTTAGCGGCGGTTAAATGGGCCCAGGCGGCACTAGTTAAACCCGTTTTCGACAAGGGATTAAGTAAAAGTGGGACCATGGAAGAGACCCTGATGCTGGCAGGTCTGTTAATGCTTCTGATGATCATTAATTTTCCCGCCAGGTTTTTTCACTTCTATTGGATCCGCTACATTGTGGATAAGGCCACCTGCCAGCTACGATCTAATATCTATGAAAAAATACAAAGACTGCCCATCGCTTATTTTAATCAAAACAAGCTGGGGGTTTTAACTTCTAATATTATTAACGACACTCAGACTTTTTCCGGGGGCTTTAGGGCCTCCATGGACCTCATTCGCGAGCCCCTTTATGCCATCGCTTTACTGGGACTGGCATTTTATAGAGATTGGGCCTTGACCATGGTCATTTTTGTCGTCGCTCCACTTTTTCTTATAATTTTTAGCAAGAGTGGAAAAAGTGTGAAGAAAAACCAGGCAGATGTGCAGGAAGAACTTGGTAACCTTACTCACAACATTGGTGAAGGACTCAGCGGTCAAAAAATTACCAAGGCCTTCAACCTGCAAGACTATATTCTAAAACGCTTTGAAGGCACCCAGAATAAATTTTTTAAATCCCTAATGAAAACCACCTGGGTCGAAGAAATGGCCCACCCTTTGGTGGAGTTGGTGGGAGGCCTGGCCTTTGCAGGAATTATTGTCTTTGCTCACTATAGAATTCAGTCAGGGGCCACGAGCCCAGGGGATTTCGTGAGCTTTGTCACCGCCATGGCACTTTTTATGGATCCCATCAGAAAGCTATCCCAGGCCAATATTAAGTTGAGTCAGGCCGATGCAGCGGAAAAGAGAATCTCCAAACTTTTAGATCTTCCCGAAGAAGTGGACAACGGGGATATGGAGCAAATTGCTTTTAAAGATAAGATTACGGTTAAAAACCTCTCGTTCTCTTATGGCAATCACCAAGTGTTAAAAAATCTAAACCTGGAAATTAAAAAAGGTCAAAAGGTCGCCTTGGTAGGGCTTTCCGGCTCTGGTAAATCCACTTTGATCAATCTCTTATTGGGACTTTATAGGCCCGAATTAGGTGAGATAAAAATTGATGGGATACCTGTTGATAGAATTAAGTTAAAGGGACTGAGAGAGCTCTTTGGACTAGTCAGCCAAGATATATTTCTCTTTCATGACTCTATCCTGGAAAATTTAACCTTGGGGAGAGACTACTCAATGGAACAAATTGAAAAGGCCATCGACGTGGCCTACGCCAGGCCTTTTATTGATCGGCTGCCAGCAAAATATGACACCATGATCGGGGACCGGGGAGTTAAACTCTCAGGCGGTCAGCAACAAAGACTCACCATCGCCCGTGCCTTTTTACAAAATACCGATATCCTCCTTTTCGACGAGGCCACATCGGCGCTGGATAATGAGTCCGAACGGATGGTGCAAAAAGCACTGGATGAAATTTCGAAAGACAAAACGGTTATCGCCGTGGCCCATCGGTTGTCCACCATCCAAGACTTCGACCATATTTATGTCTTAAGTGAAGGGGAGTTGATGGAACACGGAACCCACGATGAACTAATGGATCGAGGTGGGGAATATTTCAAGCTTTATAACTTGGGTCAAAAATAAGCACTGCAACTACCTTTTTTTTCTTATCAAATAAACCCCTGTGATGTAGGATTTGGCCTTTTTGAGGGAGATTATTGTGGCATCAGAATCCAATTTAAAATCCATGGCGGAACTAACCGCTCTTTGTAAAAGAAGAGGTTTTATTTTTCAAAGTTCCGAAATCTATGGCGGAATTGGCGGATGCTGGGATTATGGCCCTTACGGAGTTGAACTCAAAAATAATATCAAGCAGAGCTGGTGGAATGATATGACCCTCAGGGAAGATGTAGTGGGGCTGGACTCATCTATTCTAATGCATCCAACAGTATGGAAGGCCTCAGGTCATATTGATGGTTTTTCCGATCCGCTAGTAGATTGCAAAAACTGTAAGGAGCGATACCGGGCCGATAATATTGATCTGGGTAAACCCTGTCCAAAGTGTGGCTCCAAAGATTCGTTCACTGACATCAGACAATTCAATTTAATGTTTAAGACAGAGCTTGGTGCTGTGGAGGATAGCTCCAGTACCATCTATCTTCGGCCGGAAACCGCTCAGGGAATTTTTGTCAACTTTTTAAATGTTCAATCCACCATGAGAAAAAAACTGCCTTTTGGCATCGCCCAAATTGGTAAGGCCTTTAGAAATGAGATCACTCCTGGCCATTTTATTTTTAGAACCAGAGAGTTCGAACAGATGGAGATGCAGTTTTTTGTAAAACCAGGTTCGCAAAAAGAGGTGATGGCACAGTGGAAGGAAATTCGTTGGAACTGGCATCTTAAAAATGGCCTCCGGGAAGAAAAACTGAGATGGGCACCCCACGGCCCTGATTCTCTGGCCCACTACGCAGACGATGCCACCGATATTGAATATGAATTTCCTATTGGTTGGGGAGAGATTGAGGGGATTCACTCGAGAACTGATTTTGACCTCAGTGCTCATGAGAAGTTTTCGGGAAAAAGTCTTTCCTATATCGACCAGGCGGATGGAAATAAAAAATACATCCCCTATGTTATTGAAACTTCAGTGGGGTGTGACCGAACCCTTTTAGCGGTTTTATCTGATGCCTACCGATTGGAGAATGCCGGGGATAAGGAAAAAGAGCGAACGGTGATGAAGATTGATGCCAAACTTGCACCGGTTAAAGTCGCCGTTATGCCGCTTTCCAAAAAGTCTCAACTAGAAGAAATTGCTAGAAAAATTTTCAAAAATGTAGGATCAGCTTACAAAGCAGAGTATGATGTATCCGGTTCAATCGGGAAGCGATATCGCAGACAAGATGAAGTGGGAACACCCTTTTGTGTGACGGTGGATTTTGACACCTTAGAAGACCAAGCGGTGACAATTAGAGATCGAGATTCAATGGCCCAAGAGAGGGTAAATATAGATCAGATGGAAAATTATCTTAAGGATAAGCTTTAAACATTAGGAGAAGTCCATGAAGTGGGTTTACAGTTTTAATGCCGAAAATACCGAAGGAAACCGTGAGATGAAAAATCTCCTAGGCGGTAAAGGGGCCAATCTAGCAGAGATGTCATCCCTGGGACTTTCCGTTCCTCCGGGGTTTACCGTTACCACCGAGGCCTGTCTGGACTTTGGTAATTCGGGGGATACCATAAAAGATGAAATCAAAAATCAAGTAATAGAGACGCTGAAAAAAGTTGAGACCCTCACTGGGAAAAAATTTGGTGATCATACCAACCCTCTGCTTTTATCGGTTAGATCGGGAGCTAGAGTTTCCATGCCGGGGATGATGGACACCGTCTTAAACCTAGGTCTTTGTGATAAAACAGTAGCTGGACTTGTCCAGCAGACGGGTGACGCCAGATTTGCCTGGGATTCCTATCGAAGATTTATTCAAATGTATGCCAACGTGGTTATGGGACTCAACGTTGCCGTTTTAGAATCTACTCTGGAAGATTTAAAAGAGGCGAGAAACGTAACCGAAGATACCGAGTTCACCGCCGAAGATTTACAAGATCTAGTGGCCGCTTATAAAAGAATAATTCTGGAAGACTCTGGAAAAAGCTTTCCCACGGATCCTATGGAACAGTTATGGCAGGCCATTGGTGCGGTCTTTCAGTCCTGGCAAAATCCTCGAGCTAAAAAATATAGAGAAATTCACCACTACCCGCACGATTGGGGAACGGCAGTTAACGTTCAGGCCATGGTGTTTGGAAATATGGGAGATGATTGCTCCACGGGTGTTTGTTTTACTAGAGATCCCTCCACAGGAGAGAAAAGGTTTTTTGGCGAATTTTTAGTTAACGCCCAGGGGGAAGATGTAGTGGCGGGAATTAGAACTCCAATGCCCATCAATGATTTCTCCAAAAATGATTCGAATAGAGATTTCAGAACCCTGGAAGAGCTGATGCCAAATTCTTACGGGGAACTTTGTGATGTTTATAAAATTTTAGAACAACATTATAAAGATATGCAGGATATTGAATTTACTGTGGAAAAAGGCAAGCTCTATATCCTACAGACCAGAAACGGTAAGAGAACCTCTGCCGCGGCAGTAAAAATTGCTGTGGACATGGTTGATGAAGGGCTAAAAACCAAAGAAGAGGCGATTCTTTCCATCAACCCGGAAGACATCAATCAATTACTTCACCCAAGACTTGATCCTAATGCGGTTAAAACTATTTTGGCCAAGGGACTTCCCGCCTCTCCAGGCGCGGCTTCGGGGAGAATAGTTTTTGACTCGGAAGAGGCAAATTTATGGAAAGAAAAAGGGGAGAAGGTAATTCTTGTAAGACGTGAAACTTCTCCAGAAGATATTACGGGAATGGTTGCATCCGAGGGTGTTTTAACTGCTAGAGGTGGAATGACCTCTCACGCTGCAGTTGTCGCTCGTGGCATGGGAAAACCTTGTGTGGCAGGCTGTACCTCGCTTTTAATTTCTTCCACTGAAAAGAAAGTCACCATTAAGGGAAAAGAATTAAGGGAAGGTGATGCTATCACCATCGATGGTGCCACGGGAGAAATATTTGATGGAATACTGCCGACTATTGAAGCAACCATAAGTAGCGAGTTTTCAAAATATATGGAGTGGGCCGATGAAATTCGAACTCTAGGAGTTAGAACCAATGCTGATAATCCGGCCGATAGCGCCGTGGCCTTAAAGTTTGGTGCTGAAGGAATTGGCCTTTGTAGAACTGAACATATGTTTTTTGCGCCAGAGCGAATTTTGGCCATCAGAGAGATGATCTTTGCTCAGACGATGAAAGAAAGAGAGAGAGCGCTGGATAAGCTTTTACCTTTCCAGAAAGAGGACTTTCTTGGAATTTTTGAAGTGATGAATGGTAAACCGGTCAATATTAGACTACTAGATCCTCCACTGCACGAGTTCTTACCTCATACGGAGGGAGAAAAGCAGGAACTGGCCAATTCCTTAGAGCTAACACTTGGTGATATCGAGGCCAGGGAAAAGGATCTCTTTGAGTTTAATCCCATGCTGGGACATAGAGGTTGTAGACTTGGTGTCTCCTATCCAGAAATTTACAATATGCAGGTTAAGGCAATTATTCTCGCTGCCATTGAGGCGCAAGATAAAGGCATTGTGGTTATTCCTGAAATTATGATTCCCTTGGTAGCGCTAAAAGGTGAGTTGGTTCTGCTAAGGAAAAACGCCGAAGCGGTCATCCAAGAGATTTTTGAGCAGACGGGAAAAAGCGTTGATTATAAAATCGGCACCATGATTGAAATTCCCCGAGCTGCTATCACCGCCGGTGAAATAGCGGTGGAAGCTGATTTTTTCTCCTTTGGAACCAATGATCTAACTCAGACCACCTACGGACTATCCCGAGATGATTCTGGTAAATTTTTAACTCACTATCAAAACGCCGGTATTTTCAAAGAAGATCCCTTTGTCACCCTGGACCAAGAGGGAGTGGGATTTTTAGTAGATTATGCCAATAAGGCGGGAAGGGCCGCCAATCCTTCGCTTTCTGTGGGAATTTGCGGCGAGCATGGAGGAGAACCCAAATCAATTGAGTTCTGCCACCGGGTAGGCCTTGATTATGTGAGTTGTTCTCCTTACCGGGTGCCTATTGCCAGGTTAGCTGCTGCTCAGGCAACCTTAATGAATGCCCATTGAAAAATACCTAAAGGCGCAAAACTTCGACTGCCTGGCAGTCGGAGTGCTTGATTTTAAAACTTCTACCTATAAAACGAGGGAAGTGACGCCAGATCTATTTTTTGATCTCGCCTCACTCACCAAACCCCTCACACTTTCCAGCGTAAAATTCGGCCATCCCAAGCTGTGGGAGAAAGACTTCGATCTTTTGTTGAATCATCAGGCCGGTCTTCCTGACTGGGGCCGTTTGTCTAAAAATAATTGGCGTGAGGAGCTGCTTAGCTTTCCCCTAAAAAAATCGCCTACCCTTTATTCTGACTTTGGCGCATTAAGATTGATGCTGGAGCTGGAAAAAAAATCGGGCAAGTCGCTCCAAGAGCTCGCTTCCTTTTATTGGGATAAGGATTTGCTTTTTTGGAAGGACTTGGTAAAAACCGCCCCGGTAACAGGTATGAGAAAAGGATTGCCCATTACCGGCCAGGTCCATGATGATAATGCCTATATCATTGATAGCTTTTGCTCCCACGCCGGCCTTTTTGGAACCATTGGGGGAGTCTGTAAAAGTCTTATAAGTCTAAATGATAAAACCTCTTTTGTGGGGGAGGTCACCCAAGCGCTTAAAAAAGGTAAGGGAGATCGCTTTGTGGAAGGGATGGATACACCGGGAGAGAAATCTCTCGCCGGTAAGGGACATGGACTGTTAACTTTTGGCCATTTAGGATTTACCGGAACCTCCTTTTGGATCGATGGGGAAAAAGAAAGAGGCCATGTGATTTTAACCAACGCCACCAAAAACTATTGGTATGATCGCAGGGGTTTAAATGAACTTCGCCGCCAGTTAGGAGAAGAGTTATGGAAATGGATCTGAGTGGATATAGAGATAAATCAAGTCTTAGTGGAAATATTAAAAAAATATTATTCTACCGCATTTGTGGCACCGGCATGGGAGCGGCCGCTTTTTTGCTAAAAGAAAAAGGTTATGAGGTAGAGGGATATGATCAAAACTTTTACCCCCCCATGGGAGATTATCTTAAAAGTAGCGGTATCAAACTCTACAGCAAACAAGACTTTAAATTAAGTGATTTTGATCTCATTATTGTGGGGAATGTAGTGGGGAGAAATTCCGAAGATGCCCGCAGGATTGAAAAATCGGGGACTGCTTTTACCTCTTTTCCAACCGCCCTGGGTGCTTTTATCCTAAAGGATCAAAACGTTGTTGGCGTGGCGGGAACTCATGGAAAAACCACCACCACTTATTTCTTAGTGCAAATTTTTAAGCAGCTGGGCCTTGATCCGGGATACTTAATCGGTGGCGTTTTAAATGAGGGGCGATCGAGCAAACTAGGAGATGGAAGCTACTTTTTTATTGAAGCAGATGAATACGATAGTAGCTATTTTGAAAAATTTTCCAAGTTTAGGTCCTATGAGATTGATCACTTTATTTTAACTTCGCTGGAATTTGATCACGCTGATATTTTTAACAACCTAGAAGAGATCAAAGATCAGTTCAAAGTGCTCCTACCAAGTATCAACTCCCCCATCATCGCCAATATGAGCTATCCGGCGATAAACGAGCTGAAATTAGAGAAATGGATAGACTTAAATCAAACAAAGATTAAGGCCATGGATCACCAGGGGACTGAGTTTGAACTAAGAGGCACCACTTATAAAACCAACTTGGTGGGAAACCATAATATTTTAAATCTCACGGCAGCGATACTCTTTGCTCTAGAGCAGAAAGTAGAAGTCGATAAAGTAAAAGCGGCAGTTTTAAATCTCAACTTGGTTAAAAGAAGACAAGAGGTGCGAGGTTATTATAAAGGCTCACTAGTCATTGATGATTTTGCCCACCACCCAAGAGCGGTGGCCATGACCTACGAGGCGATCGCCATCCAGTATCCGGAAAAAGATATCCTAGTGGTTTTAGAGCTGGCCTCGGCCACCGCCAGATCCCATATTTTTCAAGATGAATTTGCCCAGGCCATAAGGAAAATCCCCCAAATCTTGCTGGCAAAACCTGGGGACACCACGGTCCCAAACGGAGAAAATCTGGACCTTGCCAAGCTGGCCGGAACTCATCAAAATGCCACGGTGGTAGTGGGTCTAACCTCCCTGCGAGAGACGCTGGATAGCTTGATCACAGACAATAGTCTGCTTCTTATCTTAAGCAACAGCACCTGTTTGGGACTGTGGGAATCTGATTTTGTTAAGCATTTAAAATCAGGCGTGTAATCTTTAAATAAGGCATTGAAGGACTAAGCCTGCCAAGGTACAGTTCGGGGATATTAAATTTAAGATGGAGAGCTCTAATGCTTAAGGATTATATATTTACTTCAGAATCAGTCACTGAGGGCCATCCTGATAAAATGGCCGATGGAATATCGGATGCTATTTTAGATGCGCTGCTTGCGAAGGATCCCAATGCAAGGGTCGCTATTGAGACCATGATTACTACCGGGATGACAGTGGTTGCGGGAGAGATTACCGCTAAACATAGAATTGATAAAAGAGATATTGTTCGGCAAAAGATTATAGATATTGGATACGACAGCAGTGAAAAAGGTTTTGATGGCCATACTTGTGCCATCTTACTTTCACTAGATAGACAATCGCCAGATATTGCCCAAGGGGTAAATGAAGGTGAAGGGGCCTTTGCTGAACAAGGTGCCGGTGACCAGGGACTTATGTTTGGTTACGCTATTGATGAAACAGAAAGCTTTATGCCTCTTACCATCGATATGGCCCATCGTTTGGCCGAGAGATTAACTTATGTGCGCAAGCAGGGAATCCTTCCTTTTCTCAGGCCTGATGGAAAAACCCAAGTTTCTGCCAAATACGTTGATGGCAAAGTGACCGCGATTGACGCAATCGTAGTTTCCTCGCAACACGAAGATGGCATTACCCATAAAGAAATTGAAGAGGGAATTAGAGAAGAAGTCATCAAAAGAATTGTCCCGCAGAATCTTTGGACTTCGGAGACAAAACTCTATATCAATCCAACTGGTAAATTTGTTATCGGAGGGCCTATGGGAGACTGTGGGGTTACCGGTAGAAAAATTATCGTTGATACTTATGGCGGACATGGAGCTCACGGAGGGGGAGCATTCTCGGGAAAAGATCCTTCTAAAGTTGATAGATCTGCAACCTACGCCGCTAGACATGTGGCCAAGCACGTAGTTGCCGCAGGACTGGCGACTAAATGTCTGGTTCAAGTTGCCTACGCTATTGGGGTGGCAGAACCCATGTCATTTTTAGTTGATACCTTTGGCACGAATAAGGTTGATACGGCCAAAATCAATGCAGCGGTTAATGAAATATTTGATATGAGACCCAAGGCGATTATTGAAAGATTAGATCTTCTTCGACCTATTTACGGTGAAACTTCTGCCTACGGACACTTTGGTAGAACATCAGAAAACGGTTTCACTTGGGAAAAACTCGATAAGCTTGATGAGCTTAGAGCAAGATTCTTTTAAGTTATGGGCATTGAACCGATTCTATTTCTGCTTAGGCACACACCTTTTTGGTCAGTGCCTACTTTTATTATTGCCGGCCAATTTTCTTATATCTACTGGCTTAAAGGTTATCGCAAAATAGCGGCAATTCTCGGCCTTTTAGTCTTAATTTCCTTTATTGTCACTTTATTTTATATTTGGGCCGGTGGGCCGGATAATGCGCCTCACGTTTTTTTAAAATTCATAAGATAATTTGACACCGAAAAAATAATTCAGCTACCATTTTATATATGCTGGAAGATTACAATTTTCTACACCAAGGCCTTGAAGATCAAGCGAGTTCCATTTACGTTGTTCTAAATGATTTCCACGCCAGTGGCATGATAAAAGAATCTTTGGAGCAGGCGTTTGCTTTAAATGTTTTTAAATTTGAAGACTCAAGCGTTTTTTGGCAAAACTTTAAAGCACCGAGAGGTCTTTTTCTACTTATTACCGAAGATAGCTTTGCCGGGATGGAGTTGATTGAAAAACTTAAAAGAAAGAATTTATCTTTTAAAACGATTCTCGCTTCCGCTTCGCCAAGGGCGGGAGATCACCTATCGCTGCAAAAACCTATTTCCCACAATAGCTTAAAGGGTGTTGTGGGAAATATTTTTGGGCTGACTGACAGGGCGGATATTAAAGAAAATTTTCTCGGTTTAGTGGGTGGCCCAGGACCGATGCAGGAGGTTTTCAATCTTATTAAAAATAATTGCAGCGGCCCAAAACCTATTTTGATCACCGGCCCAAGAGGCTCTGGCAAAAGCTCCGTGGCCCAGGCAATCTTAAAAAACTTTGATCTATCCTCCTGGGAATACATTAACTGCAGCACTGCCACCCAAGAGGTGTTGGAAAATGAATTATTCGGCCCAGAGGATGGAAAGCTTGCCCGGGATGGAATGATCTTTTTAAAAGATATTGAAAAACTGCCCCTACTGCTTCAGGCAAAACTTTCAAAATTTTTAAAAAATGAACAGGGCCTGGTAAAACTTCTCGCCTCCACCAGTCGGGACCTAATTGATCTTGTAAGCTCAGGAGATTTCAGAAAAGACCTACTAGGTTTTTTTGGCCAAAAGATCGGCCTGCCTCCTCTCTTTGAACGAAAGGAGGACTTGCCTCTTTTAATTAAACATTTTGGTGAAAAGTATTCCCGAGTTCATGGGTGTGAAAGTGTGGAATTTGATGAGAGCAGTCTGGAAATTCTGGCAAATTACGACTGGCCGGAAAATGTCTATGAGCTGGAAATCTTAATTGAAAAGCTGGTTCTTTTACACACGGGAAGTTTAATCACTCCCAGTCATTTAACCGAGAATTTTTTTAAAGGAGAGGTTTTCGGTAGCGTACCCTATTCACTGCCGGAAAAAGGTATCGATTTAAGAGGCCTGCTTCGAGATATTGAAGATTCTCTAATCAAGCAGGCGCTGGAAAAGACCGGTGGAAATAAAAACCGTGCATCTAAGTTATTGCAAATAAACAGAACTACTCTGGTAGAAAAACTTAAGAAAAGAAAACGGGAATCAAATAATCAAGTAACCTAAGGCCTTGTAAATATTTATCCTGTCAAAATCCCAACTGATAAAATTTTCCCCGTGAAAAATTTTCCTTTTAAAAAAATCAAAAGGTAGTAAAATTTAGACACATGGCAGCGATTTTAATAGGATGGCCATTAAACAGGTAATTTGAAACAGGAAGTTTCAACTCATGTCACAAAAATGTAAGTTATTTTTGACATTTACCCTGGTTTTTTTTTCCCTTCAGGAAAATTTTGCGCTAGCTGAGCAGGTGCTGGTGCAAAAAAAGATGAAACGGAATTTAAGGTGGGATATTAATGTACCTAAAGATTCAATTGTTATTGAAAAGAAGAGGAATTTAGTAATTCTAAGGAGTATATCTCCTGTTATCTTTAATAAATTGAGGCAAGAAATTATTAAATTGCCTTTAAATAAGGAATACATCACCGGCATTAACATCAATGCCCCTATCCATAAGAACCAGACCCCAAGCATTGAAGTGAAGCTAAAGGGAAGCTTTATTGAAATTTTTAGCTTTTATAGGGAAAGGCAAAAGAAATTTATTTTGGATTTTTGGATTAATGAAGACAAGCTTTCGCTTACCAGTAAACCGGTAAAGGTTATTACCAAAAATTATAAGAAACCCCTAGCGAGAAAGATTGCCGCCATTGCCTCTCCTAAAAAGGTTAAAAAGGTGGCAAAAAAATCAAATGAAAAGTTTCGTGATTTCCGCTACGGTGCTTCTTTCATCTGGGATTATCCGGCCATCACTCTATCACCTCCAAAGGCGCTGAATTTAAAAAGGAAAACGCCAGATTTTTTCTATCCTATTAATGATCTTCCTTCCATAAAAGATGAAAAAGACGCTCATTTGCAGCTTTCCATCAATCTATATCGTAAAAAGAAATATGGATTGATGAAAAAATCAATTGATTTGTACCGTAAAAAATATGGGCCGGACTCGGAAGTCGATTTTAACGAATATCTTGAGGCCAATGCCTTTTTAAAACTTAACTTGCAAAAAGCAGAACCTGAATCCACCAAATACGCGTTAACTATTTTAAGAAGTATTTATAAGAGAACTAAGAAATATCCCCTTAAAAGAGCTATCTTAAAATATCTAACCGCCCTTTATCTCAGTGAAAAAAATTATATTAAGGCGGTGGAAACCGCCAAGCAACTCTACTTTTACAGTAAACAATACTCCGATGTGGAGGTGAGCAGTTATGCCGCCAAGGCGCTTTTATATTTGGCCGGTGAGTTTTGGCAAAAAGAAAAAATAAAAAGTATTACCGATAATTCAGAGTTCAACCAATTTTTTTCCGCCCAGGAACTTTTAGCAGTTAAGTTAGCGCTTTTGTTAAAGGATAACGATGCCTATGAGACGATAAAACTTTTTGAAAAAAATAAGAGATCTTTAATTGATCCTGTTCATGAGGTCATTTTATTTAATGTGGGGGAGGCCTACTTTCGGGAAGGTAAGTTTAAAAAATCTATCCGTATCTTTAAAAAGTTTATAAAGTTTTATTCTTTTCACAAAATGGCATCTCGGGCCCGTTTGCGAATAGCGCTTGGGAGTGATTTGCTGGGCAGGGATCCGGAAAAAACAATTGCCCTTTACAAGGATACCATCGATCACTCCGCGGATTTTAAGACTAGCTTAGAGGCGAGAATCAGATATGTAGGACTTCGCACCGTTAGAAAAAGAGACCTAGGTGGCGAGGATATTGAGACCAGGGCCTTTTTAAAAGTGAGAGGCGTTGATAATACTAATCTAACTCGTGATTTAAAAAGCATATTATGGCTCACCAGGCTTCGAACATTTATTGTAGATAAGCATTACAACAAGGCATTGACCTATCTTGAGGCGATTCCCCTGCAATCCCTGCCACTAGGTAAAAGAAGAGTCTTTATGGCGGACGGGGCAGAAGTGATAAATGGCCTGATTAGAAAATATTTTAAGGAAGAAAAGTATAGAAAACTGCTTATGCTCTATGAAAAGCACAAAGAGGATTATGAGAAAAATACCTCTCCTGATCCGCTCATGAGCTATTTTGTGGGCAAGGCGCTGGTAAATCTTGGGCTTTATAAGATATTTGATCAGGTATATCAGGACTTTAAGGCCTTTGAAAATAAACCCAAAAGGACCTTTCCTTCATGGATTGAAAGATCTAAAGATTTTTACCCAGAGAAATTCCTCCTAGACCTTAGGATCACTAAAAACATCAAACTGGGAAATATTCAGGCAGTAAAAAAACTTATTGCCGAATATGAAAAAAAATATCCAGGAGATAACAAGGTCTATTTTTTTAAAGGGGTGATGGATTACGCTGAAAAGAAATATTCAAACGCCATAAAATATTTGGAGCAATACCTGGCGGGAGAAAATGATGAAAGGGGGCATTCCAGCGAGGATATCGCCACGCTTTTAAAATCCTATACGGATTCCCTCTATCAAAAAGGATTCTATAAAAAATTTAAAAGGGTTTCCAAGGCCTTGCTGGCGGATACCAAAAATAATGGGAAAAAAGATAAAAATATTTTGCAGGTCAAGGAATGGATCCAATACATAAATATTGAACTATTAGCGGGAGAGAAAAATCTTGGAGATCTAGAGTCCGCGGTGGCCTCTTTTTTTCTGGAATTTAAAGAATCCTCTTATCAGGAGAGGATCAAGTATGTTTTAGGCGTGGCCTATGTAGATGAAAATCTAATGCAAAAGGGAAAAGATATATTTAACGAGTTAGTAGAAGGAGAGAACATTTCGAGCTACATAAAAGAGTTAGCAAGATCTGAGATATCCTTAATAAATATAAAGAGTAAAACACTTTAGTTTCTTGTTCTAGGATGGAACAGGAAAGACAGGAGGTCTAATGGAAACTATTAATGTGGAATTGTTTGGTCGCGATCCTAAAATTGAAAAAACAATTTCAATGGCCAAAAATGTGGCCGTTACCAAGGCCACTATACTTATTGTTGGTGAAATTGGTGTCGGTAAAAGGTCATTGGGTAATCTCATTCATATGAATTCCAACCGCACTAATAATCCTTTGATTGTGGTGGATTGTGCAAAAGGTTCTAAAGAGGTTGAAAACGCCATTTTAGGTTTTAGAGATGAAGAGACCGGACGCTTTACCAAGGGAGCACTGGAAGCGGCCAATGGTGGCACTGTAATCTTTGCTAGTATTGATGGGCTAGAGGATGAGTTTCAAAAGAGAATTCATAAAATTCTAGTGGATCTAGAAGATTATGACCTCGATGTCAGGATCATTGCTACCACCACTAAAAATCTTTCAAAACTAGTGGGAGCAGGACGATTTTATCGTGGACTCTACACCCATATTTCGGGAACTGCTTTTTTTATGCCACCCCTTAGAGAGAGACCAGAAGACCTGGAAATGCTAACCAAGTATTTTATCGGCAAGTACTGCGTAAATGAAACAGGAACCATGGAGATTAGTCCTCCGGCGATGGAGAAAATTTTAGGCCATTACTGGACTCACAACCTAGCAGAGCTACAAACGGTAATTGAAAACTCCGTTAAAAACTCAGATCAGGCCACACTCTCTGAAAAAGATTTAGAAATTGGTGAGAAGAAGGCGGTTAGTCTGGTTAATGATGATGATAATATGGGTATTCGTCTCATGTCGTTAAAGGAAGCAGAAAAGCTCTTGATTCAAAAAGCGCTAATTCACACCAGCGAAAACCGAACCCAGGCGGCAAAGATATTAGGTGTTTCTATCAGAACTCTAAGAAATAAAATCAATGAGTATAGAAACAAGGGTTCGGCCTTTTTCATCAACTTGAGGTAGCGATGAATATTGAAGATTCAACTTTAAAAGCATTGTCGACTTCTTTAAATCTCAGACAGATGAGACAAGAGATTATATCTGGCAATATAGCTAATGCAGAAACCCCCGGTTACAAGGCCAAACGGATTGATTTTGAAGAAGCACTCGCTCGCGCCCTCAATCTCGATGAACTTCAAAACCTAGATGTTGATGATCCGAGACACTTTGGCGTTGGAGGCGGAGGATTTAATAATCTGCAGGCCGAAGTTTACCAAGATCCCAACGGTGTGGTGAGTGAAGATGGAAACACCGTAAATCGGGACGATGAAATGGTAAGGATGGCCGAGAACAAAATTTTATACGATGCCTCGGTCCAGTTGCTCAATAAAAAGTTAGGGCTTATGAAATATGCCGTAGGCTCAGAGAGGTAATAGATGGATTTGTTATCAAGTATGAAAATTAGTGCTTCAGGACTGGCCGCCAATCGGAAAAGAATGGCCACCATCTCCTCTAATATCGCCAATGCCCAGACCACCCGGACTGCCGAAGGTGGGCCTTATCGTAGAAAAGAAGTGGTCTACGGCGCAGAACCGGCGAGAAAATCCTTCAGTGAAATCTTAGAAGGGGAAATTGGGGAAAATGCTAAAAAGGTTCATGCAACTGAGGTTATCTCAACTGATCGACCGCCTATTTTTAAATATGAGCCCGGGCACCCTGATGCCAATGAGCAAGGTTATGTGGCCTATCCTAATATTAATGTAATGGAAGAGATGGCCAATATGATTTCCACCACAAGAAGTTATGAAGCAAATATCGCGGCCTTAAATACCGCAAAAGGAATGGCCCTAAAGGCCTTAGAGATCGGAAGATAAACAAATAAGCGAGGTTTATAATGTCTATTGAAACAAACTCAGGAATATCAAACATCATAAAAAACATGGATGCAAATGCATGGATTAAGAAGGCCAAGATTGACCCCACTAAAGGGTTTACAGAGCTTACGCTAAAAGAAGGTGAGCAAACCTTTGGCCAAGTTCTCGGGAGTTATATTGGCAAGGTCAATGCCCTGCAAAACAAGGCCAATACTGCCATTGAAAAGTTGGTGACGGGAAAAAGTAAAAATATTCATGAAACCATGCTGGCAGTGGAAAAAGCAGAAATTGCTTTTAAAACCATGAACCAAATTAGACTTAAAGTGATTGATGCATATAGAGAGATCATGAAAATGCAAGTGTAAGGGAGTAGGCGTTGCAAGAATTTATACAGAGAATAGTTTCCAACTTCACTGACTTTTTCTCCCGTTTGGATAATTCACGGAAGGTGGGGGCAATCGTCACCGCCGGTTTTATCCTCGCTGGTATGATTGGGATTATCATCTGGGCCTCGCAAACCCGCTATGCTACACTTTATACCGATTTAAATTCAGAAGACGCTAAAAAGATCAGTATTTTGCTAGAAGAAAAGAAAGTATCCTATCAACTGGACAATGATGGAAAAACCATAAAAATACCTAAAGACATGGTTGATTTGTGGCGGATCCAGATGGCCACTTTGGGAGTGAATTTTTCCGGCACTTTGGGATATGAGATCTTAGATAAACAAAGCTTTGGAACCACCAGCTTTGTACAAAAAATAAATCGAAAAAGGGCCTTAGAGGGTGAGTTAATTAAGACCATCATGTATATTCGCGGGATCAAACGCGCCCGGGTTCATTTATCCATCCCCGAATCAAGTCCCTTTGTAGTAGAGAATAAAGCACCTTCAGCATCGGTTGTGCTGGAGCTCGATCGAGGAGTAAGGCTTACTTCCGAGGAGATAACAGGAATTGGTTCATTGGTATCGGCGGCAGTTGCAGGCATGAGGCCGGAAAATGTAGTGATTTTAAATGATCGGGGCAAGAAGCTTTCTGAAAATATCGGCGATCGCATGACCGAATATACCGCCAATCGTATGGCCCTTGAGGCCAAGTTATCTCGCCAATACGAGGAAAAAATCGAAGAGATCCTATCAAAGATTGTAGGCGAGGGAAAAATTGTCGCCAAAGTTTCCGTGTCGATGGATTTTACTGAATCCATTTCCACCAGAACCGAGTACGATGCAGAAAACCCCGCAGTGATTTCAGAAGTTAGGAACATACAAACCCTAGATGGAAAAAGGCCTTCGCCGCAAGGAATTCCCGGTGCTAGAAGTAATCTGCCAGGCGAGCTCCCCCAACCAGGTATTCCGGAAACCAGTAACAAGGTAAAAAAAGAACTTACTACCAGAAATTATCAAATTCCTTCCATCGTCACCAAGGAGAAAAGGCCTACCGCCGGACTTTCCAAAATCAGTGTTGCGGTAATGATAGATGGTAGAAGGGTTCCTCAATTAGATCAAAATGGTAAACCAATCATGAAAAATGGCCAACAGGTGTTAATCTATGAGGCCTGGTCGAAAAGTGATTTAGATAATTTTAGCGCCATTGTAAGCTCAACTTTAGGGCTGGTTAAAAAAAGAGGAGATGACCTCACTATTAAAAGTATGGAGTTTGTAAAAGAAGATATAGAAGCGGCCCAGGTAATGCTTAGAGAAAATGCCAATAGAGAACTGGTTAAAAATATTATTAAATATTTGGCCATAGGTCTGGCCATCACTTTATTTTTCTTTTTTGTAGTTAAGCCATTTATTCAGTGGGTGACCGATAATACTGTTGAATCTATTGAAGATTTCCTACCTAAAACACTGGAGGAATTGGAAAAGGTACAAACCAGTCAGAAACTACCAGGACTTGAAGATGTCCTGCCGCAAATAGAAGAGAAGATAAATCCGCAAAAGATTGAAGGAAACCTCTTGAAAGAAAAGATTGTCTCCGAGATAGAAGCGAACCCGGCCAAAGCAGCACAGGTGATTCATGAGATGATTCATGCGGCCGAGTCGGATAAATCAATAGCCTAGGGGCAGGCATGGAAAAAAATCAATTGGAAATTAGAGATTTCGTTTTCAATCCCCTCTCTGGTAAAGGGCAGGGAGACGTAGAGACTGTGGAATTTTCCCCGCTTGTGCCAAATCATTTGGCACAAAAGGAAAGGCTGGAGGAACTAGATAGGGAAGAGAAAATTGCTAATGCTAAGGGGTTTAATATTTTAGACTTGGCCAGGGAGCAACAGGAGCGAAAAAATCATAGGGAGCAGGAAAGAAAAGAAAAGATTAAAAGTGAGGTTTTAGGCAGATTAAAGATCGTGGAAAAAGAGACCTTTGAAAAGGCACATGAAGAAGGACTTAAGGCCGGTAAGGAAGAAATCGCTGCTGAGATCAAAGTTAAGGCCGAGAAGCAGTTAAATATTTTAACAAACCTTGTTGATGAGCTCCTCACCCACAAGGAAGAATTATTTAAGGAGCAAAAGAATCAGCTTCTATTCATGGTTAAAAACTTAGTCCAATGGATAATTCTGCGAGAATTAAAAGATGATGGAAATTATCTAGAAACATTACTTGAAAAACTTGTATCCGAGTTACAAACCCAGACCAATTTAAATATTCAAGTGAATAAAAATGATTTTGAGAAGATGCCGGAAGTTTTAAACTCCCTGCAGAAAAAAATTGGCGAGCTTAAAAATGTTAGGTTGGTAATAGACCATGATCTACCGGAAAAGGGAATGTTACTAGACTCGGATAATGGCATGATAAAAAGCTCCACGAGTGAACAATTTCACGCCCTAGATAAGCTGTTTGAAAAAATAGGTGTTTTTAATAAAGATTTTACAGATGAGGGAAATGAAAACTGATTTGGATTTGAACCCACTCAATAAGGCATTTGAAAATACTTTGCCTTTTCAAAAAATTGGAAAAATTCATTCCAATAAGGGGATGGTATATGAAATCAGCCTGCCCCAGGCGATTATCGGTAGTCGGGTGGAATTTGTTACAGATTATGGCCCAAAGTGCTTCGGAGAAGTCATCGCCCTTAGGGGAAAAAAATGTCTGGCCATGCCCTATGAGGAAATATCCGGGCTCAATTCAGAAACAAAAGTATATTTGCGAGACTTAACTACAGAAATTCAAATCTCTGATTCTATGTTGGGAAGAGTACTGGATTTTCAGGGCCGGCCGCTAGATAACAAAGGGGAACTGCTGGGGAGTTTTGAGACCAGGTCTATTTATGGCACCCCCATAAATCCTCTAGATCGTCCTCCTATCAATTCCGCCATAACAACGGGAATACACTCAATTGATTTTTTTATGACTGCAGGACAGGGTCAAAGACTGGCCATTATGTCTGGCTCCGGTGTGGGTAAATCCGTACTCTTAGGCATGATGGCAAGATTTACCAACGCTGATGTATCAGTGATCGCGCTAGTAGGTGAAAGGGGCCGTGAAGTTTTAGAATTTATTGAAAGGGATTTAGGCCCTGAGGGATTAAAAAGATCGGTGGTCGTTGTGGCAACTTCTGATTGTTCACCCCTAATTCGGATGAAGGCGGCCTATACTGCTACCACTATCGCCGAGTATTTTCGTGATAAAAACAATCATGTTATGTTTATGATGGATTCGATAACTAGATTTGCTATGGCCAATAGAGAAATATCTCTTGCAGCAGGAGAACCTCCAGGCCAAAAGGGATACACCCCTACAGTATTTTCAAGATTACCTAAACTTCTAGAAAGAGCGGGAACGAAAAGAGGATCAGGAACCATTACTGGAATGTATACGGTACTAGTGGAAGGTGGGGATATGGATGAGCCTATCGCCGATGCCATTCGGGCGATAGCTGATGGCCATATAATTTTAACTAGAGAGTTGGCGCAAAAAAATTATTTTCCGGCAGTGGATATTTTAAGCTCTATATCACGGGTGATGAACCAGGTGGTTAAAGCTGACCACAAGGCCTTGGCCTCAAGGCTGCGTGACCTTTTGGCCGCTTATAAGGACAGCATTGATTTAATAAATGTCGGGGCCTACGTCAGAGGTGCCAATCCCAAAGTGGACCTAGCGATTGAGCTCATTGACTCATTTGAAACACTGATGAAGCAGGATTTAGAAGAGCGAACTTCGGTGAGCATTAGTGAATTGTATGATCAGTTGGAACAAATAATTTTAATCGCCGAGAAAAAACTGACGAGTAGTGAATAGATGAAAAAGTTTAAGTTTCGACTAGATACGGTTTTAAAATTAAGAGAATTTGAAGAGAAAAAGGCGAAGATTAATTTAGGGAAAGTGATAACAAAGATGGAGTATATTAAAAGAGAAATTGAGAAACTTAATAAAGAGATAGGTATGGGATATAGCGAAATGCAGGAGCTTTTAAAAGAGACGGTGGATGGAAGAACCCTTCAGTTTTTCCCTGCTTACTTCGCCGGCAAGGAGGCGATGATTAAATCCAAAAAAACTGAGCTTTCAAACTTAAATGAAGAATTGAATTTTAGAAGGTTGGAGCTTAGAAAAGCGGAAGGTGAATTTAAAAGCATCGATAAATTAAAAGAAAAAAGTTTTGAGAAATTTAAAGATGAGATCTTTAAAAAAGAACAAAATGATTTAGATGATTACACCATTATGAAATATGGGAGAAGTCATGAGTAAGTGGATGATAATTTTTGGCATTGTTAGTTTGAGCTTAACCGCTCAGGAAAAACCCAAGACCTATACAGAAGAACAGTTTAGGGCCGCCTTGCGAAAAGAGATGAGAAAGGAAATGGAAAACCTGGGTTCTAAAAAACTTGTTAAGTACTTTAAGGGACTATTAGATAAAGAGGAAATGATTGAGGCGAAAAAGAACAAGCTAGCACAAAGAGAAAAAATACTTTCCATGTCGATTAAGCAGTTTGAAAAGAGAATTAAGCTTTTAACCGGAAAGCAAAATAAAATTATTGGCTGTATCGATGAAATCAAAAAAGGTGAGGAAAATCGCATAAAAAATATGGTGGAAATCATTTCCAACATGAAGGCCGACAAAGCGGCCGCAGTTCTTACTGTTCAGGATCCAGACATCACCATAAAAATTTTAAGGGGCCTTGACCCACTTAAGGTCTCAAAATTATTCAATCAGATGGACAAGGAAATATCTGCCCGACTACAAAAACAGTTTTTGACTATGAAAAGATAGACAGACAACTGGAAATGGGCAGAAAAAATGATTGCAAGTGGAATTTCAAATATTAACCCTGCAGAGATTAAACCAAATGGGGAGACCGTATCCCCGGTAGAAGAGGGTGGAGCTGACTTTGGCTCCTTTTTAGAGGAAATGCAAAAAAGAGGGATTGCCCAAATTCAATTAACCTTACTTCCTGGAGGAAAAGTAGTGGAGTCCACGGAAGAGGTTAAGGAACTTAATCTTGATTTTAAAGAAGCACCCAAAGAACCACCCAAAGAACCCTTGAAAACAGAAGATGAAAATTTAAAAGCATTTAAAAATAAACCCTTAGAAGAGTTAAAGGGGGATAAAAAAACAGCAAAACTTGAATCTAGCGATTTATTTTTATCCCAAAGAGAAATCTCTAAAACTGCAGAAAAAAATGAGGGATTAAATTCTTTCAGTAAGATTTTTAATGTTAAAAAGGAAAAATTTGAAAAAGCGGAAGAGGGTAGTGTTCTTTCGCTACTCGATGCTAAAAGCGAACTGGGCGAAACGAAGGCACCAAAAACCGCCGAGAAGCTACAATTTAACAACACCAAACAGTTATTTAATTGGATATCTAAACTGATTGCCAAAAATACCATCACCAATGGCCAACAGCTCAGCTTAACCTTAAGGGATGGGACTTTGGGGCAGTTTAGTATTATGGCCAAATCCTTAGGGCAAAATGGTGAGTTAAATATGGAGATCCTCGCTCAATCAGAAGCGGGCCGAGATTTTTTTAAAGGCAATGAAGTTGCCTTAATGAAGGCGCTTGAATCTGCCGGTATTAAGGTTTCAGATTTTAAAGTAGGACTAGCAGGCAGTAATAATTCTTTGGCCAATGATATGGCCAGCTTAATGAGTGATAGTAAAGAGGCTGCAGCAGAGCGGTTTGAAGAAAATATGTTTCAGCGAGAGGAACTTGACCAGGACTCTCGCCGCCGAAAAAGAATTTGGGATGAAATGCTTGAAAATCGAAGAAGGGGGGCCTGATGACTAGAATGGGTAGGCCTGAGCTTAATAATAACTTCTCTAATAAAG
>SMVA01060328.1_pt1 | contig 42617 bp, 36 predicted proteins | sample 2456451 | NCBI WGS metagenome assembly SMVA01 (sample SAMN11095933, study PRJNA526329) | marine sediment metagenome | biome: Marine sediment; feature: Surficial sediment; material: Deep marine sediment; isolation source: Hadal surficial sediment | place: Pacific Ocean | collected 2014-05 | depth...
AGGGTGTTCAGAACCAGCATGAGGGCGGCTGCGCCGTTATTCACGACGGTGGCGGCTTCGGCGCCAGTGAGCAGTTGCAGACGTTCTTCGACAACCTTGTCGCGATCACCGCGTTTTCCCGTAGTCAGGTCGTACTCGAGATTCATCGGGCGTGTCACGAGGGCTGCGATCTCATTGAGTGTGTCTGCGCTGAGAAGGGCGCGACCAAGATTCGTGTGAATGATGGTGCCCGTGAGATTGAACACCGGCTGATAGCCGTGCCTTGCGAGGCGCGAGCCGACGGACTCGGCGTAGGCCGCCTCGTCCGCCAACCAGTCCGGCAGGTCTCCGCTCGAGCGCCAGGCGTCCTGCATCGTGCGCAGTTCCCGTTTGACGAGCTCCATGCCATGGATCCGCGTCAGCGCTTTGAGCGCGGGCGATTGCAACAAACGATCGATGCTGGGCAGGTCGCGAAAATTCGCCATCAGATCACCTCGAGGCCGTCCGCGTCGGGCAATGCGGGCATTTCGGCGGCGGGTTCGCGCTGATACCACAAGGCGACGGACGCGATGTCATCCTGCAGCGGCAGGTAGCGTCGGCCACTGCGCCAGCCCAGCGCCTGCATGGTGACCTTGAGGCGATTCGAGAATCGCACGGGATCGGGAATGTGCCAGCGATACATGCCGAATCGCTGCTGACTTGCGAAACCTGGAGTCGGCGCGATGACCTGATGCAGACCCGCGTAGGGTGTGGAGAAAACCTCATAACCCTGCTTCTTGTCCTGTGCCAGGAAGCAGTAGGAACCGCAGAAATAATCTTCCGTGCCGGTGCCGCAGATTGTTGGGAATTCGCCATCGTCATCGATGTAGAACTTGGCCTCACCTTCGCCCCACCAGCCTTTGTTATTGGAACCCCAGGCCATGTAGGTGCCCACATAGTGGCCCTCGCCCGCGGTCTCGAGCAGGGTATGGACGGCGCCGTACGCCAGTGGATTGACGCGCCGGAAATGGGCGTGAAAGTAACCCCGGTCGGCTTCCACGTCCGTCAGCGCATAGTTTATCTGGTAATAGAGAGTGACAGTTTCGGCGCTCAGGTTCTCCAGCGTCATTCTGGCGTGGCGGCGAAAAGGCATCTCCCAGTAGCTGTTGAAGCCGCTGCCCGGATTGACACAGATCGCCTGCGAGTTCAGCGGCGCATATTCACACCAGCCCATGCCAAAAAAGTCTGCCAGCGGGCACTCGATCGAAGCAGCCTGATGTTCGTCCCAGTACGCGCGCAGGATCTGCTGGCGCCAGTTGCCGGTGGGGGTGAGCCAGATCTGCTGGATGGCGCCGCTGCCCGTAATATTGGCCAACTCGAAGGTTGCGCCCGGCTCGATCGTTACCGAAGGCGAGATCTTCCAACCCGGGCCCAGATCGCGCGCGGCCTTTGCCCCCGTGCCTTTCGTCGCCGCGCCGCCAGCGCCTTTCGCCCCGGTGAAGTTTTCCGGACTGATGGCGCGGGACTGGGCCGATGACAACACAGAAATGTTGCCAAGATGTAGCCCTAGGCCGTTGAAATTACTCATTTAAAATAGATCCCCCACAAGATCCAATCGCCATCGAGGCAAAAGTTTACCGTATCTGGTGGCGCTCGGAGTCCCGCGCTGCACCCAGAGGGCGAGGCACTAAAAAGCCCGGTTCACGCCGGGCTTTTGCGTAACAAACTGCCAGGGAGCCTCAGCGCTTGTCGATCGGCACATAATCGCGCCGCGGAGCTCCCTTGTAGAGTTGTCGTGGGCGGCCGATCTTGTACGGCCCGCTGATCATCTCGTTCCAGTGGGCGATCCAGCCGGGTGTCCGGCCGGTTGCGAATATCACGGTGAACATCTCGGTTGGGATGCCGATCGCCTTGAGAATGATGCCTGAGTAAAAGTCGACGTTTGGATAGAGCTTTTTCTCGACGAAATAGTCATCTTCCAGTGCAATCTTCTCCAGGCGCTGGGCAATCCTCAGGGTCGGGTTGTCCACCACGCCCAGCTCGTCGAGCACTTCGCGGCACGTCTGCTGCATGACCTTCGCGCGTGGGTCATAGTTTTTGTACACCCGGTGACCGAATCCCATGATCCGGAAGGGATCGTCCTTGTCTTTGGCTCTTTTGACGTATTTGTCGATGTTCTTTTCATCACCGATTTCGTCGATCATATTGAGCACGGCCTCGTTCGCGCCACCGTGTGCGGGCCCCCAGAGTGCTGCGATCCCAGCGGCGATGCAGGCAAACGGGTTGGCACCGGTCGATCCGGCCATGCGCACGGTGGAAGTGGAGGCGTTTTGTTCGTGATCCGCATGCAGCAGGAAGATACGGTCCATCGCCTTGGCAATTACGGGATTGACCCTGTAGTCCTCGCAGGGGGTCGCGAACATCATATGCAGAAAGTTCTCCGCATAGCTCAGCTCATTTCGCGGATATATGAAAGGTTCACCCTGCGAGTACTTGTAACTCATCGCCGCAAGCGTCGGCATCTTCGCAATCAGCCGATGCGCGGTGACCACTCGGTGTTCGAGGTTATCGATGTCCAGAGAGTCGTGATAAAACGCCGACAGGGCGCCGGTTACGCCACACATGATAGCCATCGGGTGAGCATCGCGGCGGAATCCGCGAAAGAAATTCGCAAATTGCTCATGCACCATCGTGTGATGCTTGATCGTGCTGTCGAAACGCTGCTTTTCCTCGGCGCTCGGGAGTTCACCATTGAGCAGAAGGTAACAAACCTCCAGGTACTCGGAGTGCTCTGCGAGCTGCTCGATCGGGTAGCCGCGATGCAGCAGAACGCCGGCGTCCCCGTCGATGTAGGTGATTTCCGAGTCACAAGCCGCGGTAGAGACAAATCCGGGATCGTAGGTGAAATAGCCCTCTGCGGTCAGCTTGCCGACATCGATGACGTCGGGTCCGAGTTCACCGCTTAATATAGGTAATTCTATACATTTGCCGTCGATGGTAAGTTGGGCCGTTCTAGCCGGCTTATCTGCCATGCATCCTCCGCTGAGCGTTTGATCTGCCAGGATCCGTGCCCTGGCTTCATTGGAATAGGCCGCTGAGCCTATAAACGGTCGCGCTCGATGTCAATTCGGAGAGTCTGCCAGGGGTTCAGCTTGGCAATTCCCCGGCGAGCGGACTAAAATCGTGGTCCCTGGGTGGGGAACGGACCGCTGCCTCAACGGCGCTGAGCAGTGAACGCGGTAGTGGCGGCGGTGAAAGCAGCATAAGTGAACGTGGCGCAGTGAACCTGGCGTAGTCGAGCTAGCGGCATTGGCGGACGGCGCGGACCCCAAAGGATACGGATTGATTGTCGCAATCGAGGTATAGCGAGGGCGCGTTGACGGCCTTGCCGGGAAGAAGAAGAATCAAAACAAAGACAACCAGGTGATGTGACGCCATGAACAAACAACGACCTGTCTATCTGTCCCTGACCCAGTTTGGCTGGCCGATTCCCGCGATCGCCTCGATCCTGCATCGAGTAACCGGGGTCATCCTGTTCGTTGGCATCGGGTTTCTGCTGTGGATGCTGGACCTGGCTTTGCGCTCCGCCACTGGCTTCATGGATGCGCAGTCGGTCATGAGCCAGCCACTGCCTAAGCTCGTCATGCTCACGGTCCTCGCGCTGCTTACCTATCACCTGGTCGCCGGCATAAAACACATGCTGCTGGATTTTCACATCGGTGATTCGTTCGAAGCGGCGACTGCGAGTTCAATCGCTGTCTTCATCATCTCCGCGATTCTGACGGCCGCTTTAGGGGTCTGGATATGGTAACGAATGTCACCAGTCTGACACGCAGCGGGCTTTCTGATTTTATTGTGCAGCGTGTCAGCGCCGTCGTCATGGCGGTTTACACGTTTTGTGTCGTTGGATTTTTTCTCGCGAACCCAGGCATGACCCATGCAAAGTTGGTTGCCTACTTCGGCTCCACCGCCATGGTGCTGTTCAGCACGCTGATGGTGTTATCGACCGCCGCCCATGCCTGGATCGGGATGTGGACAATAGGCACCGACTACATCCGTCCGCATTATTTCGGTACTCATGCAACGGCCTTTCGCCTGGGATACCAGGCGGGCTGTCTGATGTTTCTTTTTGTCTATGTAGTGTGGGCGCTACAGCTGTTTTGGAGTCTCTAACACCATGACCAGAATTCGGAAGATGGATTTCGACGGCGTCATTGTCGGTGGCGGCGGCGCCGGCCTGCGGGCTTCCCTGCAGCTGGCAGAGTCCGGGCTCAAGACGGCCGTTATCTCAAAAGTATTTCCCACGCGCTCGCACACGGTTTCGGCTCAGGGTGGAATCACCTGCGCAATTGGCAGCGACGACCCCGACGATGATTGGCGCTGGCACATGTACGACACCGTCAAAGGTTCCGACTACATCGGCGATCAGGACGCGATCGAGTACCTGTGCAGCGAGGGGCCGCAGGCCGTGTTCGAGCTCGAGCACATGGGAATGCCGTTTTCTCGCACGGAATCCGGCCGTATCTATCAGCGTCCCTTTGGTGGTCAGTCCAAGAATTATGGCAAAGGCGGGCAGGCGGCGCGGACCTGTGCAGCCGCGGATAGGACGGGGCATGCGTTGTTGCACACACTCTATCAGGCCAATATCCGCGCAAAGACCACTTTCCTCAGCGAGTGGTTCGCCGTCGATCTGGTGACCAATCAGGATGGCGCGGTGGTCGGAATCATCGCCATTGAGCTCGAAAGCGGCGAAGTCGTCTTTATCAACTCGAAAGCGACGGTGCTTGCCACCGGTGGGTCGGGGCGCATCTACGCCAGCACCACGAACGCTCACACGTGTACCGGTGACGGTGCCGGTATGGCGCTGCGTGCGGGCCTACCGCTGCAGGACATGGAGATGTGGCAGTTTCATCCCACGGGCATTCATGGCGCGGGCATTCTGGTGACAGAGGGTTGCCGCGGCGAGGGCGGCTATCTCATCAACAAGGATGGCGAGCGTTTCATGGAGCGCTATGCGCCCACGGCCAAAGATCTCGCCGGGCGGGATGTCGTTGCACGTTCGATGATCATCGAAATTATAGAAGGTCGCGGGGTCGGCCCTGATGCGGATCATATCCTGTTGAAACTCGACCATTTGGGGGAGGATGTTCTGAACAGCCGGCTACCGGGCGTTATGGAGCTTGCGAGGACCTATGCTCATGTCGATCCGATGGTCGAGCCGATTCCGGTGATTCCGACCTGTCACTACATGATGGGCGGCACGCCTACCGGTGTGCATGGGCAAGCTCTGACGCAGAACGACGCGGGTGAAGATCAGGAGGTTGCCGGGCTCTATGCGGTGGGTGAAGCGGCCTGTGTTTCTGTGCACGGCGCAAACAGGCTTGGCGGCAATTCGCTGCTCGACCTGATCGTCTTTGGTCGCGCGGCCGGCATGGAAATCGAGCAAGCCATCCGTCAGGGCGTGAGCTATCGCGAAGCCAGCGAATCCGACATCGATCGTGCAGAGGCACGCCTCGCGCGTTGGAACGAATCCAGCGACGGCGAAGCCGTCGCAGATCTCAGAAAAGAGCTGCAGACAATCATGCAGAACAGTTTTGGCGTGTTCCGCACCGAAGCCCATATGCAAACGGGTATCAGCCAACTGGCAGATCTCAGAGAGCGAATCAGCCGGGCGCATCTGCCAGACAAGAGTCAGGTATTCAATACGGCCCGCATGGAAGCGCTGGAACTCGACAACCTGCTGGAGGTGGCCGAAGCCACGGCCGTGGCGGCAGAGATCCGTAAGGAGAGCCGCGGCGCGCACGCCCGTGATGACTACCAGTCCAGAGACGATGAGAACTGGTTATGTCACAGCCTGTATCACCCCGTGGGCAAACGAGTGACCAAGCGAGCCGTAAATTTTTCGCCGGTGACCGTACCGACCTTCGAACCCACAGAGCGTAAGTACTAGAGGATAGAGTCATATGCAGGTAAGTATTTATCGGTTTGACCCGGATCAGGACGAAGTGCCCGCAATACGGGAGATGACGTTCGAGATGCCGCCGGGCAAAGATCTGATGGTGCTCGATGTTCTGGAGCTGCTCAAGGCACAGGATCCGAGCTTGTCGTATCGCCGGTCCTGCCGTGAGGGGGTCTGCGGTTCCGACGGCATCAACATGAACGGCAAGAACGGACTTGCCTGTATAACTCCGGTCTCGGAGGTTGTTAAACGCGGCAAGCTCATCCTGCGACCCCTGCCGGGCCTGCCGGTCGTGCGGGATCTCGTGGTCGATATGAGCCAGTTTTATTCGCAGTACGAGAAGATCTCGCCATTTCTCATCAACGACAAGCCGCCACCTGCCATTGAACGATTGCAGTCTCCAGAAGATCGCGCAAAGCTCGATGGTCTCTATGAATGCATCCTGTGTGCGTGCTGTTCGACTGCGTGCCCGTCATTCTGGTGGAATCCCGACAAGTTCATCGGTCCGGCAGGCTTGTTGCAGGCATACCGCTTTCTCGCAGACAGCCGCGATACCGCCACCGCAGAGAGGTTGTCAAACCTGGACGACCCCTTCAGCGTGTTTCGCTGCCGCGGCATCATGAACTGTGTCAGCGTGTGCCCCAAGGGATTGAATCCGACGCGAGCGATCGGCAAGATTCGCACCATGCTGCTGCACCAGGGGACCTAGGGTAGACAGAGCACTAGCACTGTCGGGGACCCCGGCGGCTGTCGCTGTCATCAAATCAATCTCAACCCGAGAGTCGTAATGGCTGAGTCATTTCTCGAACGAATGCAGAGCAGTTCCCATCTTGCAGGGAACAATGTCGCTTACATCGAAGCGTTGTATGAATCGTTTCTGGATGATCCCGCCAACGTGCCCGAGCAGTGGCGCGACTACTTCGACGAATTGCCGCAGCTCGAAGGCGTGACCCAGGGCGATGTTCCGCATGGCACGATCATTCAGCATTTCGAGCGCCTCGGCCGCAACCGTCTCAAGGCACGGCCCGAGCGGGAAAGCACACTCGTGCAAAACGCGCATGAGCAGAAGCAGATGCGCGTGCAGGACCTCATTTCTGCCTACCGTCATCGTGGCCACAAGAAGGCCAATATCGATCCGCTGGAGATGATGGAGCGGCCACCTTCGCCCATCCTCGATCTGGCGTACCATCATTTGTCGCCGGCCGATCTCGATGAGACGTATCACACCGGCACGTTTCACTACGGCGAGGGAACGGCGAAGTTGCGTGATCTCGTCGATGCTCTGGAGCGAACTTACAGCAGCTCGATCGGTTTTGAGTACATGCACATCGTCGATGCTGGGGAGCAGCTGTGGGTGCAGGAGCGGCTGGAAAGCGTACGCGCACATCCTGCGTACACCAACGCCGAAAAACTGACGATTCTCGAACGTCTGACGGCGGCAGAAGGCCTGGAAAAATACCTGCACGGCCGCTACCCGGGTACCAAGCGTTTCGGTTTGGAAGGCGGGGAAAGTTTCATTCCGATGCTCCATGAGATGCTGCAGAGGCTCGGTTCACACGGCGTGATCGAGACGGTGCTGGGCATGACTCATCGCGGTCGCCTGAATGTGCTCGTCAACATCCTGGGTAAGGATCCCTGGGATCTCTTCGATGAATTTGATGGCAAAATGCCAGAAGTAGATGACGTTCAGGAAACCGGCGACGTCAAATACCATCAGGGCTTTTCGACCAATCTGATGACACCCGGTGGCGAGATGCACCTCGCCCTTGCGTTCAATCCCTCACATCTGGAGATTGTCGGGCCAGTGGTTGAGGGGTCCGTCCGTGCCCGTCAGGATCGTCGACGTGATTATCGCGGAGACAAGGTAGTCCCGATCATCGTCCATGGCGATGCCGCTTTCTCCGGCCAGGGTGTGGTGATGGAGACGTTCCAGATGTCGCAGACGCGCGGGTTCAAAACCGGCGGATCGATACACATCATCATCAATAATCAGATTGGCTTCACCACGCATCGCCAGGACGATATCCGATCGACCGAATATTGCACCGAAATTGCCAAGATGATTCAGGCGCCGATATTTCACGTGAATGCGGATGATCCGGAAGCAGTCATCTTCGTGACACAGCTCGCAGTCGATTACCGGATGGAATTTCGCAAAGACGTGGTCATCGATCTCATCAGCTATCGCCGGCGCGGCCACAACGAGGCCGAAGAACCGATGAAAACTCAGCCGATGATGTATCAGAAAATCCGTTCGCATCCCACGACTCGATCATTGTACGTTGATAAGCTTGTCGCAGAGGGAACGGTCACGTCGGTGCAGGCTGACGAGCTGGTGGATCAGTATCGCTCGACGTTGGATAACGGCGGTCATGTCGCTCTCAGTCTCGTCCATGAGCCTAACGTGGAACTCTTTGTCAATTGGGCGCCGTATCTGGGTCACGATTGGAATACTCCGGCAGATACTACGGTTGCCCTGGGGAAATTGCGGTCGCTGTCAGAACGCATCGAGCAGATGCCGGACGGGTTCGTACTCCAGCGCCAGGTTGCCAAGGTCGTCGAAGATCGCCACAAAATGGCTGCCGGGGAATTGCCGATCAACTGGGGCTACGCGGAGACGATGGCCTACGCGACGTTGATCGATGAAGGCTACGGTGTGCGCCTGACCGGTCAGGATGTAGGCGTCGGTACGTTCTCTCACCGTCATGCCTGTCATTACAGTCAGACAGACGGTAAGCGTCATATTCCGCTGAATCATCTCTCAGATGACGTCAACTTCGATATATATGATTCGCTGTTGTCGGAAGAAGCCGTGCTCGCGTTTGAATACGGCTATGCGACCACAGCGCCGAACACGGCGGTCATCTGGGAGGCGCAGTTCGGTGATTTTGCTAATGGCGCCCAGGTGGTTATCGACCAATTCATCGCCAGTGGTGCGATAAAGTGGCTACGGTTGTGTGGTCTTACGCTGCTGTTGCCGCATGGCTATGAAGGTGCCGGGCCGGAACACTCATCTGCGCGAGTCGAGAGATATCTGCAGTTGTGCGCGCAACACAACATGCAGGTGTGTATTCCAACAACGCCGGCACAGGTGTTTCACATGCTGCGGCGCCAGGCGATTCGCCTGGCACGAATGCCATTGATCGCGATGACCCCCAAGAGTCTGCTGCGCCACCGGCTTGCCGTGTCCACGCTCGAGGAGTTGAGTCAGGGAAGTTTTCATACCGTCCTGCCTGAGGTCGATGAGCAGGATCCGGCGGGGGTGGATCGAATCATACTGTGCAGCGGCAAAGTCTATTACGATTTGCTCGAACGCCGCCGCGAAAGCGACATTGATACCGTTGCGATCGTTCGCCTGGAACAGCTCTATCCGTTTCCCGAAGCGGAACTCGAGTCGATCATCGCACCGTACAAAAATCTCAAGGAAACGGTCTGGTGCCAGGAAGAGCCAATGAATCAGGGTGCCTGGTACGCCAGCCAACACCACATGCGACGGGTGATTCTGCGGCACGACGAGTCGCTTTACCTGGCCTACGCAGGGCGCGAAGGATTTGCCGCATCCGCCGGCGGCTACGCCGGCGCTCACAATATCCGGCAGATGCAACTGGTTGAAGATGCACTGTTCGGTTAACGATCAACAACGATTAAGGCAGGCTCAGAACAATGGAAATTAAGGCGCCAACCTTTCCGGAATCCATCAGCGACGGCACGGTGGCGGTATGGCATAAGAGGCCGGGTGAAAGTGTCAGCCGCGACGACCTGCTGGTGGATATCGAAACGGACAAGGTGGTGCTCGAAGTCGTAGCACCCGCAAACGGGCAACTCACGTCTATTTTGAAAGACGAAGGTGAAATTGTCCTCAGCGAAGAGACCATTGCCGAGTTCGAAGCGGGTAGTGCCGTTGCGGCAGCCGCCGAATCTAGCGCGACCGAGGGGGCTGCAGATGTCGGCCATGCAGCACAAATTGCCCAGGGGGAAGTCGGCGCAAGTCCGGCCGCGCGCAAGCTGGCCGATGAAGGGGGTATCGCCATCGCCTCGATCGCCGGTAGTGGAAAATCCGGGCGGATCACCAAAGACGATGTGACGCGCGCACTGAACGACAAAAGCAACGCGCCCTCCGGGGCGGCGCCACCGCCGGTAACGGCGCCGGAGGAAATGATCCCCGTGGGTGAACGGGTGGAGCGCCGGGTGCCGATGACCCGCCTGCGTGCGAGCATTGCGCGGCGCCTCGTCGAAGCTCAACACACCGCAGCGATGCTCACCACCTTCAACGAAGTGGATATGCAGGCGCTGATGACCATGCGTCGCCGCTATCAGGAAGAATTCCAGGCGCGGCACAACGGGACTCGGCTGGGAATCATGTCTTTCTTCGTGCGGGCGTCCGTTGAGGCACTGAAACGGTTTCCCTCGGTAAACGCTTCTCTCGACGGCAACGACATCGTCTACCACGGCTACTACGACGTGGGCGTAGCCGTCGGCACCGATAGAGGGCTTGTCGTACCCGTGATCCGGGACGCCGATGCGTTGAGTTTTGCGCAAATCGAACTTCAGATTGTCGACTACGGCGCCAAGGCGCGCAGCGGCAAGCTCGCAATTGAAGAAATGGCAGGTGGCACGTTCACCATATCCAACGGAGGCGTCTTTGGTTCGTTGCTATCGACGCCAATTCTCAATCCGCCGCAAACGGGCATACTCGGGCTGCATAAGATCCAGGAGCGGCCAGTCGTGCTGGATGGGGAGGTTGTCATTCGTCCGCTCATGTATCTTGCGCTGTCTTACGACCATCGCCTGATCGACGGTCAGGAAGCAGTTCGATTTCTTGTTACGATCAAAGAACTGATTGAAGATCCTGCGCGAATTCTGCTGGAACTATAGGTATGAGTGACTCATTTGATGTAATCGTCATCGGTGCTGGCCCGGCCGGCTACCATGCGGCAATACGAGCTGCTCAATTGGGGCTCAATACCGCCTGCATTGATAAATCGCTCGGCAAAGACGGTGAGCCGGCGCCCGGTGGAACCTGCCTGAACGTGGGTTGCATCCCTTCCAAAGCGTTGCTCGATGCGTCCCATAAATTCGTGGATGCGAAAGATAACTTTGCCACCGTCGGCATCAATGTCGGTGAGGTCAGCGTGGATATTGCGGTCATGATGGCGCGCAAGGATGAAGTGGTTAAAGGTCTGACCGGCGGCGTTGCCGGGTTGTTCAAGGGCAATGGGGTTACCGCACTTGCCGGCACGGGGCGGCTGCTGGCGGGTCGCCAGGTGGAATACACCTCGCACGCGGGTGAAACCCGCGTACTGCAGGCGGAACACGTGATTCTGGCGCCAGGTTCGGTGCCCATTGACATTCCCCCCGCGCCGCTGAGCGATGATCTGATCGTGGATTCGACCGGGGCGCTGGAATTCGATCACGTGCCGCAACGTCTTGGGGTCATCGGTGCCGGGATTATCGGACTCGAACTCGGCAGCGTCTGGAATCGCCTTGGCTCTGAGGTGGTGGTGCTCGAAATGCTCGACGAGTTTCTGCCGATGGCGGATGCGAGGATCGCGCGCGACACGATGAAGATTCTGCAATCCCAGGGCATGCAGATCCTTCTCGGCGCCCGCGTGACGGGCGCGACACCCGGCAAGAAGGGCGTCACCGTGAGTTATGAAACCAGCGACGGTGAACAGACGTTGATCGTCGATAAATTGATCGTCGCGGTCGGCCGGCGACCCTTTACCGACGGACTGTTGGCATCCGACAGCGGGGTCAATCTCAACGAGCAGGGTTTCCTGGTGGTGGATGACACCTGTAGCACCGAGGTTGCAAACGTTTACGCAGTGGGCGATGCGGTGCGTGGTCCAATGCTCGCGCACAAAGGGATGGAGGAAGGCATCATGGCTGCCGAGCGCATCGCAGGCTCGAAGCCGTTGGTGAATTACGACTGCGTGCCGTCGGTAATCTACACGCATCCCGAAGTCGCCTGGGTGGGGAAAACGGAACAGGAGCTGAAAGCCAGCGGCGAGGAGTATCGCGTTGGCAGCTTCCCGTTCGCGGTCAGCGGTCGCGCGCTGGCGGCGAACGACACGCAAGGCATGGTCAAAGTGATAGCAGATGCGCAGACCGATCGGATCCTCGGCGTCCACGTGCTCGGACCGCAAGCCTCGGAACTCATCGCCCAGGCGGTTATCGCGATGGAATTCGATGCCTGCGCGGAAGACCTCGGGCTGACGATGTTTGCCCATCCGTCGCTATCTGAAGCGATACACGAAGCTGCCCTCGGGGTAGCCGGCCACGCCATACATATGGTCAACCGGAAGAGAAAGTAAGCCCACACCTCGTCGGTGGGATAAAAAAGTTACAGGAATATCATGAACTTACATGAATATCAGGCCAAAGGACTGTTTGCAGACTACGGTCTGCCCGTCTCCCTGGGAATCGCGGTGGATACCGCGGACGAGGCGGTGGCCGCGGCCGAGAAAATCGGTGGTGAGCGATGGGTGGTGAAGGTGCAGGTGCACGCCGGGGGCCGCGGCAAAGCCGGTGGTGTGAAGTTGGTGGACACGACGGCAGAAGTCCGTGAGTTTGCCGAGCAGTGGATTGGCAAAAACCTGGTCACCATCCAGACCGACGACAACGGTCAGCCGGTGAGCAAGATCTATGTCGAGAGTTGCACCGACATCGAGCGCGAACTCTATCTTGGAGTGGTCGTCGACAGGGCAAGCCGGCGCGTAGTTTTCATGGCATCCACCGAAGGCGGTGTGGAGATTGAAAAGGTTGCAGAAGAAACTCCCGAAAAAATATTACGCGCTGAAATCGATCCATTTGTCGGTGCGTTGCCCTATCAGGGTCGAGATCTCGCCTATCAACTGGGTCTGTCCGGTAAACGCGTGCGTCAGTTTACGGATCTCTTCCTGGGGCTGGCGAAGCTTTTTGAGGAACTGGATTGCTCGCTGCTCGAGATCAATCCACTGGTGGTCACCGCCGATGGCGACATTCTCTGTCTGGACGCCAAAATGAACATCGACGCTAATGCGCTGTATCGGCAAAAACGCATCAGCGAGATGCACGACCCGAGCCAGGAGGACGAAAGGGAAGCAGAAGCTGCGGCGCACAACCTCAACTATGTCGCGCTCGATGGCAGCATTGGCTGCATGGTAAACGGCGCAGGGCTCGCGATGGGGACCATGGACCTGGTGAAGCTGCAGGGCGGTAGTCCGGCCAACTTCCTCGATGTCGGTGGCGGTGCCACCGAAGAGGCCGTCGCCGAGGCATTCAAGATCATCCTGTCCGAGAAGAAGGTTAAAGCCGTGCTGATCAACATTTTTGGCGGCATCGTCAGTTGTGCGACCATCGCAGAAGGCATCATCGGCGCGGTGCAGGAAGTCGGCGTGCGGGTGCCCGTCGTGGTCCGGTTCGAAGGTAACAATTCAGAGCTTGGCCGCGAGACCCTCGCGGCGAGCGGTCTGAACATAATCGCTGCGCAAAGTCTGACCGACGCCGCCGAAAAAGCGGTTGCGGCTGCCGGAGACGGCGCATGAGCATTCTGGTCAACAAAGACACGAAAGTTCTCTGTCAGGGATTCACCGGATCTCAGGGAACGCTGCACAGCGAGCAGGCCATTGCCTACGGTACCGCGATGGTCGGCGGGGTTACCCCGGGTAAAGGCGGCACCGAACACCTCGGATTGCCGGTGTTCGACACGATGCGTGAAGCGGTCGACGCAACGGGCGCCACCGCATCGGTCATTTACGTGCCCGCGCCATTCGCCAAAGACTCGATCCTCGAAGCTGCTGCGGCCGGCATAGAACTCATCGTGTGCATCAGTGAGGGTATCCCGACGCTCGACATGCTCAGCGTGAAAGCCAGGCTCGACACCACCGATGTGCGCCTGGTCGGACCCAACTGCCCGGGCGTGATCACACCGGGCGAATGCAAGATCGGCATCATGCCGGGCGAAATTCACCTGCCGGGTAAAGTCGGAATCGTGTCGCGTTCCGGCACATTGACCTACGAGGCGGTAAAACAGACGACGGATCGCGGCTTCGGTCAGAGCAGTTGCGTCGGCATCGGCGGCGATCCGATCCCGGGCAGCCACTTCATCGATATTCTTGCGCTTTTCGAAGCGGATGCCGCCACGCAAGCCATTGTCATGGTGGGTGAAATCGGCGGTACGGCGGAGGAAGAAGCTGCCGAGTACATCCAGCACAATGTCTCCAAGCCCGTGGTTTCGTACATCGCGGGCGTTACCGCACCTGCTGGCAAGCGCATGGGTCACGCGGGGGCGATCATTGCGGGTGGTAAGGGCACCGCGGAGGACAAGTTCGCCGCACTCGAGGCCGCAGGCGTTCGTACGGTTCGCAGTCTTGCCGAAATCGGTACGGCGTTGGCGGAAGTCACCGGCTGGGCCTGACCTTGAATAATCACGAAGTGAACCCATTAAGCACTGGTCCAACTACCAGTCACTGAAATACACCATGACGCAAGCTTCCACTTCAGAAACCTTCGGTTTTCAGACCGAGGCCAAGCAACTGCTGCAGTTGATGATCCACTCCCTGTATTCGAACCGGGAGATATTCCTGCGCGAACTTATCTCCAACGCCTCGGATGCCATCGACAGGCTGAGATTTCGAGCGATCTCGGATCCGGATCTGCTGAGCGACGGCGCAGAATTTGCGATTACGATCGAATTTGATGCCGAGCAGAAAACGCTGAAGGTGTCGGACAACGGCATGGGCATGACGCGTGAAGAGGTGATTGAACAGCTCGGGACGATTGCCAAGTCCGGTACCGCGGAGTTTCTCCATCAGCTCACGGGCGACCAGCAAAAAGACGCAACGCTCATCGGTCGGTTCGGTGTTGGATTTTACAGCGTGTTCATCGTTGCCGATGAAGTCGAAGTGCTGACCCGCAGCACCGGTGAGGACTCCGGTACCCGTTGGGTATCCCGGGGCGAAGATGAATTTACGGTCGAGGATGCCGCGGATCTAACGCGTGGAACCACAGTGATTCTGCATTTACGCGGTGATGCCGGGGAATTTGCCGATGGCTTCCGTCTGCGCTCGATCGTGCGGCGCTATTCCGATCACATCGGCGTGCCGGTTCAGATGCTCAAAGAATCGGCGCCGCAACTCGATTCCGCCGATGAGTCCGCAGCCGAAGACGCGGCGGCCAACGCCCAGGCGGCGGAATTCGAAACCGTCAATTCGGCGAAAGCGCTCTGGACACGTCCGCGCGGCGAAGTTACCGATGATGAATACAATGAGTTCTACAAACATGTGTCGCACGACTTTCAGGATCCGTTGACCTGGAGTCACAACGCAGTCGAAGGCAAGCTCGAGTACACGAGCCTGCTCTACATCCCAAAATCCGCACCCTTTGATCTGTGGAACCGAGAGGCTCCTCGCGGCCTGAAACTCTATGTGTCCAGAGTCTTCATCATGGATGAGGCGGAACAGTTTCTGCCGTTGTATCTCAGGTTCGTCAAGGGTGTCGTTGACTCCAGCGATCTGCCGCTCAATGTTTCCAGGGAAATTCTGCAGCAGGACGAGCGGGTGGTGAGTATCCGCAACGCGCTGACTAAGCGCGTGCTGAACATGCTCGACACAATGGCGAGCAAAGACAAGGATACTTATAAGAAGTTCTGGAACGAGTTCGGCGAAGTTCTCAAGGAAGGTGCAGGGGAGGATTTTGCGAATCGAGAAGCCTTGTGCAAACTGCTTCGTTTCGCCTCCACCCACGACGATGATCCGGAAAAGCACGTCAGCCTCGACGCTTATATTGAGCGAATAGAGGCCGAGCAGGACAAGATCTACTATATCGTTGCCGATTCGATTGACAACGCAAAGAACAGTCCACACTTGGAAGTCTTCAAGAAGCAGGGCGTAGAAGTGCTCCTGCTGTTCGATCGGATTGACGGGTGGTTGATGTCATCCCTCAATGAATATTCCGGCAAGACATTGCAGGATGTCATGCGAGGCGATCTTGCATTGCCGGGCGCTGCCGGGGATGAAGAAAGCGACGAAGAGGCGGAATCCACAGAAACGTCAGCCCTGACAGAACGTATCAAATCCGTGCTTGGTGATCGGGTGGAAGAAGTGCGCCCCTCGCTTCGGCTGACGGACTCACCGGCCTGTCTCGTGCTCGGAGATTTTGCCATGGGCGCACAGATGCGCCGAATCATGGAGGCTTCCGGTCAGGCATTACCGGAGTCGAAGCCGATCTTCGAATACAACGCAGAACATCCCTTGGTGGCACGGCTCGACGGTGAACCCGACGAGGACCGGTTCAGCGATCTGCTGCTGATATTGTTCGATCAGGCGAGCCTGGCTGAAGGCAATGCACTTTCCGATGCGGCGGCTTACGTCACTCGGTTGAACACGCTGCTGCTGAGCCTGATGAGCGACCCCGCACCGGGCGCGAAATAACGAGGCTGATCAAATAAGCGCAGCCGCTGGGACACAGGCACGTCCGTGCTGACTCTGGTGAGGTAGGTTTATCAGGTAGTATTCGCCTACGAGAAATCGTCTCGCAGGTTAAATTCGCCGAGCGCAGGTTGGGGCTGGTGAATTTGCGTAGCTCGCTGGAGGATGGGACTTGCAACGCTACAAGGTTTGCAGCGGGCTGATTGTCGCGGTACTGGCGGCAGGTGTTGCAATGGCCGGCCAGGCGCGAGCGCAATCGGATATCAACGGTAGCTCGGATCCGCTGAACATCAAAAGATTCCCGTATGCATGGATCGTCGAATACGAGTCGGACGACGAGTACCTGACCCGCGAGTTCGCTTACGGCCGCGTCGACAAAACCCGCAGGGATATCCGCATAGAAAAGGAGATACGCGCACCCGCGACGATCGAGCGTGCAACGTACCAGATACCCACTGGAACACCCGTCAGTGAGGTTGTGGAACACTATCTAAAACTCCTCGGTGCCGGTGAGCTGTTCAGTTGCGGCGGTCGTGATTGCGGGCGCAGCAATGACTGGGCCAATCATATTTTCAAAAAAGCCATTTTGTACGGCCCGGACAGCAACCAGTTCTATCTGGCGGCCAAATATGAGGATCACCTGATTGCGCTTTATGTCATCGAACGTGGCAACAAAAGAATCTACGCGCACCTTGAAGTTTTGCGTCTGGAAACCGACGTGGCCGTTGCCGCGAATCGCGTTCTGGTCGAACATCTGGCGGGCGATGGGTACAGCATCATTGACGGACTGAATCCGCTGGGAGATGGCAATTTGCCCGACGCTTCCCGCGCCATTCTCAGAGAGCTTGCTGAGGAATTGAATATTTTTTCCGGTCAGATACTTTATGTTGTGTGTCATCTGTACAGTTCGGCCAGCACCCGTGACGTTATTGAGGCGTCGCGACGCTGCAGCGAGCAGGCGGTGGCGGAGTTGACTGTCGATGGTGGGCCGACGTTCGTGCCATTTGCCGCGGGCCCGCTCATGCCGCGGGCGACCGGAGCACGCTCGAGAATCGAGCTGGTGTTGCCGCGTCGGTTGAATCACTAGTGATGCAGCAAGCGACCTTCGAGCGTTGAGTTGCAGGTAGCCGAGCAGATCAAGCGCGCGGCGCAGGCTCTCAAGGAGGCCTCGATAGTTTTCGCTCATGGCACGGACAATGCCTGGGACGAGGCGGTCGCGCTGGTGCTCACAGTGGCAAAGCTGCCAAACGACAAAGCGAGTCTGGCCACAGAGCTGGCCGAGTCGGATCGACAACGCATTGTCGATCTGCTCAAACGCCGCGTGGTCGAGCGGATACCGCTGCCGTATCTGCTGGGCACAGCCTGGTTCGCGGGACTGGAGTTTTTCATTGAACCTGGCGTAGTGATTCCACGTTCGCCGATTGCCGAGTTGATTGAAGCCGGTTTCAGTCCGTGGCTGTCCGGACAGCCAGCAACGATTCTGGATCTGTGCTGTGGCTCGGGATGCATCGGCATTGCCAGTGCGCTCGCGTTTCCGGAAAGCCAGCTGACGCTGGTCGATGTCGATGCAACGGCGATTGCTCTGGCACGGCGTAACGTCGCGCGTCACGGTCTGCAGCGGCGGACGCAGATCGTGCGTTCTGATGTGTTTGCCGATCTGGCACCCGGGCAGTTCGATCTGATCTTGTGCAATCCGCCGTACGTTGATGCGGTCGACATGCGCGCACTAGCGCCGGAGCACCGGCATGAACCCGCGCAGGGTCTCGCTGGCGGTACCGATGGGCTAAACCTCGTCCACGAACTGCTCGCTGAATTACCAGGCCGCTTGAATGTCGACGGCACGTTGGTGTGCGAGGTCGGCGCCAGTTCAGCTGCGCTGCTGCGCGCGTATGCGCGGACCGGATTCATCTGGCCCGATCTTACGCAGGGCGGCAGCGGCGTTTTCATTCTACAGGGGAACACCAGACCGCTTCGCTACTAGCAGTTCGCTTTTCAACACCTACCAGGCGTCCGCTTGCCTCTCGTTGGTGACGTTCCCATACTGCCGGTCCCACGGTACGCTGACGGACGAAAACCGACTGGCTGATAAAGGCGATGGCAGGAAATACCTTTGGACAACTTTTTACGGTTACCACCTTTGGCGAGAGTCACGGTCCCGCACTGGGTGCGGTGGTGGATGGTTGTCCACCCGGTTTACCCCTGAGCGAAGCCGATCTTCAGGTGGATCTGGATCGGCGGCGCCCGGGTAAGTCCAAATACACCAGCCAACGCCAGGAGCCCGACACGGTCAAGATCCTCTCCGGCGTCTTCGAAGGCGTGACGACGGGCACGCCGATCGGGCTCGTCATCGAAAACGTCGATCAGAAAAGTAAGGACTACAGTGCGATAAAAGACGTCTACCGTCCGGCGCACGCTGACTTCACCTACCAGGCGAAGTACGGCATTCGCGACTACCGGGGTGGCGGTCGGGCATCGGCCAGAGAAACCGCGATGCGCGTTGCGGCGGGTGCGATCGCGCGAAAATATCTGGTGACCCTCGGCGTCAGCGTGCAAGGCTATCTGAGCGCCATCGGCTCGATCGACATAGCTTTGAAGGATTGGGCGGCGGTTGCCGAGAACCCCTTTTTCTGTCCCGACCCTGATGCGGTGGATTCAATTGCGGCGCTGATTGATCAACTGCGCAAGGAAGGCGACTCCATTGGCGCGGAAATTACCGTCGTGGCCAGTGGGATGCCGGTGGGACTCGGTGAGCCCGTGTTCGGCAAGCTGGACGCCGAACTCGCCAGCGCGCTGATGAGCATCAACGCCGTGAAGGCGGTTGCGATGGGCGATGGTTTTGCCGTCATCCGGCAACGCGGCAGCGAGCATCGCGACGAAATGAGAGCGACTGGGTTTACCAGCAATCACGCAGGTGGAATTCTGGGCGGAATTTCATCCGGTGAAGATGTGATTACGCGTATCGCGCTCAAGCCGACCTCGAGCCTCACCAAACCCGGTAAAACGATCGACCGTGATGGCAATGAGGTCGAAGTCGTGACGAAAGGCCGCCACGATCCCTGTGTCGGCATCCGGGCCACACCCATCGCCGAAGCAATGGTCGCCCTTGTCCTGATGGACCATGTCATGCGCTATCGTGGGCAAGTTGCGCAACCGGGTCCTTCGAGCTGAGCAAAATTTCCAGGAACGCCCGGGCAGCGTTCGACAGCGTGCGTCTGGGGTTGAGCACGCAGCCCAGCGTTCGATGCAACTCCGGTGCATCGGTCTGCAATCTGACCAGACCCTCGCTGACCATGCTGGCGGGTAACACGCTCCAGCCGAGGCCGATGCTCACGAGCATGGCTATGGTTTCCAGAAAGTTGGTCGAAAGAGCCGGGCGCAGGGGCACGTTGCGCGCTTCGAACGTGGCCGCGACGATTCTTCCGGTGTACGTTGCCAGCCCCGGCAGGATCACGGGGTATTCGGCCAGCGAGGCGAGATCAATACCCCGGCTGCCGGCCAGCTCGTGGTCGGCGGCGACGATGAAACACAGTGGGTCATCCCACAGCGGCTCGTAGAAGAGTTCGGAATCTCCCTGCGGATTGAGCGTCACGACGGCAAGTTCACTGCTCGCGCGCCGCACCAGATCGTGGGCCGCTTCGGAATCTTCGAAGCGTATGTCCAGATTGACGGCTTCATGGGTGCGCGAGAAGGTCTTCAGTATCGGTGCGAGATGGTGCAGGCCAACGTGATGCGACGTCGCCAGGCTCAACGGGCCGTCGATGCGCGCGTGCTGGTTCTGCAGCAGGCGCCGGGTGTCGGCGATACCCGCCAGCAACGACTCGGCCCGCGGGCGCAACAGATTACCGGCATCGGTGAGGTAGATGCGCTTGCCGACCCGGTCAAACAGGGTCGCCTCGAGATCGCGCTCGAGGCTGCTGATGCGTTTGCTGACGGCGGGCTGACTGAGGTGCAGGTGTTCGGCCGCGCGGGAGAAAGAGGCGGCCTCGGTAACCGCGAGAAAGGCTTCCAATTGGGCAATCTGCATCGACCGACTCCGGCTGATGACCACTGCTGAAAGGCAGCGGTGCGTGGTTGATCACTCGGCGTGATAGATCACTAATAGTAATCGTATAGATAAAAAATATGAATTTGTTTTATGAGTCCACGGATTTTAAGATGCGATCCTCGACGGATTACCCCAAGGACACTGGTTTTGGCAGGTAAAACTCTCTACGACAAGGTCTGGGACGCCCATGTGGTGGGCGAACGCGAAGATGGCCAGACAATACTCTATATCGACCAGCAGCTGCTGCACGAGGTCACTTCACCCCAGGCTTTTGCCGGTCTCGAGCTTGCCGGCCGCAAGCCGTGGCGCGTTGACGCAAATCTCGCGACACCCGATCACAACGTTCCCACCGAGGGTCGGGAACTTGGAATCGCCGGTATTGCCGACGCGGTTGCCCGCGAACAGGTCATCGCGCTCGATTCGAACTGCCGGCGCTACGGCATCACCCAGTTCGACATTCTCGACCCCCGGCAGGGAATCGTCCATATCGTGGGTCCCGAGCAGGGTGCAACTCTGCCCGGCATGACGATCGTCTGCGGTGATTCACACACGTCCACCCATGGCGCGTTTGGCGCACTCGCCCAGGGCATAGGGACCTCGGATGTCGAACACGTGCTCGCCACGCAGACCCTGGTGCAGAACAAGGCGGCAAACTACGCCGTGCAGATGGCAGGCCAGCTGCAACCCGGTGTTAGCGCCAAGGACCTCGTACTTGCACTCATTGGCATGATCGGCACGGCGGGTGCCACCGGTCACACCATCGAATACCGCGGCGAGACGATCCGCGAATTGAGCATGGAAGGGCGCATGACCCTGTGCAACATGGCCATCGAGGGGGGCGCCCGTGCCGGTATGGTCGCGGTGGATGAAAAAACGCTGGAGTATGTTGCGGGCCGGCCCTTTGCGCCTTCCGGCGAGCAGTGGCAGATGGCCGAAGCCTACTGGCGCGGCCTGGTCTCCGACCCGACCGCCTGTTTTGACCGGTCGGTGAACCTGGACGCTGCAACCCTCGTGCCGCAGGTGACCTGGGGGACGTCACCGGAGATGGTGACGGGGATTGATGGTGCGGTGCCCGATCCCGCCAGTGCGACGGATCCGCTGGCGGCTGAGGCGATGACCTATGCGCTCGAATACATGGGCCTGCAGCCAGATCAGCCAATGACGACAATCCAACTGGATCGCGTTTTCATCGGGTCATGCACCAATTCACGGATCGAGGATCTGCGCATCGCCGCTTCGATCGTTAAAGGCCGAAAAGTTGCGGGTTCAATCAAGCAGGCGCTGGTCGTGCCAGGCTCGGGACTGGTCAAGGCGCAAGCCGAGCGTGAGGGCCTTGCCGATATTTTCCTCAGCGCCGGGTTTGAATGGCGCGCCGCGGGTTGCTCCATGTGTCTTGCCATGAATCCGGATCGGCTGCAGCCTGGAGAACACTGCGCATCGACGTCGAACCGCAATTTTGAAGGCCGCCAGGGTTACCGCGGGCGCACCCATCTGGTGAGTCCGGCGATGGCGGCCGCCGCGGCGGTCAGCGGCCATTTTGTGGATGTGCGGGAACTGTTGTGAGGCGGCGAGGAGAAGTGTTGTGAGACGATTGGTATGAAAGCGTTTACCCATGAGCAGGGCGCGGTACTGCCGCTGGATCGTGCCAATGTGGATACCGACCAGATTATTCCGAAGCAATATCTGAAGTCCCTTCGGCGCACCGGATTTGGCGACAACCTGTTTGACGGTTGGCGTTTTCTCGACGAAGGCGATATTGGTGTTACGCCTAATGAGCGCCAACTCAACCACGAATTCGTGCTCAACGAGCCACGCTACCAGGGCGCTCGCATCCTGCTGGCGCGGGACAATTTCGGCTGCGGTTCGAGTCGGGAGCATGCCGTCTGGGCGTTGCAGGAATTTGGTTTCTGCTGTGTCATCGCACCGAGCTTCGCCGATATATTCCTAAGTAATTGCTTTAAAAATGGTTTATTACCAATTGTTTTTAAAGCAGAAATAATTGATGAATTGTTTCTGGCTGCACAGGGCGAGCGGGCGCTGGAAATGGTCGTGGACCTGCCGTCACAAACGCTGAGCCTTACCGGTGGCCGCCGCTTCGAGTTCGCCATCGACCCTAATCGCAAACGTACGCTGGTGGAGGGGCTGGACGACATTGACATGACGCTGGGTCACGCGACGGCGATCGCGGCGTTCGAAACACGCCACCGGCGCGCCATGCCGTGGTTGTTCGACAAGGGCCGGGCACGCGAAGAAAAGTAAATCTCTATATAGATTATCCCGCTAAGTAATTAATAATTAAGCGATTGACCCGTAGAAAATGACAGAAACGAACCGCATTCTCGTGTTGCCGGGCGACGGCATCGGACCGGAGGTCGTCGCCGTCGCCCAGACCGTGATGGTCGCGGCGGCCGAGCGCTTCGGCGTGGCGTTGACGATCGATTCCGCCCTCGTTGGCGGCTGCGCCATCGATGCCGACGGATCGCCGTTGCCGGCAGCAACCCTTGCCAAGGCGAAGGCCGCCCGCGGCATCCTGCTCGGTGCCGTGGGCGGCCCACGCTGGGACGATCTACCAACACTCGAACGCCCGGAGCGCGGCCTGCTTGGCTTGCGCGCCGAACTCGAACTCTTTGCCAACCTGCGTCCGGCGTTGTTGTTCGAGCCACTCGCTGACGCATCGTCGCTGAAAGTGGAACTGATCGCGGGTCTGGACCTCCTCATCGTCCGCGAACTCACCGGCGGAATCTATTTTGGTGAACCGCGCGGCATTGAGATCGTTGCCAACGAGCGCCGCGGCTTCAACACGTACGTCTACAGCGAACATGAAATTGACCGGATCGCCCGTGTTGCGTTCGAACTTGCACGCAAACGGGACGGCCGCTTGTGTTCAGTGGACAAAGCCAATGTGCTCGAAGTCACACAATTGTGGCGCGAGGTGGTCACGGCCGTCGCGCAGGATTTTCCGGACGTCGCGCTGAGCCATATGTACGTAGACAACGCGGCGATGCAACTCGTGCGCGAACCCAGGCAATTCGACGTGATCGTCACCGGCAATATGTTTGGCGACATTCTCTCCGACGTGGCGGCGATGTTGACCGGCTCGCTCGGCATGCTGCCGTCCGCTTCACTGGCGGCGGATGGCACCGGGCTGTTTGAGCCCGTGCACGGCTCGGCACCCGATATCACCGGGCAGGACAAGGCAAATCCTCTGGCGACGATTCTCTCTGTCGCCATGTTGTTCCGCTACAGCCTGGCTGCACCCGCGGCGGCCGCAGCCATCGAGTCGGCGGTCAACCAGGCGCTGGCCGAGGGACTGCGCACCGCCGACATCGAGCCGGCGCAACCGGCAACTGACATTCAACCGGTCGGAACCCGCGCCATGGGCGCCCGGGTGCTGGAAATTATGGAGGCCGCGCATGAGTGATGGGGTCAATGTGGCGATCGTGGGTGCCACCGGTGCAGTGGGTGAAGCGCTGGTGGAAATTCTCGCCGCGCGGGAATTCCCGATTGCCCAGCTTTATCTGCTCGCCAGTGAGCGCTCGGAAGGCAAAATCGTGCGCTTTCGCGGTAAATCGCATCGGGTCGAACGGCTCGATCAATTCGATTTCAGGCAGGCTCAGATCGGGCTCTTTTCGGCCGGTGGCGCCGTTTCTGCGGAGTTTGCGCCGCAAGCCGCCGCCGCCGGCTGTGTTGTCATTGATAACACCTCACAATTCCGCAACGACGACGATGTGCCGCTGGTCGTGCCGGAAGTCAATCCGGACCGCGCTTTGCAGCATCCCCGCAACATCATCGCGAATCCGAACTGTTCCACGATTCAGATGGTCGTTGCCCTCAAGCCGCTGCACGACGCCGCCGTCATCCGCCGCATTAACGTGGCTACCTATCAGGCAGTTTCCGGTGCCGGGGCAGGCGGGGTTCGCGAACTCGCCGGCCAGACGGCCAATCTGCTCAGCGGGCAACCGGTCGAATGTACCGTCATGCCGGTTCAGATTGCCTTCAACGCTGTGCCTCACATCGATGAATTTCAGGACAACGGTTACACCAGAGAAGAAATGAAAATGATCTGGGAAACCCGCAAAATTCTGGAAGATGACAACATTCTCGTCAATCCGACCTGTGTTCGCGTGCCGGTCTTCTATGGCCATTCCGAAGCCGTGCACGTCGAGACCGAGCGCAAGCTGACCGCCGCGAAAGTCCGCAAGCTGCTTGCCGCAGCCCCCGGGGTCAAGGTGCTCGACAAGGCCACCGACGGTGGCTATCCCACTGCCGCGGAGCACGCGGTGGGGACCGATCACGTGTTCGTCGGCCGAATTCGCGAAGACCTGTCGCACCCAACCGGCATCAATCTGTGGGTGGTCTCCGACAACGTGCGCAAAGGTGCAGCACTCAATAGTGTTCAGATCGCGGAAATTTTGCTAAACAAGCTCTAATTACGACCATCCGCCAAGGAAAATGGCAAATAGAACTGCCATAATTGATACCTACGGCAATTTTTGTCTCGTGTTTCTGAGTTAACTTTGACGACCAGGCTAATGGTCGTGGTGTTGTTGGAACGATAATAGGAACAACAACATCAGGAACAAGCACATCGATGAACTGATGGTTTGATGGATTGGCACATGGATTTGACAGCCCTGCGCAGGATTGCATTGGGACATTCAACGATCGGGTATTGCGCCCGGCACAAAACTACTTCACTAGAGGGGCTCACCTATGACTAGGTCTTTGCTCAGTCGGTTGCGCGTGGGCGCAATCTGCTTTGGCACAGTCGTGTTGTTCTCGACCGCAGCGAACAGCTGGGCGTTGGGATTGGGCGAAATCGAGCTGAATTCAGCCCTGAATGAGAAACTCGACGCTAATATTGAACTGATTGACGCTTCGGGCCTGCAACCCGACGAAATCCTCGTATCTCTTGCGTCACGCGAAGCTTTCGAGCAGATCGGGGTAGAAAGATTCTTCTTTCTGACCGACCTCGAACTCGAAGTTGTCGTGGGCCGCAACGGTGGCGCGGCGATTGCGATATCCAGTTCGCGGCCCATCACTGAACCCTATCTCAATTTTCTCGTTGAAATACTGTGGTCCAACGGTCGGCTGGTAAAGGAATACACAATCCTGCTCGATCCGCCGACGTTCAGCGCCGCAGCCGCCCCAGCGGTGTCCGCACCGTCGCAGGCAGCCGGTGAAAGCGGTGGTGCCGGACGGGTGCAGCGATCGGTCACACAATCCGGCACCCGGGTTCAGATTGCCCCGCGTGGCACACCATCGGCGTTCGATCAGAACCGTGATGGCATGACCAAAATGACAAACCGCAACGACACACTGTGGTCGATTGCCGCTCGTTCACTGCCGTCCCGGCAGGTGAGCGTGCAACAGAACATGCTGGCCATTCAGCGACTCAACCCTGAGGCATTCATCTCCGGCAACATAAATCTCCTGAAAGCGGGTTACGCACTGCAGTTGCCCAATGAGGCGCAGGCGTTGAGCCTGGCCGGCGACGAAGCGCTGGTGGCCGTTGCCCGGCACAACGAACAATGGCAGGCCATCCGCCGGGGTGAGCGCGTGCAAAGCCAGGCAACCGCGGTTGCAGAACGCGCCGCTGCTGCCCCGTCGGAGTTGCGCAGCCCAATCGACGCCACGCCTGAGCCCGCACAAGCTGTCCCACAAACCGTGAGCGAAGGCGAGTTGCGGATTGTTGCTGAAGCCGGAGATAGCGCAACAGGCCGTTTGAGCGAAGCCGCGGCACAGGAACTTACAACGACGCTCGAAGAGAACGACCGGCTGTCCAGGGAGATCGATGAACTCACCTACCAGCTGGACCGCGAACAGGATATCGCGGGCAATCAGATTGCGGTCAAAGATCGCCAGCTGGAGGTAAAGGACCAGCAGATCGCGCAACTGCAGGCGCAACTGCAACAGGCCGAGCTGCTGGCCCAACAACAAGCGGCGCAAGAGCCGCAGCAGAACCAAAACCAAAGCGCGAGTTCGCCGACGCAGGCTCCGTGGTGGCAATCACCCTATGTGCTGTTTGGCGGTGTGGGCGCTTTGGTTTTGCTTCTGGTCGGAGGCATGCTCGCGATGCGTCGGAAGCGGCAAACGGCCGACGACTTTTATGACGAGGAAGTGGAATCCAGCGCAGCCGAAGCTGCAGCATTGGTGGATGACGACGAACTCGAGGACGACGTCGACGGTGATACGTTCGCCGACGACGACGAAGACGAAGACACGGTTACCAGCGCAGATGACGATTCAGATGACGCAGATTTCGAAGAGGAACTCCAGGGCTCGCAGACGAACGACGTGATTGGCGAGGCCGATATCTACATCGCTTATGGCCGCTATCCTCAGGCCACAGGATTACTGCTTGGTGTTCTCGAAGACGAGCCGTTGCGCAACGACGTCAGACTCAAGTTGCTCGAGCTCTACGCCGAAACTGGTGATCGGGAGGCGTTCGACGAGCATATGGTCGGGCTGATCGAAAATTGCGATGACGCTGAACCGCTGTTGGCCGCCAAGGAACTGGAAAGCAATTTCGGCGACGGGGTTGTGTCGTTGGATGAGATGACCGTCGGTGAGGCTGATAGCCAAGCCGGCGAAGACCCTGGCAGCGAAAACGAGATTGATAGTCTGCTTGAAGGTGTGTTCGACGAAGACGATGCGGAACCGGTTGTGGATCCGGCCGCAGGTGATTCGTCCGAAGTTGCAGCCACCGCGGCTGACACGACTGAGACTGACGAAAGTACGGGTCTGGATTTTGAGCTGGAACTCGATGACGCCGAAGACACCGAGGCACGCGACGTGCCCGCGGCGGACCTGGAATTCACATCGGACACCGATGATCAGGATACTGCTGAGGACTCTGCGGACAATGGAGCCGGGGATGAACTGGGTGGTGATCTGGGTCTGGATTTCAATCCAGATGAGGCTGACAGCACGGCCGACGCAACCACAGCGGAGGCCGATAGTGCGGATGCAAGCGCGGGCGCTAGTTCCGACGCAGGAGCCGCACAAAGTGCAGAGGATGAACTCGAAACGGCTGCGAATTCCGATGCTGACGAGTTCAACTTAGATGAATTGTTCGACGACGACGCCACTGGCAGTAGTGCAACATCTGTTGAGGCCGATGCCATGGCGGACCTCGATGAAGATGTGGCGACGGTCGAAGATGACGAGTTCGACTTCCAGGACGAAGGCGATAGCGCCAACACGAAACTGGACCTCGCCCGAGCCTACATCGACATGGGCGATGCAGACGGCGCGCGCGATATCCTCAAGGAAGTCCTTGAGGAAGGCAACGCCGATCAGCAGCAACTCGCGGAATCCATGCTCGAAACTCTTTGATTCCACACCTGTGAGACTGGCGCTGGGCGTTGAGTACGACGGCAGCGTATTCAGCGGTTTTCAGACTCAGCGCGATCGCACCACCGTGCAGGAGTCGCTCGAGCACGCGTTGTCCCAGGTAGCCGATCAACCTGTCCGAATAACCGCCGCCGGGCGCACAGATGCCGGAGTGCACGCAACCGGTCAGGTGGTCAGCTTCAGCACCGAGGCGAACAGGCCTCTGCAGGCCTGGTGTCTGGGAGTCAATGCGTTGACTCCGCCTGCGCTGAAAGTCAGATGGGCAAAGTCCGTGGCGACTGAATTTCATCCGCGATACGACGCCACCGCGCGACGCTACATGTATCTGTTCTATGAATCTGTTCAGCCCTCGCCACTGCTGGAATCCTTTGCGGTGCGCACGAGCCCTCTGGACGATGAGCTCATGCATCGAGCCGCCCAGGTGCTCCTGGGCGAACGTGATTTCACAACCTTCAGAGCTGCCGGTTGCCAGGCTCGATCGCCTTTTCGCTGCATCCATCGCATCGGCGTGCACCGGACGCAATCGCTCGTCTGCCTGGACATTACGGCAAATGCATTTTTACTCCATATGGTCAGAAACATCGCCGGTGCCCTGTGGCACATTGGTAGAAACGACGGGGGTAAAGACGGCGGGGATCAGGGCTGGCTGGAGGAAATTCTCGCCCGTCGCGACCGCAACTCTGCCCCTGCGACCGCACTACCGCAGGGCCTCTATCTGGTTTCCGTGAACTATCCCGGGCAGACGTTTCCGCCCTCACCGTTGCCCGGTCTGCTGCGAGCGCTCGGCGACTTGGATCGATTCTGAATTGTCCGCTAGACTACGCCGCTTTTAAGGCCCCTGCGGGTATGGCATTGCCGGGCAGGATCTGTTCCTTAGTAGAGCGGCAGGCTCCTGGTACAGCCGCAGCTTAGCACTGCCGCAGGCTCTCAATTGTGCCGCAGGCTTTTTGTACCGCCGCGGGCTTTTTATACGGCCGCGGGCGCTGACCACGGGACACAACGGTGTGACGACTGGAATAAAAATCTGTGGCATCACCCGATCGCGGGATGCTGAAGTCGTCGTCGCTGCCGGTGCTGATGCGCTCGGACTGGTATTCACCGAGCACAGCCCGCGCCGGATCGCGCCGGAGACGGCCGCTGAAATTGCGCACCAGGTGGCTGGCCGGGTGATGCGTGTGGGACTCTTTGTCGATCCCTCGGCCGCCGAGGTCAAAGCGACGCTGCGCGTCGTCGAGCTTGATGTGCTGCAGTTCCATGGCCAGGAGACGGCGCAGTTTTGCGGCAGTTTCGGTTTGCCCTACATGAAGTCATTGCGCGTGCGCGAACGGGTCGAGATCGCCGAGGTCGAGGCTGCCTATACCGATGCGTGTTGTTTGTTGCTCGATACTTATGTGCCTGGCCAGCCGGGTGGCACCGGCCAGAGCTTCGACTGGAGTCTGTGGCCGCAGCAATCTGCGAAGTCGCTGGTGCTGGCGGGTGGCCTGCACCCGGGTAACGTCGCCGTTGCAATTCGTCAAACGCGGCCTTACGCGGTGGACGTGAGTGGCGGTGTCGAGGGTGCGGTCAAGGGTGAGAAGGATGCCGACAAGATTTTTCGATTTGTCAAAGAGGTGAAAAGTGCAGGGGTCTAACCGATACGATCAACCGGTAGAGGGTCATTTTGGCCAGCACGGGGGTCGCTTCGTGGCGGAAACGCTCATGCATGCGCTCGATGAGCTGACTGAACTCTACACGCAGGCGCGTCAGGATCCTGAGTTTCAGGCCGAGCTGCTGCATGACCTCACACACTTTGTCGGTCGACCGACGCCGCTGTATTTCGCTGAGAGGCTGACCGAAGAACTGGGCGGCGCACAGGTGTACCTCAAACGAGAGGATCTCAACCACACCGGGGCCCATAAAGTTAACAATACCGTCGGCCAGGCACTTCTCGCCAAGCGTATGGGCAAACCCAGAGTGATCGCAGAGACGGGTGCCGGTCAGCATGGTGTTGCAACGGCGACGGTCGCCGCCAGGTTCGGCCTTGAATGCCAGGTCTACATGGGCGAGGAAGACATCAAGCGGCAAAGCCTGAACGTGTATCGAATGAAACTTCTGGGCGCCGATGTCATCCCGGTGAGTTCCGGCTCGCGCACGCTCAAAGATGCGATGAACGAAGCCATGCGCGATTGGGTCACCAACGTCGACAACACTCACTACATCATCGGCACCGTTGCCGGCCCTCATCCCTATCCGCTGATCGTCAGAGATTTTCAGTCTGTGATCGGCAGGGAAACGCGTAGCCAGTGTCTGGCGACACTTGGTCGTCTACCCGACGTTCTGGTGGCCTGTGTCGGTGGTGGGTCGAATGCAATCGGCCTCTTTCACCCGTTCCTCGATGATGTGGACGTACGCATGGTGGGCGTGGAAGCCGGTGGCGATGGCATCGAGACCGGGCGCCACGCAGCACCGCTCAATGCCGGACGGGTTGGCGTGTTGCATGGCAACCGCACTTACCTGATGGCAGATGACGACGGCCAGATTCTCGAAACGCATTCGATTTCGGCCGGTCTGGATTACCCGGGCGTCGGCCCCGAGCACTCCTACCTCAAGGACATCGGACGTGTTGAATACGACAGCGTGACGGATGACGAGGCGATGGCCGCGTTTCGCCAGCTCAACCTGATCGAAGGCATCATGCCGGCTCTCGAATCGAGTCATGCGCTGGCCTGGGTCGGCAAAAATGCCCGGGCGCTCGGCAGCAGACAGGTGATTGTGGTCAATCTTTCCGGTCGCGGTGACAAAGACATTCTCACCGTCGCGGAGATCGATGGGATTACGGTATGAGCCGGCTTGCCAGCAGATTTTCCGAACTTGCGGGCGAAGACCGTAAGGCGCTGGTCACGTTCATCACGGCGGGTGATCCTGATTTTGCCACCACCGTACCGGCGCTTCACGCAATAGTCGCCGGTGGGGCCGATATTCTGGAACTTGGCGTGCCGTTTTCGGATCCGGAGGCCGAAGGTCCGGCGATTCAGGCATCGTCGGAAAGGGCGCTGCACAATGGCATGACACTGGTGACAGCGCTGCAGATGGTCCGCGAGTTTCGCGCTGATGACTCGGCAACACCGGTCGTGCTCATGGGCTACCTCAACACGGTGCTGGCCATGGGCGAGGCAGCCTTTGCAAAGGCGGCGGGGGAAGCCGGTGTCGACGGCTTGGTCCTGGTCAATCTGCCGCCGGAAGAAGCCGGCCCGCTCAAGGCTGCGCTCACGGCAAATGGCATTGACCTCGTGTTTCTCGTCGCCCCTACCACCACGCCGGAGCGGGCGCAGCTGATTGTCGATAACGCAGCCGGTTTCATCTACTACGTCTCCCTCAAAGGCATCACCGGAGCCGACCATCTGGACGCAGATTCCGTGGCGGCAAAAGTATGTGATCTCAAAGCCCTCACCGCTATTCCCGTCATGGTTGGATTTGGCATCAAGGACGCCGCAACCGCACGGGCGGTGGCTGCACACGCAGATGGTGTTGTGGTCGGCAGCGTGCTGGTGAACGCGATGGCGCAAGGTGAGGGCATCGCCGCCACCTGCGCACGCCTGGAGGCAATGGTTGCCGAACTGCGGGCGGCAATCGATTCGACCCCGAATGCAGGGTCAGCGGACTGATCGCTGCGTCTTCTATGGCCTGCGAAAACCTGCCGCAATGGCTCCGCTACATCGCCTCGCTCCATGGTAAAAAGATCGACCTGGGTCTTGCGCGTGTGCGGGAAGTTGCGCAGAGACTTGCCGTCCTGCCACCCGGTCTGCGCAACATCATTGTGGCGGGAACCAACGGCAAAGGTTCGACAGCGGTGTTCACCGAAGCGCTTGCTCTCGCCCAGGGCATGACCGTTGGCACGACTGTCTCGCCGCATGTGCAAGCGTTCAACGAACGGGTGCGGATTGCCGGTGAACCGCTGGATGACGCGACGTTGTGTGAATGCTTTGCAGCCGTTGAATCGGCTCGCGGCGGCATTGCGCTTACTTACTTCGAATTCGCAGCACTCGTCGCACTCTTCGCTTTCAAACGGGCGGGCGTCGACCTGGCGATTCTTGAAGTCGGACTCGGCGGACGCCTTGATGCGTTCAACATTGTCGATGCCGATATCGCGATCGTCACCAGCATCGGGTTGGATCACGAAGAATTTCTGGGTAGCGACATCGAACAGATCGGCCGCGAAAAGGCTGGCGTATTTCGGCCGGAGCAGAAAGTCATCGTCGGCGCCGTCACGGCTTCTGTGGTGGAACGTGCCGGCGAACTGAATTGTGACATCCTGCAACTCGCGGTGGATTTTGCGCTGCGGGAAACGTCCGCTGAATGGAGTCTCAGCGGGCAGGACGAAGAATGGCGCGAGTTGCCTCGAGGTGACCTCGCGCCGGTTAACTGTGCACTGGGCGTGCTGGCGGCACGGTCCCTGGCGGCGGTATCGCGCGCGCAGATTCTGCAGGCTCTCGCGCAGGCCCGGTTACCCGGCCGGCTCGAGCAGGTCACGCTGGCGGATCGTAACGTTTACCTGGATGTTGCTCACAATCCGGCCGGTGCGGAGTTTCTTGCCGCGCAGCTGGCAATCCGGTTTCCAGGACGGAAGTTTGTCGCCGTGCTCGGCATGCTGGACAACAAAGACGCACCCGGTGTGACGGCAGCGCTGCATGGCACGGTGAAGCGCTGGTTGACGGTCGCCAGTCTTGGCGACCGGGCCAGGTCCGCGAGTGATCTGGCGGCGGCTATTTCGGTCGCTGGCGCCGGCGGGGAGTCGGCGATCGCCTGCGAATCGATGGTCGTAGCGCTGTCACAGGCACAGTCGTTTACCCGGGGCGACGATGGTATCCTCGTGCTTGGTTCATTCTCAGCAGTTGAACAGGCTCGAAATTTGATGAACTCGGGACTTTTGTAGTAGTAAGAGCGGCAGTAAGCGAGGCGCAGTAAGCGAGCACTAGACAATGGACGAACAGACCCGCTACCGGGCGACAGGCAGCTTGTTTCTTCTGGCGCTTGCCGTTATCTGCTTTCCCATGCTCTTTGACGGTGAAGGATTGGCACCCGTCGACATTGCGCCGGTGACGATTGACTCTCAGGCTATGCCGCAAGTCAAAAAACTCGAAGAAGTTGCACCCGCAAGTGACGTGGTTGCTCGCGTCGACGAACTGCGCGGTCAGGTCGACGATGCGGGATTTCAAACAGTGAATAACACCAGATTTGGCGAGCCGGTGTTGAGTGCCCCGGTCGACAACACCGATGTATGGGCAGTCCAGGTCGCCAGCCTGCAGAACGTGGACAATGCCCGTAAGCTGCGCTCGGACCTGCGTGATCGCGGCTATGAGGCGTTCATTTCGACCGTAAAAAGCGACGAAGAGGTGCTCAACCGCGTTGCCGTCGGACCGCTGCTAAGCGAAGCCGAAGCACGTAGAATACAGGAGCAGCTCTCGCAGGCGCTCTCTTTAGAGGTCAGGCTCATGGCGTTTTCCAACTGACGCGGGTACGAGGTTCGATGATTGACATCCGGGCGCTGAACCGGAATACGCGAAAGGAGGTGTCACCGAGGTGCCGACTGCCGATATCGTGATCGTGATCATCATTTTAGTGTCCGCAGTGATCGGCCTGCTGCGCGGACTCCTCAAAGAGGTACTGTCCCTTGCAACCTGGTTTGCAGCCTTTATCCTCGCACTGTATTTCTCACCTGTGCTCGCCGAGCAGATGGTCGGCCAGGTTGAAGATCACTCACTTCGCCTGGTTGTTGGATTTGTCACCGTGTTTCTGATCGTGCTCATCGTCGGCACGCTGGCGCAGTGGATGGTGAAAAAGCTGGTATTAGGCACTGGGCTGACGGGAACCGATCGTTTTCTCGGATTTCTGTTTGGCAGTGCTCGCGGTGTTCTGGTGTGCATCATCGCTCTGATTGCGATGCGGCCGTTTGCCGAGACGAATGAATGGTGGGTGAATTCCAGGATCACTCCCGAGATGCTCGCATTTGAACAGGACGTTCTGGACATGATGGGTAAGGCCAGAGATGTGATTGTCGAAGTTTCAGATGAAGTGAGGTAAATCCGGATTATGTGCGGCATTGTCGGCATCGTTGGTCACCGGTCGGTCAATCAGCAAATGTATGATGCACTCACCGTGCTGCAGCACCGAGGACAGGATGCTGCGGGAATGGTGATCAGCGACGGCAAGAAATTGCATTTGCGCAAGGGCAACGGCCTCGTTCGCGATGTGTTCCAGCAGCATCACATGCAGCGGCTGGCGGGAAATATTGGCATCGGCCATGTTCGCTATCCAACCGCCGGGTCTTCGAGTTCCGCAGAAGCGCAGCCGATGTACGTGAATTCGCCGTACGGCATCATGCTCGCGCATAACGGCAACCTGACCAACGCCGAGTCGTTGCAGGCCGATCTTTTCCGGGAAGACCTGCGCCATGTCAATACCGACAGCGACACGGAAGTTCTGCTGAACGTATTTGCTCACGAGTTGCAGTTACAACGTGCACACTCGCCCGAGGCTGATCACGTTTTCACCGCGGTGGAGGGCGTTCACCGGCGCTGTAAAGGAGCCTACGCGGTGGTTGCGATGATTGTCGGCTGCGGCGTTGTCGCGTTCCGCGACGTCCATGGAATCCGGCCACTGGTGTTCGGCCGGCGGGAGTCCGACCAGGGTCATGAATTCATGATTGCCTCGGAGAGCGTCGCGCTCGACATACTGGGTTTCGAGTTGATACGTGACGTTGCACCGGGTGAAGCCGTGTTCATCAGCAACGACGGCGAACTGCACACCCGCGTGTGTGCCGGGGAAACGAAACTGACGCCCTGTATTTTTGAATACGTCTACCTCGCAAGGCCCGATTCCATCATCGATCGGGTGTCAGTCTATAAATCCCGTCTGCGAATGGGGCAGTACCTTGCAGAACGAGTTCTGGAACGTTTTCCCAGCAACGATCACGACATCGACGTGATCGTGCCGATACCCGACACCGGACGCACAGCGGCTTTACCCCTGGCCCATCAACTGAACGTGAAATACCGCGAAGGATTCATCAAGAATCGCTACATCGGCCGCACCTTCATCATGCCGGGGCAGAGTCAGCGTCGTAAATCCGTGCGGCAGAAGCTCAACGCGATCGATCTCGAGTTCCGCGGCAAAAACGTGCTGCTTGTCGACGATTCCATCGTGCGTGGCACCACGATTACACAGATTATTCAGCTGGCCCGCGATGCCGGCGCGAAAAAGGTCTACATCGCCTCGGCGGCACCGGCAATCAGATTTCCGAACGTCTACGGGATTGATATGCCAACGTCGGTCGAGTTCGTTGCCTACAACCGTACGGAAGAGCAGATCTGTCAGGCCATCGGTGCGGACTTTCTGATCTATCAGCGCCTCGAGGATCTCATTGAGAGTGCAAAAGAAGGGAATCCGGCCATCGAAAACTTCGATTGCTCGGTTTTTGATGGCAATTACGTGACGGGTGACATAGACGACGTTTATCTCGAGCGTCTATCGTTGCAGCGTAGCGACAAAATGAAACAAGAACGTGACGCCGAACTCAACTCAGATCAAACGGTCATCGAGCTACACAACCACGCCTAATGTGAAAGAACTCATCCCGCGCCTGATGGGAGCTCTAAATAGAGTGCTCTTAGGTAAGGAAGAGCAGGTTAAGCTCGCATTGGCATGCTTGTTTGCACGCGGCCATTTACTCATAGAAGACTTGCCCGGCATGGGTAAAACGCTGCTGTCTCACGCGCTGGCAAAGGTGCTGGGACTGTCGTACAACCGGATCCAGTTCACGAGCGATCTTCTGCCCGCCGATGTGATCGGCACATCCATCTTCGACAAGAACACCGGTGAGTTCCGATTCATCGAAGGTCCACTGTTCGCCCAGGTCGTGCTCGCCGATGAAATCAACCGTGCCACGCCGAAGAGTCAGAGTGCATTGCTCGAGGCAATGGAGGAGCGACAGGTCACGGTAGAGGGTGTTACCCGGCCACTGCCCGAGCCATTTTTCGTCATAGCCACCCAGAATCCAACAACACAGACCGGCACTTTCCCTTTGCCGGAATCGCAACTCGACCGCTTTCTCATGCGCATCGAACTCGGTTATCCGAATCCGGACGCAGAACGGGAATTGTTGCGTGGCGGCGACCGGCGCAAAACGCTTGGTTTGCTCGATGCGATCACCGATCTTGAAACGCTGGCCGCCCTGCAGCTGGCTGTGGACCAAGTCCGTGTCTCGGATCCGCTGCTCGAATACGTGCAACGCATTGTCGGCTACAGCCGACGTGGCAAAGAGTTCGCCTTCGGCCTTTCGCCGCGTGGCGCACTGGCACTTCTGCATAGTGCGCGCGCCTGGGCACTCATCCACGACCGCAGCCACGTTGTGCCAGAAGACGTGCAGGCTGTGTTGCCCAGCGTGGTGGAACATCGTGTGCGGGCAGCGGCGGACTACGCAGGTCACGGTGGCGGTGCCCTGGCGCAAAAGCTTCTCTCCAGTGTCGACGTCGTCGGCTGAGTCATCGGCGCAGAAGAGGCAACCGCTATGGCTGAGCTCGGTCCGTCGATCAGGGACGACCCTTTTATCGGATCCCGGTTCGGCCAATGGCTCGATCGTCGGATCCCACCCAACTCGGAGATCACGCTCAGTCAGCGCAATATATTCATCTTTCCAACACGAACGGGATTCGTGTTTGGGGGATTGTTGATACTGCTCATCCTCGGTGCCATCAATTATCAGGCAAGTCTGGTTTACGGCGTTGCGTTCCTCCTCGGCAGTCTGTTCCTCGTCACGATACTGCACACGTTTCGTAATCTGTCCGACCTGCGGTTGGAACTCGTTGGCTCAAGGCCTGGTTTTGTCGGCGAAGATGTGGAGTTCACCATACGAGTCCTGCGGCCGCCCGGCCGCAGCCGGGAGGGCATACAACTTGGCTGGCCGGATGCCATCCAGCAGTGGGCCGAACTCGTCGATCAGGCGGCAGATACCGTGCGGCTGTATGTTCGAGCGCAACAGCGCGGCTATCTGAATCCCGGCCGGTTACTGGTGGAAACCTACTTTCCGCTGGGGCTACTGCGGGCGTGGACCTGGGTGGACCTCAACGCACGGGCATTGGTTTATCCCAGACCGGTATTCCAGGATTTTCCGCAGTCGGTCCAGGGCCGGCGCGACGAGGGAGAATTGATCGATCCCTTCGGCAGCGACGACTTCAACGATATCAAGACCTACCGGCCGGGTGATCCGGTCAAGCACATCATCTGGCGATCGTATGCCCGCTCGGATGAACTGATGATCAAACAGTATTCGAGTTTCGTCGAACCACGACTGTGGCTCGACCTCGATGTGGTCAGCGGCGATCTCGAGGAGAAAATCAGTCGCCTGACAGGACTCGCACTCAAAGCCTCGCGCCTCGAGCGGGAATTCGGCTTGCGCCTGGGCGGAGTAAATATCATCCCTGGGCTGGGCGAGGTGCATCTGGAACAGATCCTGCGGGAGCTTGCATTGCATGGACTCCAGCGATAACGCCTCAGTCGGGGTCGCCTATCAGATACCCCGCAATGCGCTCGCTCTTCTGATGGTCGCGCAGGTGGTTGTGGTTGCACCCTACGTGCTGCAACTTTCCCCCTGGATCATCACCGTCGGTCTCTTCTGTGGTTACTGGCGCACGCGCGTCTATCAGGGCCGCTGGGATTATCCCCGGCGCTGGGTCAAGGCAGGGCTCGTGATCGCGTCGGTGGTTGGCGTCATCGTCAGCGGCGTGGGTGCGTTCAGTCTGGAAACGGCCTCGTCACTGTTGATTCTGGCTTTCGCCCTGAAGCTCGTCGAGATGAAGAGCCGGCGTGATGCCTTCCTGGTCATCTTCTTGAGCTACTTCATCATCGCCACCCAATTTCTCTTCGACCAGTCCATCCTCATCGCTTTTTATGAACTCGCAGCGATCATTGTCGTGACTGCGGCCCTGGTGGGACTCAATCAGTTGCACTCGGTCGTCCGGCCGGTCGTCACGCTGAAAATTGCCGCTACCCTCGTGTTTCAGGCGATCCCGTTCACCATTGTCCTGTTTCTGTTTTTTCCGCGTATCGCACCCTTATGGACGGTGCCGCTGCCCAGCGGCGCAACTTCCGGTATCAGCGACCGCGTAACGCCGGGGGATATTGCCCGACTGACGCAATCCGATGAGTTGGCGTTCCGCGTCGTGTTCGACGGCGAGGTGCCAGCTCTGCGCGATCTCTACTGGCGCGGCATCGTTTATTCGCAGTTCGAGGCAGGCACGTGGAGCATTGCGCCGGATTTGCGCCGTAGAGGCGAGGCTACGTTCGAGCCCATAGGGGATGCGCGGACGTACGACTATGAGGTGTTGCTCGAACCGACACTGAGGAACTGGCTCTTCGCGATAAACGCAGCCTTTACGACGAATGATCCGACCATCCGGCGCACCCGAAATCACACCCTGGAAGTGGCCGATCCGGTCATGTCGGTCTTTCGTTACAAGGTCCGATCCTATCCCGATATGTTGCTGGACCCACTCCTGCGGGAGGGCTTTCGCGCTCGTGAGACTCACTTGTTCGGTGAGGATAATCCCAGGGTGCGGGAGTTTGCCGCGTCACTTTACCAGGCGAGCGGCAGCGAGGATGCGTACATCGCCGCGGTGCTATCGCATATCAGGACTCAGCCTTACCGTTACACGCTCAGTCCACCGACGCTGGCCAGCGTCAACAGTATTGATGAATTCTGGTTTACCACTCGCGCCGGATTCTGTACCCACTACGCGGGCGCTTTTGTCTACATGATGCGCGCAGCCGGCATTCCGGCGCGCATGGTCGGCGGCTACCAGGGGGGTGAAATCAACCCGATCAGCAATCACCTCATGGTGCGTCAGTATGATGCGCACGCCTGGGCGGAAGTCTGGTCGCAAGACCGGGGCTGGCAGCGGGTAGATCCGACGGCGGCTGTTGCACCCGATCGAATCGAACTCGGCCTCAGCGCCGCGCTCTCGGTGGCAGATCGTGCCACCCTGTCCGTTTTTTCCAATGCGCGGATGGGGGCGTGGGGGTTTCTCACGGGGGTCCTGCAATGGTCGGATAGCCTGGAACATCGCTGGAACCTCTGGGTGGTCGGCTATGACAGTAACTTTCAGGCGGGCCTGCTGAAAAAGTGGCTTGGCGAAATTACCCCGACCAGGATAGGCATCGCGATGTTCGTGGGCGGTGGCGTCAGCCTCAGCGTGGTGGCGGGCCTTCTCTTCTGGCGCAGGCGGCCGGTGAAGCAGCATCCGGTGGAACGCATCTTTTCGACGTTTGCCGCTAAGCTGTCGCGCTACGGCTACCAGCGTCGGCCCGAGGAATCACCCGCCGCCTACGTGCGTCGAGTGGCTGATGAAGCGGGCTTGAGTGAGGCGCAGGTCGGCGGTGTCATCGCCGAACTGGACACGCTCTTGTACAATCCCGCGATCGCCTGGGGCAGCACAGAACTCAGAGCGCTGCGCAATCAGCTCCGGCGGCTGCAGTTCAGACTGGCATTTGGATCCTAGCAAGCCTCCGATCAAGTATGCGGCTGCTCTGAAGGCCGCCTGCGGCGTTGCAAGCCTTGTTAAGGACCAAGGCCATCAACGGCGGCTTGCGCCTTGCAGTACCACGCTTCATATTACGCGCAGACATCGAATACTTGATCAAAGGCTCCCAAGGTAACTGACGACTTGACCGTTCTAAAACGCACACCTTGTGTGGGTATCTGTTCCACCACGTACGGCGATCTGGTTTGTCGAGGGTGCAAGCGATTCGCCCATGAAATTGTCCAGTGGAACGGCTTCCAGGCGCCGCAGCGCGCTGCTGTCTGGCAACGGCTGACCGAGTTGCGGGAAGGTGCCGTCAGCCAGTTCGTCGTAGTCGTGGATCGAGAGATGCTGCAGACCCGTGCGCGCGATCTGCAGGTCGTGGAAGATGCGACCCGCAACCTCGACAGTCTCGTCTATGAAACCCTGAAACGGGCGATTCGCGTTGAGACCGAACTTGCTGCGCTCAGTTTGCCCGCGCTTGGCTTGCGGGCGCGCGACGGCAACGCCGATCCGATGTCGCTGCTCGAATCCATTGAGCGGGAGTTTTACCAACGATCCGTTGCGCGGTACGAGCACGACTTCCACACACTTGCGCAGTGATGGCCGGTTTCGAACGCGGCAGCGATTCCGAGATCAGTGGGGTGCTCGAGTTTCTCCCCTGTCGCACGCCGGCACTCTGGTTCGAACAGGCGCCCGCGCATCTGCCTGAGTTGCTGATCGATCACGCCAACTGTGAAAAGAAAGCCGCGGGAACCGCATTGAGTCTCTTGTATCGTTATGTGGACCGCTCGCATCTTCTGCAAACACTGTCGCGTCTCGCACGTGAAGAGTTGCGCCACTTCGAACAAGTGCATGGAATGCTGGCTGCCCACGACATCGACTATCGGCATATTTCGGCAAGCCGCTATGTGTCGGGTCTACGTCAATGTGTCCGCAACAACGAACCTGACAGGTTAGTCGATACGTTGCTCACCGGTGCTGTCGTGGAAGCGCGCAGTTGTGAGCGGTTTCTTGGACTCATCGACGTTCTGCCTCGCGACCTTGGCGACTTTTACCGCCGCCTGCTCGACTCCGAGGCGCGCCACTTCCGGCAGTATCTCTCGCTCGCCGAGCGCTACGCGCAGGCGCCGTTTGATGACAAGTTGTCCGAGATACTCGCCAGGGATGCGGTTCTGGTCACTGACGAAGACGTAGTGTTCAGGTTCCATAGCGGCCCGTTAGCGCAAAACACTCGAGCTGGATCAGCTCCGCGCGTTCTCTGACCAGCCAGCCGCAATGCTCCCAGGCGCCTAGCACGTAACGTTGTCCCCAGTGTGATTCATGGATTCCGGGCCTGTGTGTGTGGCCGTGAATCAGCCGTTTGGCACCCGCATCGGTAACCACGCGGGCAACTTCCGATTCGTTGACATCCATGATGTTGTCGGCCTTGTTGGCGTTGGTGGCGATGCTGCGTTCGCGCATACCTTGCGCAAGCGCGCGTCTGGCCTGCAGTGACTGGCTGAGTATGTCAGCCTGCCAGCGCGACGATCGCAGAGTCTTTCGGACTTCCTGATATTCGAGGTCGTCTGTGCAGAACGCATCACCGTGAGCGAGCAGAGTGCCGTTTGGCAGCAGGTAAGGATCTTCCAGCAGCTGACAACCGGTGGTGTCGGCGAATTGCGCACCAATTAGAAAATCCCGGTTGCCGTGCAGCAGATAGACCGGGCAACGCTTCGCGGTGGTCGCAATGAGATCACGCAAGGCATTGGCCAGTTCACCGTCGTCGTCATCGCCGACCCACACCTCGCAGAGATCGCCGAGTATGAAAATTGCCGATGCGTTCTGCGATTCCTGCTCGAGCATCGCGTTGAGCGTGCGGAACTGCGGTTCTGCCGCATCGCTCAGGTGCAGGTCGGAAATGTAGACGTTCAAGCGCCGGACATCCTGGCAAGGTGGCGCCTGTGCGCTGCGGCGTTCATTCGGCAGGCTGGCTTGGTGCGGCATCGAGCGTGTTCTGCAGCATCGCCACCCGGGTCATTGGCCCGACGCCGCCGGGCACCGGCGTAATCCACGACGCCCGCTCACGGGCTTCTTCGAACACCACATCTCCTCTGAGCTTGCCGTTGGCGTCCCGCGTGATTCCGATATCGATCACAATCGCGCCGGGTTTGATCCAGCTGCCGGGAACGAGGCCGGCCTTGCCGACCGCCGAGATCACGAGATCGGCCCTCAGCACGCTACCCTCGGTATCCCTGGAGAACTTGTGGGCGGTCGTGACCGTGCAGCCGGCGAGGAGGAGTTCGAGGCCCATTGGCCTGCCGACGTGATTGGATGCGCCGATCACCGTCGCATCCAGTCCGCGAAGTTCGACCCCGGTGTGCTCGAGCAGCAGCATGATGCCCTTGGGTGTGCACGAGCGGATCGTGGGTCTGCGCAGCGCGAGCCTGCCGATATTGTATGGATGAAATCCATCGACGTCCTTGGCCGGATCGATACAGTCGATGATGCGACCCGAATCGATGTGCGGTGGCAGCGGCAGTTGGACGAGAATGCCGTCGATGCTCGGATCGTTGTTCAGCGCAATTACCCGCTCTTCGAGGTCTTCTTGCGTTACGTTGCTCGACAGGTGCTGGACGTTGGAATGAAATCCCAGTTCTTCGCAATCGCGGCGTTTGTGTTTCACGTAGATCTCCGAACCCACGTCATTACCGACGAGCACGACGGCCAGGCCCGGCGGCCGCAGGCCCTGTGCTGCGCGCGCGGCCACCGTTTTCGCCATTTCGCTGCGGGCGGCCTTCGCAATTGCATTACCGTCGAGTATTTTCGCTGTCATCTACTTCTCCAGACTTACTCGGCCAGACCAAGCCGCGCATTCTAAACGACTTAAGCGCCGCTTGGAGCGCACTTGCCGATATTGCGAACAGCCCCGGGGCAACTGCGACCTGCGCGGCAGCAAGGCCCACCCAGCCCTCGCGGCAGGGCGTTTGACGGACCAAATGAGCGCCAGTATCATCGCGCCGATTTTACCCTCGGGGTATAGCGCAGTCTGGTAGCGCGCCTGCTTTGGGAGCAGGATGTCGGGAGTTCGAATCTCTCTACCCCGACCAGTTATCGCAGGTGTAACCGCTGCGCGGTTACCGAATGGGTAGTACGGCGGTTTACCCTGCAGCGGTTAGCGAATGGGTAGTACTGCAGTTTACGCAGTAAACTGCAGTACTACCCATTCGGTAACCGCGCAGCGGTTACACATGCGATAACTGGTCGGGGTAGAGAGATTCGAACTCCCGACATCCTGCTCCCAAAGCAGGCGCGCTACCAGACTGCGCTATACCCCGAGGGTAAAATCGGCGCGATGA
>SMVA01159436.1_pt1 | contig 42413 bp, 38 predicted proteins | sample 2456451 | NCBI WGS metagenome assembly SMVA01 (sample SAMN11095933, study PRJNA526329) | marine sediment metagenome | biome: Marine sediment; feature: Surficial sediment; material: Deep marine sediment; isolation source: Hadal surficial sediment | place: Pacific Ocean | collected 2014-05 | depth...
GATAAAACTGGAAGAGAGGCACTAACAAGCGCATGCAGCCGCAAGAAAAACAATACTGCGCCGTTGATGCGGTCCGTTAGACGCCTGGATTTGTGATTTCCGGATAATACCTTTTAATGGTACTATCTGGAAATGAAGAGGAAGCAAGGGCATCTTGAGATGCCTCCCTATCCGGGTTAGCTGCCGATGCGAATGATTCATCACATATCTTTACCCGTGGCGAGTCTCGAGAAATCTTCACATTTCTACGACGTCGTTCTAGGTGCATTGGGCTACCGCAAAGTCTGTGCAAGTGATGACTTCGCTGGCTACGGAGTCGAAGATAATAAAGATCAGTTCTCCATTTTGCAGATCAATCCATCTGCCAGAGCAGGCGCCGGTTTCCACTTAGCCTTTAGTGCACCATCTCGCGAGGCAGTAGATCTCTTTCACGTAGCCGCTTTAGATTCTGGTGGTGCCTGTAACGGTCCGCCTGGTTTGCGAAAACAATACGGGCCAGACTATTATGCAGCGTTTGTCATTGATCCAGACGGTCATAGACTAGAGGCAGTAGTTAATGAATCGGTCAGTGTCTCACATGAAGTTCAAGCCGTTCCTTTGCAAGCTGAGCCACTCTGATGGACATAACCGGCACTTTGCGAACGCAATTTCAGCGCCAGCTCTGTGGGCAGCTTAACTCAGTGTCAGGCAATCGGAGATGAAAATTGAATCTATTGCTGACCACCTTGATCTACTCGTCACGATAGGGCAGTGGCATTGGGACGAATGGGGTCAAGCAGATCCAGAAGGGAGTGTAAAAACCTGGACTGATGGACTAGGTGAACGAACCCTTAGAGATAGCATTCCAACAACCTATATTGCTCTTTCAGAACATTCTGAACCCCTTGGCTCAGTCACCCTCGTAGATTGCGATATGGATACTCACCAGGAACTCTCACCGTGGCTGGCAGGTTTATACGTACCATACGACTTTAGAAATCAAGGAATCGGTAGTAAGCTGGTAAATCATGCTGTTGAAAAAGTCAGGAGCATGGGAATCTCGACACTTTTTTTATACTCATCAAACGCAACAGGTCTCTACACGAAATTGGGTTGGCAGATCATTGAGAAAGAATTCTATGAAGGTGAAGATGTCTCGATTATGGTCAACATAGCATGAAGAATTAATCGTTCCTTTCAGTCACTCGGACCACCTTTGTTGTCCGCTTAAGTAGATGTTCGGCGTCAGAGTAAATTGCAGGCAGCTGTTATGATTAAGACCGGCGGATTAACACATATACATCTCATCGTACGTGATCTTGACGTTGCGTTGAATTTCTATCAAAACGTATTCGGAATGGAGGAAAGATTTCGCGACGGACCTAAGATGGTGTTCATCAATACTCCAGGCAGCGAAGACTTAATTACTCTGAATGAAGATCCCGCCGAAGCCGATAATGCTGGGAAGAATGGTGGCGTGGGTCACTTCGGATTCAGATTGTCTGGTGGCGAATCCCTCGATGCTGCTATTTCCGATGTCGAGAAGTATGGTGGCAGTCTGGAAAAGCGTGGCGAACATGGACCCGGCCATGAGTTCGCGTATGTTAGAGATCCCGATGGATATCTCATTGAGCTGTGAAGCGTCACATGTCCAACATGCAGTTGAAGCTGCTCACTTTGAAGTTCCCTCACTTTTGATGGCACCCTTTAACTTTAATTGAGCCCTGATATGTTGGCGGCTTAACTGGGTGTCATCTGCCTGGAGACAGTAATGGCGAAGATTACCGAAATCGTCTTTGATTGCCTTGAACCTTCCATTCTAGCCGAGTTCTGGGAATGCACTTTAGATGATTTCAAGAAACGGAAATACGATGATCGCGAAATCGCTAAACTCGCAGCCCGGGGGCTTAAACCTGAATCTGACCCCCAGGTTGCGCTGGACGGTCCTCATTTCAATATCTTCTTCCAGATCAACAAGGAGACAAAAAGGTTAAGAAACAGAATTCATCTAGATATCTGCGCTGGAAATCGTGAACAAGAAGTGCAACGATTAGAAGCGCTGGGGGCTTCTGTTCGAGATACTCATGAAACATACACCGTCATGCTGGATCCAGAGGGTAATGAGTTTTGTGTTACAGATTAAAGATAGTGTACGGCAACTAACATGAGGATTAAGCGGGGCTGCCATCAGCCACTCGCTAGCGCTCGATCCAACCGTCCGAAGCATTACATCGGCGCCCGACGACGGGAGGCCGCCCCCTTCAATTGCGTGCACAATGTCAACGCCACGACTGTCGGCGACTTACCCTGGTGTCAGGAGGCAATTCGGTGTTCTCCATCGTGTTAAAGCTCACGTCGCCAATTTTTCTGGTTGTTGGCTGCCTTCACCTGGTTCTGGGTATTAATGCAGAAGTCCTGCTAGGCGCGAGTATCGGTATGGATGCTCTCACTGACCCTGTAGTTGATAGTCAGAATCGTTTCTATGGTGTTGCTTTTACATTGTATGGAATTCTGCTGTTCGTTTGTGCAACCGATATTGATAAGTATCAGACGATACTTCGCACCTTGTTATGGGTTTTCTTCGCTTCTGGTTGCGCACGCCTGGTCTCAATTGTTGCGCACGGCTTACCATCAAATATTGTATTGGTGTTGTTAACAACGGAATTGCTTTTACCCCTGTTGTGCATCGTATGGCTCAGAAAAACGCTGATCTCGACACCCAATGTCAAAGGAGCCGCCTGACATGCACTCGAACTCGTTCCCTTCGATCACTCTGGCATGGCAACCTGTCACGACTAATCATCGGGGCCAAACTTTACACAAAGACTACCTCATGCGCCTGCGACAGGAAAAATGCAATCGGACAATCAAAAACTGCGCGACTCGTGCCACGCTATTTGGTTTTTGACAACAGGTGAATTGCAACGTTATGCCGTCAATAACACGAACATGAAACAGTCAATCGTACATGTTGCACTGCTGGTAAAGGACTACGATGAAGCGATAGAATTTTATGTTCATAAACTCAATTTCGAGCTGCTTGAAGATACTTATCAACCAGAGCAAGACAAAAGGTGGGTAGTTGTGTCCCCACCCGGTTCAGATGGTGTAACTTTATTACTAGCCCGAGCATCTAAGCCAGAACAAGAACCATTTATTGGAAATCAAGCCGGAGGTCGTGTATTCCTCTTTCTGAACAGCGATGATTTTTGGCGTGACTACAAAAATATGGAATCCCAGGGAATTAAGTTTGTGCGCAAACCCAAGAAAGAAGATTATGGAATGGTCGCTGTTTTTGAAGATCTTTATGGTAATCTCTGGGATCTGATACAGCTAGATAGTGATTATCCTGCTTCAAGAGGTGGCGTATAACATGAAGCTTAATTCGTTCACGTTTAGGGCTCCCTGGATTTGCATACTCGAGATCAGCGTTACTTCTGTCGGCGCCTTCCCCTGGTGTCATAGGGTATCGCGCCTCTGGAGTCTCAGATGATCTCTATTGCACAGCTGCGAGGATATTGGCTAAAGAGACCCTGGTGGTTAAACCTTGTGTGGTTTTTCTGTTTGTACATGACCTTTATCTACATGCCGTTTGACATATTCACCAAACCCTATGAACGTTGGGAGGAAGTATGGTTTGGGTTCACCATTACTGGTTGGCCTGCAAAACTTACAGAGCCAGTTCATTGGGCGATATACGCAGCTGGCAGTTATGGGATATGGAAGATGAAGCCCTGGATGTGGCCCTGGGCAGGTTTGTATAGTGCACAGATCGTCATTGCGATGGTGATTTTTAATATTATTGCGGGACCCGAACTTGGTGATGGGAGAGGTGGTGGTCCGATCGCAGCGATCGGTACGGGACTATTTTTCTCTATTCCAACCGTATTGTTGTTTCGCGCTCGGATCCTCTTCCAGAAAGGAGTAGCCAAATAAAAAGAGTGGACGCGAGCACAATACTGGACTCTCGCCTTTCAAGCGAACCGGTGAAGCTAAACGTTAGGCCACATCAATAAGTAGATAATTGTCATGAATGACTCAAGCAAGCGAAATGCGGCAACACCCATTATCATCGTCACCATGTCCCTCGCTATCGGCTATGCAATTCTGCGCTACCACCTGCTCGGTGACGTACCCTGGAAAGACCTTCCTCTTTTTATTCTCAACAAGGGTTTGTGTCTTGGAGCATTCATACTGATCACACTCAATTTTGCACTGGGCCCCGCTAAGAATTTAGGTTTACCCGTACCGGCAGCCTGGTTGAACGCACGTAAGGCACTTGGCATGAGCGGATTCCTATTCGTTCTTGTGCATGCGCTGATGAGCTTTATGCTTTTTTCCCCAGCAGTGTTCGGAAAATTCTTCGAGCAGGATGGAACCTTAACAGGAGTCGCTGGTATAAGTATGCTCGCGGGTGTGCTCGGATTCGTCGTATTGTGGGGCTACAATCTAAGCTTCCAGACGTATCTGCGTGAAGACAAGGCGTTCATTGGTTTCATTACGTCACGCAGGTTTCTAATTTGGGCACTATTGCTGGGCGGCACACACGTGATCTTCATGGGTTATTCCGGCTGGATTGAGCCAGCCCGGTGGAATGGAGGGCTGCCGCCGATAAGCCTGGTGGCATTTACATTTTTCGTGGTCGGATATCTGTTCAACTTGTTCGGGCGTGAATAGTTAACCAATAGTGTCGTCAGGGATCGACGTTGGCCAGCCATAGAACAAAGCACACGCAGTCGGACCTGGCGAAGCTGGTAGATGCGGTGACACCTGCTACCTAAGAAAGAAATCAATCAATAGGAGGATGCCGTGAACGATGAAAGAATTAGTGCTGTTCACTGGAGTTTCTGGGCAATCGGCGCTGTCGCGCTAGTCTGGAATGTTATGGGCGTCATGAATTTCTTCATGCAAATGAATCCAGATATGATTGCTGCATATCGCGACTCCGAGCGAGCGATAATCGAGGACCGACCCGCCTGGGCAACCGGCGCTTTTGTGATCGCCGTTTTCGGTGGTGCGCTTGGCTGCATTCTGCTTCTTCTCAGGAAGTTGGTTGCGTACTATTTATTTATCGCTTCGCTACTTGGCGTGATTGTGACAATGATTTATACCCTTGGCACTGGTATCGAATTCAGTCCAGGCGAAATCATCGGAATCATTCTGATGCCGCTTGTATTGGCAGCCTTTTTGATCTGGTATTCGAAGCAAGCAGGGAACAAGGGGTGGATCAGTTAGGAATTCAGACATCAGGTTATAATTGACATAACAAGCTGCCTGAACGACCAAACCGGTAGTTGCCTGGATGTTGACGCTAAAAAGTTGAACCTGGATATTGTCAAATGTTTATAGGGTTGTTGATGTTACTTTTTCCAGCGGCCATTTTCCTGGCTACTCTCCCGGCTTCTCGGCGATTGCTACCAAAACTTCGCGTGCTGTATCGACTGGTTGGAGGAATCATTGTGATTGCTGGAAGTGCTTTCTCGCTTTATCTTGCAGCCTACACTGGAGATCAGGGTGGTATCGGAGCATATTTCTTCCAGATAGCTGTGATTTTCGTTTATGTGGTATTTTCATTCTCACTGGTAATCTTAAATTGGCTTTCTAACAAGAGAGCGTCGAGAAGGCATGAAAGCTAACCTGGTCTTATGTCTTCCTGGCCTTATGTCTTGTTGTTGTTTCAACAACATTTTGCTTGTAGCCAGAAAGATACAAATAGTCACGTGGCAGTAGAAATTTGCCCATTTAGAAATGCTTATCAGGCTCAGGTGAGAGACTTTATCCTCTGCGGATTAAGTGAACGATGGGGCAAACTGGATGAAACCGCGAACCCGGACATTGATGATATAGAGGCAAGCTATGGTTCAGGTTACTTCGTCGTCGCCTGCAGCGATGGGCGGCTAGTGGGCACTGGGGGCCTGTCTGCTGAATCAGACTCGGTCGTTCGCATCGTTAGAATGTGGATACGAAAAGACCTCCGCAGATCAGGTATTGGAACCAGGATCATCCAGCACCTTCTGAATGAGGCACGCGAAAAGAAATACTCCAGGGTCGTATTGGAAACGACGAGTACCTGGTCTGATGCCATATCGTTTTATCAGAAACATGGGTTCGAGACAGAGGGGTATCGGGATGGAGACATTCATTTCCAAATGATTCTATAAGACAATAAATAACAGGGCCTTGGCATGTAGAAGTGTTATCGAGTATCTGGCTATTTATTAATCTATGTTTAGCTCCTAAATAGTCACCGGGTAATTCACGCAACAGTCGCAGCCATGAGTTTGCAAACAGTCACCCGGGCACTCATTGCGGTGTTTGCCTGGCAAAATATATCCACGAGTCGTTGGCCAGCCCGCAGAATGGCCATTATGTAATTTCAAGTCCGCGAATCCAGAGGGGATAGATTGATGCAAACAAAACTAGGGTATCTGTCGGAAGTTCCTACGACGGCAGGGGTTCCCAAAGGCTGGCTAAAATATGAGCAGCAACTTGGAAAACATGAAGCCAGCCTGGGCAAGATAGTTGATCTCACCCAATTTGGAGTGAATCACGTAACCCTCGATCCAGGGTCCATATCTGCCCTGCGGCACTGGCACGAAGGTGAAGATGAATTTGTGTACGTTTTGTCGGGCAGTCTGACCCTGGTAGATAACAACGGTGAACATCTGTTGGAAGAAGCATCCTTTGCAGGTTTTCCAGCCGGTAGTGCTAACGCCCATCACCTGGTAAATAAATCACAAGTGGTTGCAACTTATCTTGCCATTGGATCACGCAGACCGGGAAAAGATGTTTGCCACTATCCGGATGATGATATAGGCCCGATTCAGCGGTGAATGAATCGCTCCATTACTCAAAGTCTCTTCTCAAAGTCTCTTCTCGAAGAACTTGGAGTTTCGTTGATAGTTGTATAGTGATTTTCGGCCATCGGGAAGTTCAGTGATATTGTCTTCAATGAAACCGCGTTCGGTAAACCAGTGAGCAGATTGCGTTGTCAACACAAACAGGCTGCTCAGTTTCATTTCGCGAGCACGATGTTCGATTGATGCCAATAAGCGATCGCCTCGATCATTGTCCCTGTACTCGGGATGAGTCGCAAGGCAGGCAACTTCACCTTTAGCCTCAAAAGGATAAAGTGCACCGCAGCTAACAATCAGGCCATCACGTTCAATGACGGTGAACCGTTCTATTTCCGACTCGATCAACTCCCTGGATCTTTTCACCAGTATCCCTGATTTCTCGAGGGGTTCGATTAACTCGATGATCCCGGCGACATCATCAGCTGAGGCGATTCTTACCTGTTCATAACTGACCTTGATGATTTGCGTTCCCGAACCATCACGTGTGAATAGTTCTTCAAGTAAGGCACCATCGTTTATGTAACTGACAATATGGCAGCGGCTGACACTTTGCTGGCAGGCTTTGCTGGTAAGTGCCAGAAGGAGTTCATCTGTTGCGCTGATGCTCAAGGACTGCATCTCGCTGCTATTGGCTTGCAACTCACTTATGACATTGCCGTTTGTATCCATAATCCCGGGTTTGGCGCTAAACATGATGAGTTTGTCAGCGCTTAAGGCAATTGCAATATCAGCCGCGAGCGTAATTGAATCCAGATTGTAAATTTCTCCTGAAGGTGAATATCCCACAGGAGATATCAGAACGACGGCACCATTATTTAACTGTTGGTGTATGGCAGGGCTATTTACTCGTCTGGTTGATCCGGTATTATGAAAGTCTTTTCCATCGACGATACCCAGTGGCCTGGCTTTCACGAAATTCCCTGAAGTAACGACAATATCGGCTCCGTGCATAGGCGAATTAACGAGGCCCATGCTCAGTTTTGCTTCAATTTCCGCGCGGACGCCGCCAATAACCTCTATCACATCTTTCAGCAGTTCCGGTGTGGTAATTCGTTTGCCGTCTTTTGACTCCCAGGATTTCGCTTGGCTCGCCAGGCGACGATCTATTTGCGGAACCGCACCATGAACCAGTACCAGCCTCACGCCAAGGCTGCTAAGTAAGGCGATATCACTAATGATATTGGGTAAGTTCTCCGATTCCAGTGCGGCACCATCAACATATAAAACAAATGTCTTATGTCGGTGGGCGTTGATATAGGGCGAGGAATCCCGGAACCATTTAATGTGGGTCGTATCGCTCATAATGTTTTAGTCTTCGTGATTACTCGTCGCAGCAATACTTGATAATTAGGTGCCGGATTATATCAATTGTTGGCTCAAGCTGGTTAAGGGGAATGTATTCGTTTGGCTGATGCGCCTGGTCAATTGATCCGGGACCTAAAATAACCGTCTCCATGCCTAAATTTTTCAGGAAGGGAGCTTCAGTTGCGAAGGCCACCGGTTGTGCGGGCTGATCGGATAATTGTTCCATTGTCTTCAGGAGTTCGTCCTGGTCATTCCTGAAGGGTGGAACGGCGGCATGTAACAATTCCAGATCGCATTGCAAATTGAGGTTACCTAACCTGGGAGCCAGACGTTGCCTGATGGTCTGTAAAACCTCATCATTGTCCATACCCGGAAGGACGCGGACATCAAAGGCCAGTTCAACTTGGCCGCAAATTCGATTGGGATTGTCGCCGCCTTGAATGCATCCCAGGTTGAGTGTCGGGTAGGCGACAGCGAAATCGTTATTGGAATGCGCCAACTTCAATTCATTTCGATATTTTATCAATTCCTCAATGAGTAATGCTGTGCCATCAAGAGCGCTATTTCCAAGATCGGGGTTGGACGAATGGCCGGACACACCCGTGATAAGGACGCGGGCCATCATAATACCCTTGTGTTGATTCACGGGTTTGAGATTGGTGGGCTCACCGATCATGGCAAATCGGGCATGGCATAGTTCGGCGGCGGATAAGGCCCTGGCGCCACTCATGGAAGACTCTTCGTCTGCGGTGGCAAGGATGATCAGGGGGTGCTTGAATTCCCTATCCAGTAATGGGCGGACAGCTTCAATCCCGAGCGCAAAGAAACTCTTCATATCACAGCTACCCAGGCCGTACCATCGATCGTTTTTTTCGTTCAGTGAAAATGGGTCACTTTGCCACAGGTTTTCATCCATGGGCACTGTGTCTGTATGACCTGAAAGAACAAACGCCTTGTCCCCTTTACCGCGCATGGCAACCAGGTTTGCCTTGTGTTGTTTACCGGGTATTGGATTAATACTGATGTCGAATCCAAGGGGTTCCAGCCAATTTGCCAGGGTATGGATCACATCCAGATTGCTCTGGTCAAATTGCGCATTGGTGCTGCTGATAGACGGCGTGGCAATTAGCTGTTCAATCATTTCCTTTAGTGTGGGGCTGGGTAACATGGTTTTCTGCTTGTTATTAACCGGTAGTTGGAACCAAGTGTAACAATTTTGTTGATTGTTGTTGGTTCAGGTTGAGACCTGGCTTATCTGGATCAATCTTTTGTCGAGGTCTCCTGCCTGTCGTCAGGGCTTCAGGGAAATGCCTATGGAAAAGGTGTAAGATTTGTGCGTTCGAAACAACGATTATGTTAGAGGTATGTTGTGAGCTCTCAGGAAGAGAATGCTTTCAAACCGGATATAACCTTAAACCTCCGCTCCCTGCTCAATGACCTGGTGGCGGATGGCAGGCTGTCCGTCAGTGATGCAGATCTACTCAGCCTGAAAACAAGGTCAAAGGAACAGCTCAACTGGCATCCCCTCGAGATAATAGGTGAAGATGCGGTATCTGATCAGAAGAATCCCGGTGATTTTCTGACCCTGGAAGTGCTGACCTTATGGCTGTGCGAAAAAGCCGACCAGCCCTACAAACGAATTGACCCACTAAAAATAGATTCCCAGGTCATCACGAAGGTGATGTCGGCTGAATTTGCCCGGCGACACCAGATTCTTGCCCTTGATGTGCTGGATGATGAAGTTGTCATCGTCAGTGCCCAGCCATTTGTTTCGTCCTGGGAAGCGACAATCAGTCAATCGCAACCGGGTAAAGTCATTACCCGGATGATCGCTAATCCTGCAGATATCAGGCGATACACCACTGAGTTCTACACCATGGTCAGGTCGGTCAGTCAGGCCACGGCGCAGGGTATTAACGCCAGTACCTTAGGTAACCTCGAGCAGTTATTGGAGCTTGGCCAGCTCGATGCGATGGAAGCAAACGATTCGCACATCATCAATATCGTCGACTGGTTGTTAAACTATGCCATTACCCAGAGGGCAAGTGATATTCACCTGGAACCCCGGCGCAACAAGGGAAGAGTTCGATTCCGAATTGATGGGGTTCTGCATCTTGTGTATGAGTTACCGCCGCCGGTCATGACCGCCGTCACCAGTCGTTTGAAGACGCTGGGTCGAATGGATGTAGCGGAAAAACGGCGGCCACAGGATGGCAGGTTGAAAACAAAAACGGCCGATGCACATGAGATAGAGTTGAGGCTATCAACGCTGCCAACGGCGCATGGCGAAAAGATGGTCATGCGAATCTTTGATCCTGACATTCTTCTAAAAACTTTCGAACAATTGGGCCTAGCGGAAACTGACTATGCGCGCTGGGAGAGCATGGTTCAGAACCCAAATGGCATCGTGCTGGTGACCGGTCCCACGGGTTCAGGGAAAACGACGACCCTCTATACCAGTTTAAAACAATTGGCCACTGATGAAGTCAATGTGTGTACTATCGAAGATCCCATTGAGATGGTTGAGCCCAGTTTCAACCAGATGCAGGTACAGACGAATATTGATTTGACCTTTGCCGATGGTGTCAGAGCACTTCTACGCCAGGACCCGGATATCATCATGGTGGGTGAGATTCGCGATTTGGAAACTGCGGAGATGGCGATTCAGGCGGCGCTGACGGGTCACCTTGTTATCTCCACCCTGCATACTAATGATGCACCTTCAGCCATTACAAGATTGTTGGAACTTGGTGTTGCGCCCTATCTCATTAAGGCGACAGTGCTCGGCATTATGGCGCAGAGGCTGGTTCGTACCTTGTGCCCGCACTGCAAGGCGCCTGGTGAAGTGGACGCCGACGGCTGGAAGGTGTTGACTACACCGTGGAAAATGAAGTTGCCAAATATGATGTTTCAACCTATCGGTTGCCTGGAATGTCGCGACACAGGTTTTATGGGCCGGGAAGGCATCTATGAACTGTTACCCATGACGGATTCCATAAAAAAGTATATTTGTGCGGAAACTGATATTGGAAAACTGCGTATTACGGCAATGAAAGAAGGCATGAAAACGTTGCGGTTAAGCGGCGCGCAAAAAGTTTCTGCAGGCGACACGACCGTTGCGGAAGTACTCCGGGTTGCGCCATTTTCTGGCTTTGAGTAAACGCAGGGTAAAATTCTGCTATGGATCTGGAAGTCGCAGAAAAATTAAATAACCTGTTGCCTGGCTTATCTGAATCCGGCATTCGACAATTTAACAGGGTTTGTGAGTTAAGTGATTACGTTGAACAAAATGTCCTGCGTCATCCTGACATTATACGTGGCCTGGCGGAAAGTGGCGATCTGGAACGGTCCTATGAAACAGGCGATCTGGAAGCTGGTGTTCAACAATCTCTTGATCCTTTCATTGAGCCCCGGGCGTTCGATTCCGGGCTTCGGCAGATTCGCCGCCGGGAAATGATCCGCATCATCTTCAGGGATTTCTCGAGACTGGCAGACCTCACTGAAACGACCAGGGACTTGTCAGACCTTGCCGATGTTTGCATCGCCACCTGCCTGGATCGTCACTATTTGGCAAATTGTGAAAAATATGGGGTGCCTACATCGGCAGACGGCGCTGCCCAGCAAATGAGCGTGATTGCCCTGGGTAAGTTAGGTGCCAGGGAACTCAATCTTTCATCAGACATTGACCTCATTTTTATGTACGACTTACAGGGTGCAGCGTCTTCTGGGCCGAGGCAGACGAGCAATCAGGAATTCTTCCTTCGCACATCCCGGCAACTAATCGCATCGCTTCACACCAGCACTGAAGAGGGATTTGTTTTCAGGGTGGATATGCGGCTGCGACCCTATGGGGAGGGTAGTGCGTTGATATTGCACCGGGCAGCCATGGAAAAATATTTTTTGGAGCAAGGCAGGGACTGGGAAAGATATGCCTTTATAAAAGCAAGAGCAGTGGCTGGAGACATTTCCCTTGGAAAAGACTTTCTCGGATGGCTCAGGCCCTTTGTCTATCGCAAACATCTCGACTACGGCGCGATCGAATCGCTCAGGGAAATGAAACGCCTTATTAATCGGCAGGTTGAAATAAAAAACCTGCAACAGGATCTGAAGTTAGGCCCAGGTGGAATAAGAGAGGTTGAGTTTATTGCGCAGGCGCATCAATTGATTTTTGGCGGCAACCACCCGGCACTACAGGAGCGACGGTTGCGTCAGGTTTTGCACATGATCTCCGAGGGAAATTATTTGCCGCAGGAAGATGTCGCCTCCCTGGATGCGGCCTATGTGTTTTTCAGGAATTCGGAACACGCGATCCAGGGAGAGAATGACAAGCAAACACAGAAGTTACCAGAGTCTGAGAAATCAAGGTCTCGCCTTGCGCAGGTGATGGGTTTCTCTGATTGGTCTGCCTACCTTGAGAAGTTAGAAAAGCATCGGTCTGCAGTTAGAAATAGCTTCGCAACACTGATGAGTTCCAATCAGGCCGAAATTGAGAACCTCGTAGAAGGGAATCTGTTCTGGCTCAATGTCTGGGCTGAACCGGAAGCGCCGCGTTCAATTAAATATTTACGTAATTCAGGATTTTCTGAGGCGCAAATCACAGCAAAGAGGTTGTCTGAATTCAGAATTCGCGTGGATGAACTGCAGGACATAGCCCGGGGTAGAGCGAATAAGTTAATGCCTGTTTTACTGAGTCTCGTTGCAAGGCAACAAGATCCGGGTTTAACAATGGAAAGACTGCTACCGGTAGCGGAGGCCATTTTACGACGCAGCACTTATCTTGCGTTCTTGCTGGAAAATGCCTATGCCCTTAAACGCACGGTTGATCTTTGTGCAATGAGTCCCTGGGTCGCCACCCAGCTCCGCGACTTTCCAATACTGTTGTATGAATTGACTGGACGAAAAGCAAACGACATTTCGTTTGAAAAACACGATTTTGCCTCGGAACTAAATACCATGATGATGGTCCTCGAAGAGCATGACCTCGAAGCCCAGATGGATACACTCCGACAGTTCAAAAGGGCTGCTGTACTGCGGGTGGCTGTTTTTGAATTACTTGACTTGTTGCCAGTGATGAGAGCTTCCGATGCGCTGACGGTAATTGCCGAACTGGTTCTGCAAAAGTCTTTCGATCTGGCCTGGCAGCAGTTGGAGGCCAGGTATGGATTACCCCTGGGTAGCGATGAAGTACCACAATCGGGGCAATTTGCGATCATCGCTTACGGAAAATTGGGTGGGATCGAACTTGCTTATGGATCTGACCTGGACCTGGTCTTTCTTGTTGAAGGGGATATTCACGGTACGACAAACGGTGATAAGCGTATCAATAACAATGTATTTTTTTCCCGTCTCGCGCAACGCATCATTCATATACTGACCTCCATGACACGTTTTGGGGTTCTGTATGAAGTTGATATGCGACTGCGTCCATCGGGCAACAAGGGACCGATGATCACCACCTTGAGTGCGTTTGAGCGCTATCTAAACACCGATGCCTGGACGTGGGAACACCAGGCACTTGTACGAGCGAGGTATGTCGCGGGTGATGCGTCCCCGGGCGAGTCTTTCGCAGATATTCGGAGCCGGGTGCTTGCGTTGAAACGAGATGATGATTTGCTTAAGTCTGATGTGATCAGCATGAGAGAGAAGATGCGAGCGCACCTTGCGAGTGAATCCACGATTAGTGATGATGATGGAGAACAGGGATCAGGTGTATTGCTTTCAGGATTTGATCTAAAACATGATGTCGGGGCTATTGTTGATATCGAATTTATGGTCCAATACGCGGTTCTCGCCTGGGCCCATCAGTTTTTTAAGTTAACCCGCTGGACGGACAAGATGAGATTGCTGGATGAGTTGCGGGAACTTGACCTCTTTAAAACCGATGAAGTTGAATTGTTGCAAAGTGCGTATCTTGCATATCGCTCTGCCGTTCACTATCAGTGGCTTGGAGGGGAGATGGCTTCATATAGCCAGCTTAATGAATATCGACAGGGCGTGGTGTCGATCTGGAATAAAACGATGAATGTTGAATCAAGCACAAATAAATAACCACCAACACGAAATGATATAGGAAAGTTGTATGACTGACTCGCTGGCCGACAGAGATGGCGTGATCTGGTTCGATGGGGAACTTGTTCCCTGGAGAGAAGCAAAGATACACGTCCTGACACACACTTTACACTATGGGCTCGGAGTATTTGAAGGCGTACGGGCTTATGCAACAGATAAGGGCCCGGCCATTTTTCGACTGCAAGAGCACACAGAAAGATTATTCAATTCCGCGCATATACTCCGTTTTTCAATTCCCTTTACCCGGGATGAAATCTTTGAAGCGCAGATTCAGGTTGTCAGGGAAAATAATCTCAAGGAGGCCTACCTGCGACCCATGTGTTTTTACGGATCTGAAGCGCTCGGTTTGAGGGCGGAAGGATTAAAGTCACATTGCATCATCGCTGCCTGGGAGTGGCCGAATTACATGTCACCGGAAGCGCGGGTCCAGGGTATCAAGGTCAGGACATCCTCTTATACTCGCCACCACGTCAACATTACAATGTGTAAAGCGAAAGCGAACGGTAACTACATCAACTCGATGCTGGCATTGAAGGAAGCATTGGATAGCGGCTGTGAAGAAGCTTTGCTGCTAGACAATGAGGGTTATGTTGCCGAGGGAAGCGGCGAAAATATCTTCCTGGTTCAGAAAGGTAAGCTGGTAACGCCAGAATTAACCTCCTGCCTCGAAGGAATAACCCGGGATACCGTCATCTCGTTGGCCGATGAGTTGGGACTTGAGGTGAAGGAAAGACGGATCACGCGTGATGAAGTTTATATCGCGGAAGAGGCCTTCTTCACCGGAACTGCGGCCGAGGTACTGCCCATCAGTGAGTTGGATGGACGCATGATCGGTTCGGGTGGTCGTGGGCCAATTACTGAAAAATTGCAAAGCATGTATTTTGATCAGGTGATGGGAAAGCGAACTGAAAACCCTGAGTGGTCAACGCTCATAAAAAAATAAGCTAATGGAAGATCGAATTCTGGTTGTTGGTCCTTCCTGGGTCGGTGACATGGTCATGGCACAGACGCTATTCAAATCGCTGCGATCAACCCGGCCAGGTGCAATGATTGATGTAATGGCGCCCGCGGCCGCTCTGGCTGTGGTTGAGAGAATGCCTGAGGTTAACAAGGCCATTTTGTTCGATATGGGTCACGGCGAACTTCGACTGTCTTATCGTCTGAGGTTCGCAAAATCACTTCGTGCAAAAACATATCAGCAGGCGATTGTACTAACTAATTCTGCAAAATCGGCACTTGTTCCCTTTTTTGCAGGAATCAACAGGCGTACGGGTTTTCTCGGCGAATGGCGTTACTTTTTACTCAATGACATTCAGAGATTGGACAAAATCCGATTGCCGCGAATGGTCGATCGGTTTGTTGGCCTTGGCGATGAAGATAGCCCTGGTGATGTGGCCTATCCTGAGCTTTCAATTGATGAGAAAAATCAGCTCGAATGTTTGTCCAGATTTGAACTGGACAAGGGTCGGCCTATCTTGAGTATTTGTCCCGGCGCCGAATTTGGAGACGCAAAAAAATGGCCGGAAAATCACTACTCTGATCTCGCCAACTATGCGATTGAAAAAGGAATGCAGGTGTGGATTTTTGGTTCTCCCAGGGATGAGTCAGTGGCAAAACAGATTTTAGCCGGTGTAACCCGGCATGAGTATTGCCACAATCTGACGGGTAGAACCACACTGCTTGACGTTGTTGATTTGATTGCACTGTCTGGCCTGGTCGTTAGCAATGACTCGGGCTTAATGCATATTGCAGCGGCAGTGGGTTGTGCAACAACCGTCATTTATGGCTCAACCTCGCCAGCATTCACACCTCCCCTGACCGACAAATTGGATATTGTGAGTGAAAACTTATCTTGTAGCCCCTGTTTCAAAAGAGATTGCCCGCTCGGTCACAAAAATTGCCTGAATAACCTTCTACCCGGGCGCCTTTACCCGATTGTCGACAGGGTGCTCGGTTAAATCTCGTGAAGGTACTAGTGATCAAGATGTCATCAATGGGAGACGTGATTCACGCATTACCCGCTGTTGTAGATGCTAAACGCGCGCTTCCCGATGTCCAATTTGATTGGGTGGTGGAAGAAGGTTTCCAGGAAATACCGCAGATGCATCCAGCTGTTAATGAGGTGATCCCCATTGCCATTCGCCGGTGGCGCATGAACTGGTTGACCGCTCTTCTAAGTGGCGAAATTGGCAATTTTGTTCGGCGACTAAAACGTGCGCGATATGACCTCATCATCGATGCGCAGGGCCTGATTAAGAGTGCAATTGTCGGCATGTTATCAACCGGGCCAGTGTCCGGATTCAGTTGGCGATCAGCGCGGGAATCCCTCGCCGCATTAACCTATTTGAAATCGATGGAAGTTGGCAATGACGTTCATGCGGTCGAACGGCAACGGCGCCTGTTTGCGGGTTTACTTGGCTATGAGGTTAGCGGTGCTGCGGATTACGGACTGGATTCCCGAAGGAAACCGCGGAAAGACAACAGGAATATCATACTCTTACATGGAACGACCTGGGAATCGAAGCGCTGGCCGGTTGAATCCTGGCGACTATTATGCGGCCTTATCCTGGAAAATGACTATGAGGTAACGATCCCCGCGGGCAATCAGGAAGAGACGAGGCGAGCTGAATTAATTGCTGACAACACTCGTGCCACTGTCCTGCCGATGATGGGATTAAAGGACCTGGCACTGATCATGACCGGTGGTTCAGGGGTTGTTTCCGTCGATACGGGCCTTGGTCATATGGCCGCTGCACTAAATCTGCCCCTTATTGCGCTCTATGGCGCAACTAGTCCACAGCTCACAGGTGTTTATGGGGCATACCAGAACGTGATAGTAAGCGATCACTTACAATGTATTCCGTGCAAGAAAAGAATCTGCCGGTATGCGGCCGGAGACTATTCAAGTAAAATTTACCCACCATGTTTTGAAAGAACTACTCCGGAATCAGTTTGGCAAGCATTACAGTTACAAATCAGGAAAGCGAACACTCAGTCCAGCTGAATCTGGCATTTTGTCTTTATAAATATTTTCCTTATGGCGGTCTGCAGCGTGATTTCATTCGCATTGCTAAAGAGTGCCAAATTCGTGGCCATCACATCAGGGTATATACACTGGCATGGCGTGGCGAAATCCCGGAAGGCTTTGACGTTATCATCGTTCCTGTAGAAGCGCATACTAACCATACCCGCTATGAGCGATTTTTCTACTGGGTTCAGGAAGCCCTGCGAAATGCTCCTGTTGATGGTGTCATCGGGATTAACAAGATGCCGGGGCTCGACGTCTACTACGCGGCAGATTCCTGTTATGAGGAGAAAGCGCAAACGCAACGAGGTTGGTTATACCGGTTATTGCCACGTTACCGGCATTTTGCAAAATTTGAGCGGGCTGTGTTTTCAGACGATTGCCATACTGAAGTACTGATGATTTCTGACTCTCAAAAACCCTTTTTTGAAAAATACTACCGGACACCGCAAACACGAATGCATTTCCTGCCGCCAGGAATATCCAGGGACAGGATTGCGCCTTCTAATGCATCCGAAATCAGAATTAACACGCGCCTGAAATTAGGTGTTGCGGTTGATGAGCACATGCTGCTGATGGTTGGTTCCGGCTTCATTAAGAAAGGACTTAGTCGTGCACTTTATGCAGTGAAGTCACTACCGAAGAACATTCGCCGCAAAATCCGCTTGTTTGTCATTGGTGAAGATAACCCGGCACCATTTAAACGAACGATACTGGCCCTGGGTCTACGTGAGCAGGTAACAATTTTATCTGGCCGCGATGATGTTCCAGCATTCCTGCTGGCCAGTGACATACTTCTGCACCCGGCACTCGATGAGAACGCCGGGATAATTCTATTGGAAGCCATCGTTGCTGGTTTACCCGTTCTGGCGACCGATATTTGTGGTTTTGGTCACTACGTGGAGGAGGCAAATGTCGGCTTCCTGCTTAAGAGCCCGTTTGAACAGTCGGCGCTGAACGAGAAGCTGCTGGAGATGATCAGTTGTGATCGCCGCGATGAATGGAAGATCAACGGTAAACGGTTTTCTGAAAGTGCCAATATTTATTCTTTACCGCGACGAGCCGCAGAAATAATCGAGAAGGTCATTCTGGATCGGCTCGAAGCAAGGATCAATCGGCCAGTACTGGCGTTTTGCCTCTTCAAGTATTTTCCCTATGGTGGATTGCAGCGGGACTTCATTCGAATTGCGGAGCAATGCCGGATAAGAGGATATTCCATCAGGGTGTATACATTGGAGTGGGAAGGTCCTGTTCCCGGTAACATTGAACTCGTGCGGGTTCCAGTTACCGCGATCACTAATCATACGCGTTACCGTCGATTCTCTGAGTGGGTAACCGAGCACGTCTCATTTAATCCGGTTAGCGGGGTTATTGGGTTTAACAAGATGCCCGGTCTGGATATCTATTTTGCGGCAGATTCTTGTTATGAAGAGAAGGCACGAACCCAGCGCAACCGCCTATATCGGTTAATCCCAAGATACAGGCTTTTTTCACGATTTGAGAGGGCAGTGTTTGGACAGTCCTCGCAAACAGAAATCCTAATGATATCGGAAGTGCAAAAACCACTTTTTCGCAAGTATTACAATACCCAGATGGAGCGATTCCACCTTCTACCACCGGGTATCAGCAGGGACAGGGCTTTGCCTGCAAATAGTGAAGAGATACGTGCAGTCCTGCGACATGAATTTGAAGTAAGGGATGATGAAACCTTATTATTGATGGTTGGTTCCGGATTCATCACTAAAGGGCTGGACAGAATTCTCCTTGGTATGAGGGCGCTACCAACCCTGATACGGCAGAATACCCGGCTGATTGTTATTGGGCAGGACGCACCGGCGGCCTTTGAACGTATGGCCGCATTGCTGGGTATTAAGGACCGTGTGGTAATACTCAAAGGGCGAGACGATATACCCAGGTTTCTACTTGGTGCAGATTTCCTGATTCACCCGGCCTACGTGGAAAATACCGGTACGGTTATCCTGGAAGCTATGGTCGCGGGATTACCTGTCCTGGCCACAGACATTTGTGGTTACGCCCACTATATTTCCGAGGCAGGTGCGGGGGATTTGGTACCATCACCGTTCGAGCAAGATACATTTAACGAGCTGCTGCATAACATGATAATTTCCGACAACAAAATGTCATGGAAGAAGGGTGGGCTGGACTACGCGAGGGTTGCAGACATCTATAGTATGCCGGAACGAGCAGCAGATTTTATTGCAGAAACCATTAACTAGAAGGTCGGCCGAAAATTGAGAATCCAACGCCCAAAAGCTGATCCAGACTCACCGGACATTTCTCCTGATTTCCATCAACCAAATTCAAATTAATGCATTACCTGGGTAAGGATTTAGAAGATTGTATTGATTCATCTGATATTTTTCAGGGTGTCAAGCAGCTGGATGGACAGGTGTATCGGGAGGTCGAAAACCGAAGAACCATCCGGTTCGAGTGGCAAGGAAAAGGTTACTTCGCAAAAACCCACAGTGGGGTTGGCTGGCTGGAAATTCTGAAAAACTTCTCGCAACTCAAATTACCGGTACTCGGTGCGTCAAATGAATGGTACGCGATAGAGAAGCTCAATGAGTTGGGGATAGATACGATGTACCCGGTGGCTTATGTTAGTGAAGGCTGGAATCCTGCAAAAATTCATTCGAGTATTGTGACCAGGGAACTCGAGCACACTGAAAGCCTGGAGGACTATTGCGCCAACAATGAACTGCCCCCAGTCTTAAAACGGGGTCTTATTAAAAAGTTGGCAACGACCTCCCGGGTGTTACATGAAAATGGTGTTAATCACAGAGACTACTACATCTGTCATTTTCTATTGGACCTGTCCTCAATCGATGAAAATGACCCTAAATTATTTCTCATTGATCTTCATCGTGCACAGATTAGAAAATCCACGCCGAATCGCTGGAAGGTGAAAGACATTGGCGGCTTGTTCTTCTCTGTGTTTGATCTTGAATTGACGCTGCGTGATTTGTTCCGGTTTATGACCATTTACTCGGGACGTTCGTTACGTGCAACGTTACAAATTGACAAGATTTTCTGGGCAGCGGTATTTTCGCGGGCGGCGAGTTTGTATCGGCAAGATGGTAGTGGTCTTCCGTCATGGGTATCGCATATTCGGGAGCAGCTTAACAGCTGAAAGACAGAGAATAGAGAAGCAATGCCAGGATTTCTAAATTTATTACAAATGGTATCGATAAGATGAACACGCTTGATGCCAGCCAGCTCATCAATGCCGGAAGAGATGTCAAGACGCCCTTTCACCTGCTCGTTAGCAGGCCGGGAGTGGGTCAGGTCGAAATTCTGGTTTTGTCCGTTCTGAGGCTGTTACCCGCAAGGAGACTAGTTGCACTGGCTGAAGTTGGTGGCAAGAAGGTAGTGATTAAAATGTTTCTCGGCAAAAAGGCGGGTAAGTATATCCTCCGTGAACGAACAGGCGTCTTAGCACTAGCACAAGCAGGCGTATGTACTCCCGGGCTATTGTGGGAAGGTGAAACGGAGAATGGCCGGCTACTGGTATTCCAATATTTGCCTGATGGAATAGATCTTGATGAACGGTGGAGTAAATCCCTGCTTTCCGGGGAGAGAGTCAAAATCCTTGAGATGGTAATGAAAGTCATGTCCAGCTTGCATGATCATGGTGTTGTGCAAAATGATATCCACCTGGAGAACTTCCTTCTCAGTGATGGAAAGATTAATACGATTGATGGAGATGCTGTAGAGCGACAAGGGCAAGCGCCCCTTGCAGAAGGGGCAAGTCTCAAGAACCTGGCCTTGTTTTTTGCACAGTTGTATCCACGATTCGATGTACTGATTGGCGAGGCACTCGCCACCTACGAATCACAACGAGGCTGGGAGATGAGCAACTCCCGATTGCAAATACTTAAACTGGCAGTTATAGAAAGCAGGGAAATCAGAAAGCGAAATTATATTGCCAAGACCTTCCGGGATTGCACCCGTTTCTTGTGCCGCCACACATTCAAGAGATTTGAAGTAGTCGAGCGAAGTGCCTGTTCCCGGGAACTCGCCGATTTAATAGAAGACCCGGACAAATTCATTGCGTTGGGCACAATATTAAAAAATGGCAATTCATCAACTGTGGCCCTGGTGAAGCTCATCGACCGATCGGTGGTGGTGAAGCGCTACAACATTAAGGATTACCGGCATGGATTACGTCGGGCGTTTCGAATGAGTCGTGCCTGGCTTTCCTGGGCTAACGCGCATCGCATGGAGTTCCTTGGAATTCCTGCACTCAGGCCAATTGCGATGATCGAAAACCGGCTAGGGCCAGTTAGAATGACGGCCTACCTGATTACAGAATTCATTGAGGGCCCGGATGCCCTGAACTACCTGACCGGGACTGAAAAGCCAGTTGGCAAACTGGAATCGTTGGTGGACATTCTGCAAAAATTATCTGAGGTCCGTGTCTCCCACGGGGATCTAAAAGCAACCAATTTCGTGATGTCCGAACAGGGGGCCGTAATGATCGATCTTGATGCGATGAAAGAGCATCACAATCAGCAGGCCTTCGAACAGGCTTTTAGTCGGGATCTGCGGCGATTCATGGAAAACTGGCGTGATTATCCCCTGTTAAATACCCAATTTTCAGGATTGCTTCACGATCTTTGGGCCCAATACAATGTGAAGCTTTAAGGCGCCCCGTCGGTTCTGCCGTTCTCCTGCACTCGATTGAGATCTGCCCCTGGTTTGCCGCTCGCGCAGTGTGATTAACACACTATTTGTGCATACTAATTTCACGACAACATCTTACTATCTCGATAGCAGGTTAAATGCCGTTTCCAGGATGATGGTTTCCGCACCGTAACGCGTTAGAATAGCGATCTTCGTAAAATCATAGAGCTGTACATTTGTCCCTAAAAGTACTTGGATTGTCGGGCGCACTTACCCACGACCCTTCTGCAGCCATCTATGTGGATGGAAAATTAATTGCTGCAGCAGAAGAAGAGCGGTTTATCCGTGACAAGCATGCAAAGGGTAAGATGCCGTTTGAGGCCGCGAAATTCTGTCTGGAATATGCGGGTCTGAAGCCTAACGACATTGATGTCGTTGCATTTCCTTTTGCTAAAATTAGCCTGCGTACCGGTGCCCGTTGGCATTTCGCCAGGCGTTATTGGTATGCCCCTGATCGAGCCCTGGATGCTATTTTCAATGGCAATCGCCACTATCGCAGGAACGTCAGGAGAGTCAGGGAACTACTCGATAGACTGGGAATAGACTGGGATGGAATCGAATTTGATGCGGTGGAGCACCATCTTGCCCACGCCAGCAGCGCATACCACCTGAGTGGGTTTAAGGAGAAGACAGCTATCCTGGGTATCGATGGCAAGGGAGAATATGCCACGACATTTTTTGGTTATGGTGAGAACGGCAAGATTACCAAACTTAAGGAATTTTATGATCCCGATTCCCTGGGTCAGTTATACGCCTCTGTCACGGAGTATCTGGGTTTTGAGATGCTCGATGGTGAGTACAAGGTAATGGGAATGGCACCTTACGGCGACCCTGATTTGTATGATTTGTCACGGTTAGTTGATTTCGACGGCAAGAGCATCAAGGTTAATACGAAGCTGGTAAATACAGTAGGCCTTAGAAGGTACAAGGAAGGTCGAAAGGGTTTCTACTTTAGCCAGAAGTTAATTGACTGGCTCGGTCCGAGGCGAAAGGGAGACATAGCGGACGATCCCTATATCCACTATGCCGCCGCAATGCAGAAGCTGTTTGAAGATATCTCGCTGAAACTGATTGATTACTATCTGGGAGATATCCTTAAAGAGACCGGCAAACTGGTATTTGCCGGGGGCGGCGCTCTTAACGTCAAACTTAACCAGAAGATTCTGGATCTGCCCTATGTTGATGAACTTTTTGTACAACCGGCCGCAAGTGATGCCGGTACCGCGGTCGGGGCGGCATCCTACGCCTGTAGCAAGCGTTCGGTGCCACCGGAAACAATGAAGCATGTTTATCTCGGCCCTGCTTACACGACGGAGCAGTGCATTACCGCTTGCCAGGAACATCCGGGAAAACCCGTATTTGAGAGAATCGATAAGGTACCGATGAGAACAGCCGAGATACTGGCAGCAGGCAATCCTGTCGCCTGGTGTCAGGGCAGAATGGAATTTGGGCCCCGTGCCCTTGGCGGCAGAAGCATACTGGGTTGTCCCAATCATAAAGGCATTGCGGACAAGATAAATGAGCAGATAAAGTTCCGTGAGAGGTGGCGGCCTTTTTGCCCCAGTATTTTAGATACGGTGGCCGCCGAAATTATCAAAACCGATCACCCGGCGCCATTTATGACAATTACCTTTGAGGTGTCAGAAGAGTGGAAGCAGCGCATACCGGAAGTCGTGCACGAGGACGGAACTTCACGAGTACAAATCGTTAGTGAAGACACGAATCCAAGGTACTATGCATTGTTAAAAGAAATGGAAAAACTCACCGGTAATGGTGTGGTGCTCAATACCTCGTTGAATCGTCGCGGTGAACCGATGGTGTGCTCACCTGAAGATGCGCTTGAAATGTTTTTTGGCTCGGATCTCGAATATCTGCTGCTTGAAGATTTATTGGTGACAAAGCGGGCTAGCTGATGCTGGATCCTGGCGCAGCAGGTGCAATCCGGGTTTTACAGATCTCCCATGATTACGCGGGACCCTTTCAAATCATTTGCAGGCAGTTTACCGGGGCCTTCAGCAATGCTCATGTAACGACGCTGTATCTCAGGGGGCAGGAAAATCCATCCGTCATAGAGGCGACAGGAGGAGACAGGGACCTCTTTCTTGAGCAGCCAGAAGGTTCTCTTCGAGGAATCAAGTTTTCAGCCATCATGCAGCTGGCCAAAATCTTCAGGCAGCACCGCTATGATGTGGTGATAGCTCACCGTTACAAGGCAATTTACCTGGCTGGGATAATGAGCTATTTTTTCCCCATAGAAGTACTGTTGGGGGTTGCTCACGAACATGATGTATTCAAGCGAACTAGCCGGGCTCTTTTTGTCACCTTCTTCCGAAAAAATGTTCAGCTCCTGGCCGTGTCGGAGTCAGTACGAAAAGACATAGAGAAATGCTGCCCATCGCTGGCAACGCAAGGTCGAGTTCACACACTGGGCAACGCCATCAATCCGGCGATTAAATCTGAAATCAGGGATCGTGACGAGTTAAGAAATGAGATGGGCATCGCCGAGGGGGTTTTCTGTTTTGGCACAGTAGGTCGCTTGGTGGCAAAGAAGGATCACGAGGTGTTGATAAAGGCCTACGCCAGTATCGCAAACGCGGGTAATTGTCTTGTAGTCGTTGGCACGGGTGCGAGAGAAAAAGAACTAAAATCGCTGGCGACTGATCTTGGCATTAAGAACCAGGTTATTTTTCTAGGACAGGTGCGCAATGCCTACAGGATATACAGTGCCTTTGATGCATTTGTGTTCACGTCCGGATTAAAGGAAGCCTTTGGCATTGTGTTGTTGGAAGCAATGCTGGCAGAAGTGCCGATCGTTTGCAGTAGTGCAGCGGGGCCGAAGGAAGTGATAGGCGACACCGGGTTGATTTTTGAAGTGGCTGATGTGGATGATTTGTCACTTCAGTTGAAGGCGATTGAAATGCTCGACAGCGACGGCCGCAAGGCACTAACTGACCGCGCACTTAAGAGGTTGTCAGTGAATTATACGATGAACGCGTTCACGGAGAAGCTGCGTGCCCTACCAGCCCTTAAGAATTACGGAGATGTAATGTGAACGAGATTGATTGGGCTCAACTCTATGAACGTCGCAAGGCCAGGCGGCTTATCCCCGCCGCGCACTCGGTATAATCGCCGCGTGGTACATGTCATCATCCAGCGCCAGGTGCAACCGTTTAACCAGCGGCCATCTTTGCACCGATGGTATCCCGGAGACCTCGATGTATTCCTGTATAAATTTGCCGACCCCATAAGTAACAAAATATGCCTTGTCGTCCTCTGAATTAAACAGATGTGCTAAATTTCGGGCTCGTTTGAAGATCCCCAGCGAAGAATTAGCAACCGAGAGATCGGAAATGTCGACCAGGGAAATGACATCACCGTAAATCAATATATTGCCCAGATGTATGGCGCGGAAGTAAACACCCAGGTCGTGCAGGTGTGCCAGATATCCGGGCAGTTGTGACAGGCACCCTACGCCGGTACTGCCGCACAGTTCTCGCACATCCACACCCTCGAGTCGATCGTAGATCACCATGTGGACGGGGATGTCCTTACAATAGATGATTTCTTTCACCACGGGAGCAGGGATATCCCGTTTAATCAGTTTCAGGCCGCTGGCCTGGAACTGGTGAGCCTGTGGGAAGAAAGTTGCGGTAGAGATTATTTTCCGTCGGTAGAATGATTTTACGATTTCACCCGCCGGTGTCAGCATTATTCCTGGGCGCTCGATGGTCCCATCAAGTAGTTTATTTTCCCTGATAAATTGACTGAGTTGTTCGCGACCGAGTGTTTTCATCCAAAGCTTTTTCCTGTGTTGACGGTCATTGTCTTGCCAGGGTAGATCATATTATATGAAGTCCAGGAGTAGAAAATGATGGCGATTCATACGCTCGAAACTGGCCTGTAAAATACGACGAGGATCAAGTTGGTGAAAGTCATGCCACAGCCAGATATTAACGCGTTTTGGTTTACTGGTGTGATTTCATGACTTATCCTCTTGAAGGAAATCATGAATCCCATATAGGTATGTAGATGAAAGTCCCCCGGTTTGATGGCGCTAAGATATTGGTAGTGGGCGATGTGATGCTCGATAGGTACTGGCACGGAGATACTCGCCGCGTATCAGCCGAGGCGCCTATCCCTGTGGTTGACATTAATGAGATTGAAGATCGCCCTGGCGCGGCAGCGAATGTCGCACTCAATATCGCCACCCTGGGAGCACAAGCCAGCCTGATCGGGGTGATCGGAACGGATGAATCAGGCGATATATTGAAGTCCAAATTGGAATCAGCAAACATATCCTGCTATTTAATTGAGTCGGAGAAAGCCCGAACAACCACCAAACTCAGGGTTGTCAGCCAGAATCAGCAGCTGATTCGAGCTGACTTTGAAGATATCGTTGATATTGCGGGATCGAGCATCGTGTCACATCTGGCAGATGCAGTTGGCAGGGTGGATAGCGTAGTACTTTCTGATTACGACAAGGGTGTGCTTGCGGAGTCACAATTGATCATCTCCGCCATTCTCAAAGAGGGTAAACCAGTGCTGGTGGATCCGAAATTCAAGCCGTTGAGTGCCTATCGCGGCGCCACAATTGTAAAACCAAATCGACTGGAACTGGAAAAAGCCATCGGGCGCTGGTCCTCGGAGGCAGATATGGTATCTCGTTGCCAGAAGGTTATCGCCGATCTGGGTTTTGCGGCAATCCTGGTGACGCGGGAAGCAGATGGCATGACATTGATTCGAAAAGGTCAGGCAGAAGTGCATTTTCCCGCTAGAACCCGGGAAGTTTATGACGTCTCCGGGGCTGGTGATACCGTTATTGCGACCCTGGCAGTGGCGTTAGCCTCTGGCGCGTCACTGCTGGATGCAACCGGGCTCGCTAATGTCGCGGCAGGACTTGCAGTCAGTCATTTTGGTGTTACCAGTGTCAGTGGCCCGGAACTTCGTCTGGAAGTTGCCAGTGAATTGGGTTTTAGCAGGGGAACCATGTCCCGCGAACATCTGGTGGTTGCGGTGGACGAGGCCCGTTCCCGTGGCCAGAAGATTGTTTTTACCAATGGATGTTTTGATATTCTGCATGCGGGTCATGTCGATTATCTAATCGAGGCCAAGGCGGAAGGTGACCTGCTGATTGTCGCTGTTAATGGAGATGAATCGGTGCACAAGTTAAAAGGGAAAGGACGCCCTATCAACCCAATCGAACGCCGTATGACCATGTTAGCCGGGCTAGCGGCAGTGGATTGGGTCGTTGAGTTTGATGAAGATACGCCAGAATCCTTGTTGAAGGAACTGAAACCGGAAGTGTTAGTAAAAGGGGGTGACTACTCCGTCGACCAGGTCGTGGGTGCAGAAATTGTTCTCGCCTATTCCGGGGAAGTGAAGGTCCTGAAACTAGTCGAAGATTGTTCTACCAGTGCACTAGTACAGAAAATTCGCGAGCTTTAGCTAGTTCCTGTCCGGCTTCTAGATTGGTGAGTGCTACACCTCGGCGGCCCCTTTCTTCGCAAGTGATTGTTTTATATACCTAACAGTTCTTCAATTCTGCACTTTTTGTTCAAATTACTCCTTTTCCGGACAGGAACTAGCTAGCATAATTCAAAATGTGCAGCCAGATTTGGACAGACGCTAGCGGACAATAGCCAGTACTTCCTGCACATTCGCCCTGAGATGTTGCGGATTGATTGTACCGACGATGGCAGAACAGACTCCTTTTCTACCCAGCACAAATTCCAGATTCTCCCCGATATTGCTGGCATGACCGCTCGCTAGCGCTTTTTTCACGATCACTCCCTTACCGCGTTCATGCGCCGTCTCGAGTACCGCTGATTGTGAAGTGTCTTGTGGATTGTATGTGACCATCACCAGATCCGTCATGTCTAATGCGAGCAGGCCGCCTGCAACTGTTTTGGTGGATGCGCCAATACTGCGAATCATTCCTTTTTCTTTCAGTTTAACCAGCTCCCCAAATACATCGCTGTGGAGTAGGGTATTTTCGTCGTTTTCATGCAGGTGGATCAGAACGATATCCAGATAGTCTGTTCTAAGGCAATGAAGGCTGTGCTCAATGCTGCCTCGTGTTGCTTCTGCTGAAAAGTCGAATTTCGACACCCCGTTTTCATACTGCTCACCGACCTTCGTGGAAATAACCCAATCACTGCGGTCTGCTCGTATTATCTCGCCGATTTTTTTTTCACTTTCACCATAGGCTGGTGCTGTATCTAAAAAGTTGATACCCAGTTCTTTTGCAGTCCGAACGAGAGCGTCAAGCTGCGAGTTATCTGGCAGCTTAAAGGACGAGGGATATTTGACATCTGTATTGCGGCCAAACTTGACTGTACCCAGGCCTATTGGAGAAATAGTGAGATCGGTTTGTCCCAGGCTACGCCAGTCGGATCTCGCAAACCCGGATGAAATATCGCCTACCTTACTAGTCAAAGCAGGTCTCCCAGGGCGCGGGGGCAATTTCAGCCATCGGTAAATCCGGCATCGTGGATTGTTGATTCTCCGTTTTAGACAGGGTCAATGTGGCGCAGATCGCATCTGCCATCATGGGAACCAGGGTTAACTTGGTTGGCCAGCAAACCAGTATATTGTTGTGCATCCTGAAGAATGGCTGGTCGGGTCTTTGCCGCTCTGCCTCTGCTGGCTCAGCCCGATCAATTCGATAGGTCGCCCACTGCGCATTGCCTATTTTCATCCAGGGAAAAAGTGAATTGATTTCCTTGCGCGCAAAATCTATCTGCTCAGCCTCGCTTCGATCTATACCTGTTTCAGCAAGATTGCCTCCAAGGTACCAGATGGGTGTGCCGTTTTTAGTCCGGTGGGTGGTGATTGTTACCCTGGGTTTGTTTGCAGATTTCAAGCTGACTGCATGGGCAAAGACAGGTGGGAGATCCGCGGCAGCCAGCATGACCTGGTGCAGGGGTCGTCTTTGCATTTGAATTGAATCTATCCCTGCGGCCCTGAGCAAGTTGGCGTTTCCCGCACCGGCAGCAAAGACATAGAGCTTTGCCTTGAGTTTTTGACCACCTTCCAGCACCAGGTGATCCAATTGATTATCTTCATTACAGACCAGGGTCAAGTCGCTGCGAAAAGTATGACGGTTCGCCATTCCCTGTAGCTCGGTAACCAGTGAGCCGGTATCAATAACGAGATCCTGCAATCGGTAGATCCAGCCTTTGAACTGTGGATCCGAAAAGGGTTCCTGAAATTGTTGCCTCGGGAGTGAAGAAATCCTGGATCGAATTGATCTGCTGCCAAAGAAAGAAGTGACCTTTGAGCTCAGTGATCCATCGGAGAAAAGGAAATAATCATCGGAAAGAATATTGACGGATTTGAGATCCAATGGTCCGCTGCCAGCAAGGCAGTTCCGCCAGGTTTCTGGCATATTAGCGATGCGTTCTGAAGCAGGCGTTGTGAATCCTCCCAGTGCGTATTTGATGCCCCCGTGGATCATGCCCTGTGCTGCGAGTGTTTGTTCACCACCCAGCGAGTTTTTCTCCAGCAGCAGACATTGATAGCCACGTTGCTTGAAAGTATTCAGCAGCCAGAGGCCTGATATTCCACCACCGAGCACGACTATATCCATGTGCAAATAATCCGCGCGCAAATAGTCCATATTAACGAAGCCATTATGAGAGGATTCTGTGCTGATAACCTGCTCTTGGAATTGAAAACCAATATTCGACGTTCATTATAGCTCGCCCGGATATCGCTTGCTGCGCCTAAAAGACATGATTATCGACAGGGCTGCCTATAACATGGATCCCGGTGGATACTTACTCCTTATAAGTTTGTCAGACTTATCAGCTGCCGCTTTCGTTAAAATGACATTTGTCGAAGGATCAATTTGCCAAGAAGAATCTACAGTTTTTTCTTTTACCTGCTGATACCAGCGGTATTGCTGCGGCTATTCTGGCGCTCGATAAAGGAACCGCTGTATCGACAGACCTTGTTGCAGCGATTCGGGTTTGTGGAATTTGATCTGGCAGATAATCGACCGCTGATCTGGGTGCACGCTGTGTCGGCCGGTGAAACGATTGCCGCGGTTCCCCTGATCAGGAAACTGCTGGCACGTGGATTCAGGATCCTGGTGACGACGATGACGCCGACAGGACGTGAACGCGTGCAGACGCTACTGGGGGAAAGTGTATTGCACTGTTATGTGCCTTACGATCTACCGGGTTCAGTGGCGCGGTTCCTGCATCGAACCAATCCGGGAAGTCTGGTGATTGTTGATACCGAGCTCTGGCCGAATATTATTCACCAGTGTTCGATACGCCATATAAAAACAATCCTGGTGAACGGGCGTCTGTCCGCTCGCTCTGCAGCGGGGTACAAAAAAATATCACGGTTAACGAGAGCGATGCTGGGTGAACTGGATCATGTGGCCGTTCAAACTCCCGCTCATGGGCAGCGGTTTGTTGATTTAGGCCTTGCAGGCGAGAAGTTATTAGTGGCTGGCAGCATCAAGTTCGATCATCTGCTACCTGCTGATTTTGAAACAAGGGTTGGGCAGCTTAAAAAGAAGATTGGAAATCGTCTCGTGGTAATTGGCGCCAGTACTCACCCTGGAGAAGAAGAAATAATTCTCAATGTCTGTCGGGCAATCCGTGATTCAAACAGTGAACTGCTACTTGTGCTTGCACCTCGTCATCCTCACAGAAGTGATGAAGTGGCAGAACTGGCCACAAGAAAAGGGGATCATTTAGTTCGTCACAGTAGTCAGCAACCTTGTGATAAAGAAACGACCGTCTTATTGTTAGATACGATGGGAGAGCTTACCTACTTCTATGGCATTTCCGATGTGGCAATTGTAGGTGGAAGCCTTGTGCCCGTTGGTGGGCATAACCTGATGGAAGCAGTCGTCGCCGGAGTACCGGTCATCATGGGAAGGCACCTGGATAATATTGATGATATTGCAGCAATGTTTGAAGAAGCAGGTGCGATGCGAATCGTCTCTGGAGAGGAACAGCTCCGGCAAGAGCTCAATTCTCTCATTTCATCCCATGACGATCGTCAGCAGCTATCCGCCAAAGCTCATGCAGTTCTTAAAAACAACAGGGGCGCACTCGGTAAGGTTGAGGCGCTGATAGTAAATGCAACCTCGTGATGAGGTTCGAATTTGATATTTAGCATGCAGAAATTTGCGCTCATTTCAAGGTTAATAGTCGGTTTTTTACGAGCTTTATTCCGCTAAAATTGTGTTAATCTTGGCTCAACAATGCAGAGTGTGGCGATTGGATGAAACTGGAACCAACAGCAAAGATAGCGGCAAAGAGACGGTACGTCCCTGACCTGATATCCGATATGGCCGAGTGTGATGGAAATTACATTCGCCTGCTTCGCCTGTTCCCCAATTTGCAAAGTGAAGATGGCATGGAATTCGGTGTTCAGGGAAGGATGCAGGATGGCGCGATTGTGAGCATCAAGATTACTGAACGATGCCCCTATACCACCATGCTGAAAGTAGATGTCGTTAGTGATGAAGATAAACCCTGGATCAAATGGCCCAGCCTCGAGGTCAGGGTGTACCATGACGTGAACTCTGCAGAAGTTGTCAGCTTTGAGCGGCATCGAAATTTCAAATATCGTTACTACACACCTAATTCAAGAATGTTCCAACCGGACGAAAAGTCCCAGATAAATCGATTCTTTGGTGAACTCCTGAGTTTTTGTCTTCAGTATGGCCACACACTTTCGACGGTAAGTCTGGGCAATCGTTAACCTTCTATCCGCCGTTAAGTCCGTTCGAACTATTTAGGTAAGAATTTCCAAGGAATTTGCACTGACATCGCGTTATAATTTTTATTCAGCTGCCAGCAGGAATTTGGTAGTTGAGACTCCAAAAGTCAGGTATTCAAATTGCGAGACATGAAAGTAGCACGTTGAGGAATTCAACCCTTCGGTCCATGCATCCTATTAACCATCGTTACCTGATGGTGGCTGACTACCCCCACAGTTATTCGAGAAATTTACAAATTAAAACGGAAGAATATGTCGAGCTCCTATAAAGCAGATTCCATTGAAGTATTGGAAGGACTGGATCCTGTTCGGAAACGGCCAGGAATGTACACCGATACCACAAGGCCTAATCACCTCATACAGGAAGTTGTCGATAATAGTGTCGATGAAGCGCTGGAAGGATTTGCAGATGAAATCAGGGTAACCCTCAAAAAGGACGGCTTTATTTCTGTTAGTGACAATGGGCGTGGAATGCCTGTTGATATTCACAAAAAGGAAAAGCTTTCCGGAGTAGAACTCATCCTTACCCGGCTACATTCGGGCGCAAAATTTAATAGCGATAATTACAAGTTCTCCGGTGGGTTACACGGTGTTGGCGTGTCCGTCGTGAACGCCTTGTCAGAACAGTTTGAGGTTTTTATTAAAAGGGAAGCTAAACTTCACCACATGTCTTTCAAGGGGGGCAAGATTGCAAAGAAGCTCTCAGTAAAGGACAAGGTAGGAAAACGAAATACGGGGACATTGGTGAATTTCAAACCCGATCCCAAATACTTCGACTCGCCAAAAATTTCTGTCCCGAGGCTAAAACACCTGCTGAAAGCTAAAGCAGTACTCTGCCCGGGATTGAAAGTTTATTTTAACGATGAAACTGCAAGCAAAAAGGAAGAGAAGTCATTCGAGTGGTTTTATAAGGATGGGCTTGAAGATTATCTTGCGGCTGAGTTGCAGGGGTTTGAGGTGTTGCCCGCTGAGCCTTTTACCGGCTCAATTTCCGGCAATGATGAAGCGGTGGACTGGGCCGTGCAATGGCTGCCTGAAGGCGGGGAACTGGTGACAGAAAGTTACGTTAACCTGATTCCTACCACGCAAGGTGGTACCCATGTGAGCGGCTTCCGGGGTGGGTTGCTCGAAGCACTACGAGAATTTTGTGAGTTCAGGAACCTGATCCCCAGGGGATTGAAAATATCAGCAGATGATATCTGGGACAAGTGTAGTTATGTGTTGTCGGCAAAAATGTTGAACCCCCAGTTTTCCGGGCAGACGAAAGAGCGATTGAATTCACGGCAGGCTGCGACCTTCATTTCCGGGATTGCCAAGGATGGGTTTAGTCTCTGGCTAAACCAACATATTGAACAAGCCGAAGCCATTGCAGCGCTTGCCATCAGCAATGCACAGGCGAGACTCCGGGCAGGAAAGAAGGTGGCGCGAAAAAAAGTCACTTCCGGACCGGCATTGCCCGGTAAGTTGACTGATTGTTCCTGCCAGGATGCGATGGCAGGTGAATTATTTCTTGTGGAGGGAGATTCAGCGGGCGGTTCCGCGAAACAGGCAAGAGACCGTGAAACCCAGGCGATCATGCCATTGCGTGGCAAGATCTTAAATACCTGGGAAGTGGATTCGAGTGAAATCCTGGCTTCCCAGGAGGTGCATAATATCTCGGTGGCACTGGGGATTGACCCAGGCTCAAATGATCTATCGGGTCTCCGCTACGGCAAGGTCTGCATTCTTGCCGACGCAGATTCAGATGGCCTGCATATATCAAGCCTGCTCATTGCGCTCTTCGTCAAACATTTCCCGGCATTGGTAAAGGAAGGTCATGTATATGTTGCCATGCCTCCTCTTTATCGTATTGACGTTGGCCGCGAAGTATTTTATGCCCTTGATGAATCAGAGCGACAAGGCATTCTCGACTTAATCGTCGCTGAAAAGAAGAAGGGCAAAGTATCGATTCAACGCTTCAAGGGACTTGGCGAAATGAATCCATTGCAGCTTCGTGAAACAGCGATGGCACAAGATACTCGGCGACTCGTACAGCTGAAGATTGAGAAACAAAAAGATGTCGATGAACTGCTGGACATGCTGCTATCTAAAAAGCGTGCAGCGGACAGAAAAATCTGGCTTGAAAAAAAGGGAGACCTGGCAGAACTTGTTTAGCGGGTTCCTATGCGAACGTCGCCACTCGGAAGTCGCCACAAAGACGTCGTCATACAGAAGTCGTCACACAGAAGACGCCCCGTGGAAGTCGACCCGTGGAAGACGCCACGTGGAAGACGCCACTGGCGGGGAAGTGACCAAGGCGCTAACGAGGTCCCACAACATATTTATATCTGGTAATTTTCTATGAGTGAATCAACTGATTCTGGTGTTTCAGAAATCATTTCCCTGAAGCAATATACAGAGAGTGCATATCTTAATTATGCCATGTATGTCATCAACGACCGGGCATTGCCGCATATCGGTGATGGCTTGAAACCGGTGCAAAGGCGCATTATTTATGCCATGTCGGAATTGCGGCTGAATGCTGATGCCAAGTTTGTGAAATCGGCAAGAACAATTGGTGATGTTCTCGGTAAGTTTCATCCCCATGGGGATTCCGCTTGTTATGAAGCCATGGTACTGATGGCTCAATCCTTTAGCTACCGTTACCCGTTAATTAATGGACAAGGAAACTGGGGATCACCGGATGACCCTAAATCTTTTGCCGCGATGCGTTATACAGAATCGAAATTGACCAAATATGCGGATATTCTGCTCCGTGAACTCGGGCAAGGCACGGTGGATTGGGCACCCAACTTTGATGGAACGCTGGAAGAACCGCTCAACTTGCCGGCTCGCCTGCCTAATATCCTGCTTAATGGCGGTACCGGTATTGCTGTGGGCATGGCAACGGACATCTTGCCCCATAACTTGAGAGAAGTTGCCACTGCCTGCATCAGACTGTTAGACAAGCCAAAATCAACGACAAAAGACATCTGTGAACACATCAAGGGGCCGGATTTTCCTACGGGTGCAGAAATAATTTCGAGCAAGGAAGATATCCTCGAGATCTACGAAACGGGTCGAGGCAGTATTCGAGCAAGGGCAATATACCATGAAGAATCCGGTGATATTGTTATCACAGCACTACCCTACCAGGTATCGGGTACAAAAATATTGGAACAGATTGCATCCCAGATGCAGGCAAAGAAACTGCCGATGGTGGTTGACCTGCGGGACGAATCAGACCATGAGAATCCTACTCGAATCGTCGTTATGCCGAGGTCGAATCGAGTTGATGTAGACGAGCTAATGAGTCATTTGTTTTCTACCACGGATCTTGAAAGAACCTACAGGGTTAATTTCAACGTAATCGGTATTGATGGTCGGCCCCGTGTCCGGCCCTTGGTTGAGATGCTCACCGAATGGCTCAAGTTTAGAAAAGATACTGTTTTGCGAAAGTTGAAGTTCAGGTTAAAGAAGATCCTGGATCGCTTGCATATTCTTGAAGGATTGATGATTGCCTACCTGAATATTGATGAAATTATCAAGATTATTCGCACGGCAGAAAAACCGAAACAGGCGTTAATCAAGAAATATAAACTTTCAGATCGTCAGGTGGAGGCCATTCTTGATTTGCGCCTGAGACAGCTGGCCAAACTGGAAGAAATCAAGATCAGCGGTGAACAGGATGAATTGAACGCAGAGCGGGCAGACCTGGTAAAGACAATCAAATCCAAAGCCAGGCTGAAAACGATGATTAAAAAGGAGTTGTTGGCAGACGCGGAAGCCTTTGGCGATGATAGATTTTCTGAAATAACGGTCAGAGATGAGGCGCGGGCCTTCAGTGAAAAAGATCTCATTTCCACAGAACTTGTGACGATCGTCCTGTCTGAAAAAGGGTGGATTCGGGCGGCCAAAGGCCACGATATTGAGCCGCAGGAATTAAATTATCGTTCGGGCGACAATTTCATGTACGCAATGCCAGGCAGATCCAATCAAGACGTGGTATTCCTGGATTCTACCGGCCGCGCCTATACAGCAGCGGCACATACCCTGCCTTCAGCCAGAGGACAGGGTGAGCCCTTGACCGGCCGCGTTAATCCCCCGGCGGGTGCTTTTTTTACGGGGCTCGTCATCGGTGATAAAGAGCAGAAGTTTGTTGTAGCAAGTGATGCCGGTTACGGATTTATTACTTGCCTCGAAGATATGTTGACCAAAAACAAGGCAGGGAAATCGTTGATCTCGGTTCCTAAAGGCGGTGTAGTGATCCAGCCCGCCATTGTTTCGGATTCGAAACATGAATTCATCGCTGCTTTTAGCAACGAGGGCAGGTTACTCATTTTTCCCGTTGAAGACTTGCCACAAATGGCAAGAGGCAAGGGGAATAAGATTATGAACATACCGCCGGCCAGGGTTGCAGATAGAGTTGAAATGATGACTTTCATTGCCGTTTTTTCAGAGGTGGACACGCTGGTAGTGCATTCCGGGAAGCGCCACATCAAGCTAAATATTGACGAGCTGGAACACTATCGAGGAGAGCGGGCCAGGAGAGGCCTGAAGCTGCCGCGGGGATTCCAGAAGGTTGATGGAGTCGAATTGATTCGCGGCGACCGTTAGAGTAACGGGCCGCTCCCCAGATACGATTATTCAGGAATTCAGTTGAATTGCTTGCTGTTCTAGCAAGGAGTCGGTGCACTCGACGTAATAAACCTCCCCATCTGCAGTGAGAGAGCTATGAAATTGTTGTGATTGTATATTGGTTGATAAATATTCCTCTCGAATTTGCTTGTTGACTCTCTGGCTCACGAGCAGATTTTCGTCACTAATCGAAGCAAGGTAGCTTGCTTGTTTGCGTAACATTGGCAGATCATCAATTGTCGCCGAATCGATGCCGCCTTTGAAATACAAGTTTCCTGTTTGCAGCCTGACAAGTTCCCTGATCAACAAACCACAGCGAATACTCCTGAATAATTGGTCATTTTTGTCAAATGTCAGTAACCATTCCTCATCGCTGAGGGTTTCAAGACAACCGCCATAGAGAGAACATGCCTTGTCTATTCCTGCGACGGGTACGAGACGCGCGGGTTTGATTTTTACCGCCAGCGTTGAGCGATTACTGGTTACCGGTTCCATTACTTCAGGAATTTCTCCCTCTTTGGCTTTGCTGTGGGGCGCTTCAGGCGCAATAGACACCCATAAATATAACAAATCACCATAAAACCAGATAAGTCCCATTGTAAAAAAGGCGATGAGGCCGTGGAAAATAAGTGTAGCAACGAGAATAACCTGGAGTTTTTTTTGTGATTGACTCGAATCCAGTTCAATGAATACATGACCCAGGGCTGAGACCTCAAAACTGATATCACTGGTGTAGGAATATTCTGCGCTTGAATGTTTTCCCGATTGGGCAAGTAGGTTGTTGTCCGGATCGTATATTGCTGCAAAATTAAAATTGTTTCTGGTCAGCAGATCGTCAAGCACAACGTTTAAGGAAAGGATGTCATTGGAAACCAGGTAGTCTGTGCAGTTAATCGCAAGCTGATCTGCAATTGCCTGGCCATAGTGGCGGGATTGGCTTGCAAGTTGACCATGGCTAAAACTGGTTATCAGCCATGTCGATAACAGGGCACTTGCGACCAGGGGTGTTAAGACTGCTAGAATAATCCGGTACTTGATATAGCGGGTTTGCGTGGCTCTAGTTGGCAACCTTTAAATCTCGACAGGAAAAGCAGCATTATAACTGAAGACAATAACAATCCCTCCTGGCGCATGGATCAGCCTTGTACCAATGCCGGCTTTCGCTAGAGCCATGCCAGGACCAGGCGGCCGGTCCTTGTCAGAATATACCAGATAGAAGCGTTTGATCCCTGTTTGTTTCACAATGATTAAAGGATAATGCCTAAAGGCAATAAAGAAGTGCACACCCATGGACGAACTGGTCCTGATTAACATTACCGGTGAAGATAAACCAGGATTGACGGCAGCTATCACCGCGCTGTTAGGGGAGTTTGATGTCGATATTCTGGATATCGGACAAGCCGTCATCCATAATTTCCTGACGCTTGGCATACTAACCAGTGTTCCCGGGAAGTCTGATTCCCTGTTCAAGGAAATTCTATTTAATGCGCATGAACTCGGCGTTACGGTCAAGTTCTCCCCGGTGGATGAATCCAGCTATGAAGACTGGGTGGGTTTACAGGGTCGAGGCAGATTCATATTAACCCTACTGGCGAGAAAGGTCCGGGCGGTGCATCTTGCCCGGGTGTCCGCAGTTATTGCTGACAATAATCTAAATATTGACAACATTACAAGGTTATCCGGGCGTGTACCGCTTGCTCATGAAGGACCCAGTACAAAGGCTTGTGTCGAATTCTCGCTACGCGGCGAACCAGGGGAAAATTTTCGGCAGGCACTGATGGAAATTGGTGCCGAAATGGATATTGATATTGCGGTTCAGGAGGATGGCATTTTTCGGCGCAATCGAAGGCTGGTGGCCTTTGATATGGACTCCACGCTCATTGATGCTGAAGTTATCGATGAGTTGGCAAAATATGCGGGAGTCTTTGACGAAGTCGCACGCGTAACGACGAGAGCCATGAATGGTGAACTTGACTTCCAGTCCAGCTTGAAGGAAAGAGTCTCCTTGCTTGCGGGGCTTGAAGAGTCGGCTCTCGAGGAGGTTGCATCAAACCTACCGCTGATGGAAGGTGCAGAACATTTGATTTCAACCTTGAAGATGCTGGGTTACAAAACAGCCGTTCTGTCAGGTGGTTTTACCTACTTTGGCAAGGTTTTGCAGGACAGGTTAGGAATAGATTATGTGTTCGCTAACGAACTGGAAATAGAGGAAGGTAAGCTTACCGGGAAGGTGAGAGAACCCATAGTAGATGCGCAGCGAAAAGCCAGTCTTCTTAAGGAGTTAGCCATTAAGGAAGACATATCACTCGAGCAAACGATAGCGGTTGGTGACGGCGCCAACGATCTGGCCATGTTGGGCGTAGCAGGACTGGGCATTGCCTATCACGCCAAACCGATGGTGAAGGAGAGCGCAGAACACTCTATTTCCACGCTTGGACTCGATAGTATTTTGTACCTGATGGGCATCAGGGACAGGGAAAAATAGAAGTTAGATTGGAGTGCAGTCGATTTGCCGGATTAGATATCCTCGTCCGAGAAATCATAAATCAGGTCATCCAGCGGCGGGGAAATGTAATGACCCTGGATAAAGTTAACGCCTGCCTCCCACAAGTTTGGCAATATTGCAGGGGTTTCCACGCCAGACATTACGGTCAAGACGCCTGCCATTTGCAACTCATTTACCATCGCATAGAGCTCTTCTTTTTCCTCTCCTCCTTTTTCAAGCACTTTTGCAAAAGAAGCGTCAAGATTAACGAAGTCAGGTGTAAGGTGTTTGAGTAACTTGGCTGGGGTAAGTGAACTACCGAAGTGGTTGACTGAAGTCTTGCAATGTATCTTTGCCAGGCCTTCGGCGAATGCTGATGCCTGTTTCATATAGGTAGAGGCATCATTTTCGTGGATCTGGAATATGATGGCATCACTGGGCAATTTTGCTGCTTTGAGCGCCACGCTCATCCATGGTAAAAAAGTATCATCAGAGATTGATTTGTGAGTAATGTTAATAAATAACCTGGCCTTAGAGCCAGTTTCCCTCTGTTTGGTGAGGTCCTTGATAGATTGCAATATTACCCAGCGATCAAATTTTTCAAGTAAACCTGCCTCTTCCGCGGCATCGAAAAATTGATGAGGCAGCAGTTCATTGTCCCCTTCATCGAGCAACCTTAACAGGACTTCAAATTGTTCATCATCTTCCCCGTGCAAACTGATAATGGGTTGGAAACTCAGCTTTAGCAGGTTGTTTTCGACTGCCTTGCTCACCAGCGTTTGAATAGACCCATCCGTTGCCGGTTTAATATCTTCATCCGGGGTTTCAATATCTTCTTCCAATTCCAGTTCGTAGAAGAGAATCCCATTGCCATCTTCAATCGCATCCGCTGCAAGATGAGCGCGAGAGATTATCTCTTCCTTTGAAGGAGCATTTTCTGAAACCAGGCATAGGCCAATGCGAATCGTGAGTTGATAGGATTTACCTGAAACTTCTAACAGGTTGCCTTCGACTTTGGCACGAATTCCTTCGGCAAGTTCAGTAGCGCTGTCCTTGTCGCCGCTCTGAAAAAGTAAACAGAATACGTCATCACCGAAACGCGCCATCACATGTTCGTCAGCAACAAACCCGCGGACGAGTGACGCAACACCTCCCAGGACAAGATCGGCGTTGGAAATTCCTGCTCTCGAGCGCACCTGGGTGAAGTTGTCTATCGCGATGTAAAACACGATTGAGGAATTATCGCCACCGCTTGCGTCGCTAATTGCGGTTTGCAGGTGATCGATAAAATATTGCCGGTTGAACAACCCCGTTAACAGGTCCTGGCTTGAGATTTCTTTGATTCGCTCTTCCAGTTCACTATCATCTGCCATGGTCCGAAAGATGATCTGGGTACATTTTTCACCATCGTAGGTTGCCGGTGATGTTGAAAGGACACACTGAATGGATTTTCCTTTACTATCTACGCAACCAAATGCCTCATTTCCACTGCTTTCGTCTTCAAATGTCTTGAGGAATGTTTTGAACTTGCTCTGGTCTGAACTTGAGATGAGATCGATAATCGGTATGCCGGCAAATTCGTCGGCATCCTCATAACCAAACAATTCTATGTACGCTTTGTTGGTATAGATGTGCATTCCCTCATGGACGTAACCAATCGCCGCGGTAGAAGAGTCCAGCAATAATTGATTGCGAACATCGGTGTCGCGGCGCTCCGCTTCGGCTCTACCCATCTCTCGCCTGACATCCAGATTGGCTAGTTCTCGCTCGACGATCAGCAATAACCTTTCGTCGTCATCCTCCAGGGCGACATCTTTTGCCCCCAACTTCATGCCTTCGGTAATAGATTCCAATTCCCGGTTGTCTGCAAGCAGAATGATTGGCACATCCTTTTCCAGGGAATTGACCTGTTTGATCACTTGTTCGGAAGTTAAACCATTTGCTTCGTTACAAGCGAGTAACAGGTCCCAGGATTGTTCCTTAAGCTTTTTCGAGAGATCGGCGGGTGATTCAACCCGATGGGCGCGAGTCGCGAGTCCTGCTGTTCTCAGCAAGACTACAATCTCCTCTGCCCTGTTCTCGGATTCCTCCAGAATCAGCAGCCTGACTGGTTCTTTTCTACTCATGGATAAGTCCAAAATTCCAACTTATCACTATAGCAGATATTGATTTCTGAATTGTTTATCAAGATTCGTTCCAATGGGTTTATCATTCACCTTTTTGCGAACAGCAGAGAGTGTCAATGGCGACCTATTCAACCAGCGAATTCAAATCCGGCCTAAAGGTACTGTTGGAGGGAGACCCTTGCAGTATTGTAGAGAATGAATTTGTTAAACCGGGCAAGGGCCAGGCTTTCAATCGAGTGAAGCTAAGAAACCTGAAAACGGGTCGGGTATGGGAAAGGACCTTCAAATCCGGGGAGTCTATAGAGGCAGCTGACGTCATGGAACATGACATGGAATACCTCTACCACGATAGCGAATATTGGTATTTCATGAAAACTGACGGCAGTTTCGATCAAATGGGAGCCGATAGGGCAGCAGTGGAAGATTGTGTGCAGTGGTTGAAGGAAACGAACCCTTGCGTGGTTACGCTGTGGAATGACGTGCCTATTTCGGTTGCACCGCAGAACTTTGTCGAGCTGGAAGTGACTGAAACAGACCCCGGGCTTAAGGGTGATACTGCAAGCGGTGGCTCCAAGCCAGCGACACTGATTACTGGTGCAGTTGTCAAAGTACCCCTGTTCATCAATATTGGAGAGGTCATCCGGGTTGATACGAGGACGGGAGAGTACCAGAACAGGGTGAAAACCTGAGCTCATGGAAAGCTGGAAGCCTGGTGCCGATGCAGGTGCGCTGAAAGCCAGAAGTGAGTTATTGCATGTTATTCGAGAATTTTTCTATCGTCAGAATGTACTTGAGGTAATCACTCCGACGCTCGGTTCCCGGGGAGTAACAGACAGCCAAATTCAAAACCTGAAGTTGGACCATCAGGATCAAACCTTCTATTTACAGACTTCTCCTGAATATGCAATGAAACGTCTGCTGGCTTCCGGCACTGGTTCCATTTACCAGATCTGTCCTGCCTATCGGGGTAGTGAACAAGGGCAGAATCACAATACTGAATTTTTGATGTTGGAGTGGTATCGGGTTGGTTTTACATTACACCAGCTAATGGATGATGTGCAGAATTTGTTGAATTTCGTCGCAGAAGCGATCGATAAAAGCCGATTCGATTTCCGGGATATGCCCCGTTTCAGCTACAGAGACCTGTTTATGGAGAATTTAGAAAGTGATCCCCATACGGCTTCACTGGATGAACTCAGAGCCCTGTCCCGGCGAGTTGGCCTCGAATGTGGCCATATCACTAACTACGATGACGAAGCGACTATTTCAGACTACCTGGATCTGTTATTTTCCGTCGTTATTGAGCCACAACTGGGCACACCGGCTATCGTTTACGATTACCCGGTGTGCCAGGTCGCACTGGCACAACTCGGCCAGGCAGAAGGTAACTTAAATGGGACCTCATATGGGAAGAGAGTGGCGAAACGTTTTGAAGTTTTTGCTTCGGGACTCGAACTGGCCAATGGCTACCTGGAATTGCTGGATGCGAATGAACTCGAAAC
>SMVA01027386.1_pt1 | contig 42411 bp, 41 predicted proteins | sample 2456451 | NCBI WGS metagenome assembly SMVA01 (sample SAMN11095933, study PRJNA526329) | marine sediment metagenome | biome: Marine sediment; feature: Surficial sediment; material: Deep marine sediment; isolation source: Hadal surficial sediment | place: Pacific Ocean | collected 2014-05 | depth...
CTGCTCTCACGGGTTGCAACCGGCAGCATGGCGGCAGTGTAGCCGCCCGCCAGCTTCCCCTCAAGCGGAGAATCGAGAACGTGGACTGACGCGGGTCGTCAGGAGATCCAGGACAAGCCGGGTCAGGACCACCCGGGGAGATCCGGAACCGCCTCCCTTGAGCGCCGAATCGGCTTCCAGGAGCAGGGCGGGTGCCCTGCTCAGATCCCTCAGATGGTGTTTCCGCACCCGGTTGAGGATGGCACGCCTGAGGCGCGGGGCGGCGCGGGCCCGGGGATGAACGCCCATGGCTTCCAGCACCTGGTCATCTCCCCCGCGATCTTGCCGCACCGAGCTTCCCGCCAGCATCTGACGGCGGCTGCGGGCCATGAGCCGGAGAATCGACTCGGGCGCTTCCCCCTGTTCCAGCAGGGCCTGAAGTCCGGCCAGAGCACGACCCCGATCACGATCTTCGAGAGCCTCGATGAACGCCCACACCGTCCCGTGAGGAACCGGAGACAGCACCTGAGAAACCGTCTCCGGCGTGATGATGTCGTCCTTGACCCCGAGATAGAGGAGAACCTTGTCAAGACCCCCCAGAAGTTCCTCCGGATCGTCACCCAGGATCTCCTGCAATCGTTGCGCCACGCCTGCGGCGGCACGTCCTCCCCGGCGCTTGATCTCCTCCTCCAGCCAGCGGGGAATCTGGTACGGACGCAGGGATGGACAATCGACCACCACAGCTGCGGCGCGCAAACGCCGCGCAGCACCGCCCGTGGAGGGCAACTTCTCTCCCTCCAGGACCAGGCAGGTGGTAGCGCAGGGAGCCAGGACATACTCGGCCAGAAGCTCCAGGTCGGCGATCTTCAGATTCTCGGCTCCGGTCAAGATCACCAGGCGTCGTGCCACACCCATGGGCCGCGTTCGCGCCCCATCCAGCAACGCTCCCAGATCGGTCTCTCCGGCCCCCCCCCTGCTCACGGCCCAGGGAGAGTCATCATCGCCCACCGATGCCCGGCGCAGGCCGGCCATGGCCTGGCGCCGCAGCCAGCTCCCAGGGCCCAGGACCAGGTAGACAGGGCCGGGCCCCTGGCGCTTGAGGTCCGCCTGCAGTGTCTCCAGGCTGACGGCCACTTTCAGAATCCCTCGAGGATGGAAGTCACCACGGCTTCGGCAAAATCCCTGGCAACACTTTCCAGGGCGAGAGACTCCACATCCACGAACTCAGCGCCCTCCTCCCCCACCGGGTAACTCTGGCGAAAGACAAAGTGATCCGCGGCCCAGATGATGCGATCATCGCTGGTGGCCTGGAGGCGGGACCGGGCCGTGATGACCACTTCGATGGTTCTGGCCCGGCCATCGGGGTTGAATTCGACGGGCAGGGAGCGGAAACTGGTCACTTCGCCCAGAAGCACGGCATCCACGCCCTCACGTCCGGCCGTGGTGCGCCGCCGGCTGCGCACCTGCAACTGACGCAGGAGTTCCTCGGTGATCCGCTGCTCCAGTTCAGGCCGATCGGTACGATTGATGAACTCAGGAACGCCGATGCTCTGGATATCATCGGGTAGGAATCCGCCGTGGCCCACCAGACTGTATCCACAGCCCGCAAACACCAGGGACAAGACCGCCACAGCTCGTATGAAGAAAACAGCCACCTGGTGATGCTAGGCGGCCGGACCGGTCGGGATCAAGGTCTGAGGCAGGCTTCGGCCCTCCGATCCCTCAGAACCTCCTCCACCCGGCGCACCAGCAATTCCGCTTCAACAGGCTTGGGAATATAAGCATCGGCACCCAGATCCAGACCTCGCTGGCGATCTTCATCGGCGCCCTCAGTCGTGATGATGATGATGGGCAGGTCGCGGGTACGGGCATTGCTCCGTAACAAAGCCACCAGTTTGAGACCATCCATGATGGGCATGTTGATATCGGTGAGAACAAAATCGATCTCCTCGAACGCCATGCGCCGCAGCGCATCGGCCCCATCCACGGCTTCGATGATGCGGCACTCGGGAAACCTGCGCAACGAAAAACTGATGAGCTGGCGCATGGTCGGCGAATCCTCCACGATGAGAAATGTCATGGGGCTCATGCGCGCCTCCCTTCCGACTCGTCGACATGAGCGCCGGCCGGCGAAGCAGCCGGCCCGGCATCGTCGGACACCATCTCAACCTGCAGGAGCAGCTCATGCCAGGCCACGGGCTTGCCATTGGCCCGGCTCAGGAAGCGGCGGCGAAGGAGAGCGGACATCAGGGCTGTGCCCGCCGTCTCTGCCAGGAGGGTGAAGAGTTCATGATCCTTGGAAGTCAGAGATTTTTTCTGGGTGAACAGGCTGTGGACCTGGATGACACCCAACAACCTCCCGTCGGCCTTGAGGGGGACACAGGCAACAGGATTTCTGAAGTCGCCCTCCTGCCGGTCACCGTCGAAGAACGGAATTCCTGTCTTGGCCACCACACCCATGATGCCCGCGCTCAGCGGGATGCTGCGAGGATTATGGCCCTGGCCGCGCTCGCTGGCGACCTGGCTCAGAGTCTCCCCGTCACGGTTGAGGAGAAAAATGCCGAACTGCCGCGCGCCGACCAGATCCAGAAGAATTTCCGTCATGGAGGTGAGCACCGAGTCCCATTCCAAGGCTCGATGAAGATTGAAACCGGCCACGTAGAGGTTGGCCAGCAGGTCCTCCTGGACACCCTCGGGCCGGCGCTCTGTAGCCGTCTCCAGGCGCAGCGACAGATCACGGTTTTTCATCTCCAGCACCTTGACACGCTCCTCCAGAGATCTGGTCTGCGCCACGTCGGCGGCTTCCGGTCGCTGCGGGTCTTTCCGGAGTTGCAGGTTCTCGCGGGCGATTTCCCCATGGACGTATCTCAGGGTGTCCAGCGCTGCTTCGAACCGGGCATGGTGTGTTCCCTGCCCGTCTTTTCCCGGATTTCTCATGGGTTTCCCTTTCCCTGCTGGAACGGCATCGCCATCACTTCCTCCCCGGGATAAGACCTGCACCCCAGCGTCATGCTCTCCATGAGCGCGGCCATGGATTCCAGTGGCACGACGCGATCAATCATGCCGGCGCGGATGGCGTTTCCCGGCATTCCGAAGACGATGGCTGAACGTTCAGATTCTGCCACCGCCAGGCCGCCAGCCGCGGCAAGAGCCGAGATGCCACGGGTGCCATCATGCCCCATCCCCGTAAGAACGATTCCAGCCGCTGCCTCGCCGGCCACGCGCGCCGCCGAATCCAGAAGGAGATCCCCGCTGGGCACATGAAGATCGCCCTCCTGCGTCGCCACCACTCTCATCCTGAAGCAACTTCCGGTCATCCCCTCCACAAGCAAATGCCGCCCGCCGGGAGCCAGAAGAATCTGTCCGGGACGCAACAGGTCGCCGTTTCTCGCCTCCCGTACCGGCAGAGAACAGATCGCATCCAGACGACGCGCAAAGGGTCCGGTGAACTCGCCGGGCATATGCTGCACCAGAGCTACCGCAGCCGGAAAATCGGCCGGCAGCCGGGCCAGGATGTGTTGCAGCGCCTGAGGGCCACCGGTGGAGCTCACCATGGCGATGAGCCGGATTCCATGGCTCACTGCGGGCAGGCTCGCCGGAGGCCGTGGCCTTGGCACCGGGGCACCCTGAGAAACCAGCCGCTCTACCCGGGGACGTGCATGGCCAATCTGCAGGATCTTGGCCATGAGCTCCTCGCCGATGGACGGAAGGTCCGGGCTGACCCGTCCCGGCTTGAGGACGAAATCGAGAGCGCCCAGCTCAAGGGCTTGGAAGAGGCTGTAATTGGACTCCCTGGAAGTGACCACAACAATGGGGAGCGGCTGTTCCGCCATGACCCAGCGCAGGAGGCTCAGACCGTCCATGCCGGGCATTTCCAGGTCCAGAGTCAGGACATGGGGCTCATGCTGCCGGATCATGCGAATGCCCTCCAATCCATCCCGGGCCGCCCCCACGACCTGCAGATCAGGATGTCCGGCCAGCAATCGTGAGAGCGTAGCCCGGTTGTAGGCAGAATCATCGATGATCAGAACCCGTGTCACCGCTCCTCCCGACGATAAGCCACATCGTTGTTCAGGCTGGCGAACTCGAACCGATCCGAGAGATCCAGAAGCGATTCCGAATGACCCAGAAGCAGGTAGCCGCCTTCGTTGAGACGGTCATGGAAGAGGTTGATAACCTGGCGCCGCGCCTCCTGATGAAAATAAATGAGAACATTGCGGCAGAAAATTGCGTCGAATTTGACCAGGGGAAGATCGCCTGCCGGCCCCATGAGATTGCAGCGCCCGAATTGGACCATGCGGCGCACACGTGGCACCACCTGCATTCTGCCAGCCTCTGCTTCCTGAAAGTACCGTTCCTGGTAGCCGTCAGGCATGGAGCGAAAGGAAAAACGTCCATAGATCCCGCGCCTCGCCTTCTCCAGAGCTTTACGAGACTGATCCGATCCGAATATTTCCACGGCACCCTCCAGCGATGGATCGGTTTCCAGCACCGCCATGGCCAGTGAGTAGGTTTCTTCCCCGGTGGCACATCCGGCGCTCCACACGCGGACCCGGGCACCGGGCCGGGCCTTCCGCCGCTCCTGCAGAATCTCCCTGGCAAATGTCCAGATCTGAGATGGCTCGCGAAAAAAGTACGTTTCATTATTGGCCAGCGTTTCGAAAAGGGCTTCGATCTCAGCCTCGCTCTGTTCGTCATAGAGCAGGCGGTAGTAGTAATCCTGCAGGTTGTCCAGTCCCAGTTCGGCCATTCGCCGGGCCAGCCGGGCGCGGGCCATTTCACGGAATGAGTCGCGGAAAAGGAACCCGAACCGTCGATTGAGCAGTTCCAGGATTTGCCGAAGGATGTCGTCGGGTAGCTGGCAGGCTTCCACGGCGTGCCCGGTTGCCGGGGTCACGTGGTCTCCCCCGGTTCGACGTCGAGGGTGGCGGAGATCTCCCGGCGGAGGCTCTCCCTGAGGACCGCTGCCAGGCCTTCCCGGACAGCAGGATCTTGAGCCGACGCCCACGCTGCCCGCAGATCATCGGAGAACACGGATTGACCCTCTATCAGCAGGGCCGCTGCCGTCTCGGCAACGTCCTTTTCTGCCAGGGCGGACACAAGGTAGGAAAGGGCCGACTCCGGCTCGGCATGGTACAGGGCGCGCAGCAGCGCTTGCCTGGCCACCGCGTCCCTCTCCCTGTCCATGGCCCGGGCCAGGGGAATGAACGCGCCGGCGTGCCCCGACTCCCCCAGACTCTCGGCGGCGGCGCAGCGCACGCTCCAGTCCTGGTCCTCCAGGCCCGCCGCCATCATCTCCATGGGTACCGCCTCACCGCCGGCACCCAGAGCACGCAAGACAGCGCGCCGGATTTCCGGGTCCGGATCCCTGGCCACCTCCTGGAGCACCTCACGGCTCTCCGGCCAGAGCTGTCCCAGGGCACAAATTGCGCTGGCGCGCACAGGTGTCGCTTCACGCCGAGCAACCTCCTCCAGGGCAGCCTGCACCTCGACGGCGGCGTGATCCGCCAGGGCCTGGGCAGCCCGGCAGCGGACCCAGATGGTGCGATCCTGTAAAGCCGCCAGGAGCACCCCCCTGGCGCGGTCGTCACGCAGACGGCCGACCGCCGCAACTGCCTCCTCACGCACCCTGGCATCCTCATCCGCGAGGGCCACCGTCAAACGCCAGAGCCGTTGCGGATCGGTACTCTCACCGAGCAGTGAAACGGCTGTACGGCGCACCGATGGTGCCGGATCGTGAAGGGCCAGATCCAGCGTCTCCGCCGAGCCCTCGCTGCCCAGACCCGCGATGACGGCCAGCGCCGCGCAGCGCATCTCCGCACTGGAAGAAGCGGTGAGACCCTCGACCCGGCCGGAAACTTCATCCCTGTTATCGTCGGAAAGAGCCGCCAGGCGGAGAAGACCTTTGACGGCCTCCTGGGACACAAGCAGCGACAGGTCCCCCAGCGCCCCCACCAGAGCGTCCAGATCCTCACGCCGCGGCTCAGCAGCCATTGCGGCCGCAGCCGCCTGCCTCACGATATCTTCTTCATGCTCCAGATGGCGGCGCAGAAAGAGATCCACGGCTGAATCACGACGCAAGCCGATGATTTCGACAAGCCTGTGGATGGCATCGGCGGGCAGAACTGCCTCGGCGGCGACCTTCAGGATTGTCCGTGCGTGCTCCTGGGCCAGGTCGCGCAATGCCTCCACCGCCAGATCAGCCATGAGCGGCTCTGCCAGGCTCTCCACCATGGCTGGGATAGCGGCTGGGTTGCGGCACCATCCCAGTGTGCGCAGAGCGTACCTTTTGCGATCTCCGTCACTTCGCCCGACCATATCTTTCAGACCCTGAAACAGGCCTGAACTGGTGACCTCCTGCATCTCTTCAACGATCCGGTTCACCAGGACTTCTCGCGCCCCGCCGATACGGGCGCGCTCCACCATCTCGTTGAGAGCAACCAGTGCCGTTCGATCGGGGCAAGGCGTTCCCCCCACCATCGCGTTCACCAGTGGCCCGATGGCAGATTCATCGCCAATGCGGCCCATGGCTCTCAGAACAGCTTTGCGGTAATACGGTTCATCAACGAGGGGAATAAGCCGGGATACAGCGGCAGCGTGTCCCACCTCCCCCAGAGCGTCAATGGCGTAGAACATCTGCCAGCGCTCACCGCTGTCCAGCACCGAGAGAAGCGTGGGGACGCAGGAGGGATCTTTCAGCGCACCCAGGCAACTGATGGCCGCGGCAGCTACCGACGGATCGGCGTGGCGGGCCAGGGGAATGACAACTTCCACCGTCTCACGGCTGGGAATCTTTCCCATGATGACCAGGATCTGGATGGTGAGGTCCCTCCGGCGCACAGGATCGAGAGCTCGTATGAGCCCGGGAAGCGCTTCCTCCCGGTAGCGCATGAGGACGTCAGCGGCTGAACTGCGCGCCGTGGCATCCTCCGGGTCAGACAGTGCTGCCAGCAGGCCGGGCATGGTCTCGGCGGGATCGCGCCCGGCCAGACCGGTGATGGCGGCGCGGCGCACTCTCAGGCTGGAGTGCCCCAGCAGAGCCGTCAATTCTCCCACGCTTTCCTGACCATCCAGGAAAGGGTGCTCTTCCAGATGGGTGCTCACGAGATCACGTGCGCAGGCCCGCGGGCATCCCCGCAGCAGAACGGTGGCGCTCCACAGCGTCCTTCACCGTCTGGTGGTAAACCTGCCCATGGCCTTCCAGATGGCCGAAGCGCGCGCGCACCAGTGCCTCCCCCTCACGGATCTCCTGGGCGAACGCCTGCAGGAAGGTTCCGGAGGCCATCACCCCATCGGCCGTATCCGGGTTGTACAGGATGATGTCGCCCACCACGATGCGGGCCAGCCGCGTGAGTTCATCCCATTCATCACCATCGGTGTCGGCCACGGACGAAGGCAAGGCCTCGCCTGCCCGGCAGAATTGCACAAGCTCTCGATGCATTTCATCCCGCTTCCCGTTGCCGTCCAGAAATCCATCGGCTCCGTAGAGGTCGTCAGGATGGCGCATGAATCGGTCCCGGCGATAGAGGGATCCGACCAGCAGGACCCGCGTCTGGTTCAGCTGCGGGTGGCGTTTGATCTCCGAGCACAAGGTCACGCCCAGGACATGGGGCAGGAATACGTTCAGGACCACCAGCCGCGGAGGCCAGCCGGCCAGGAGGCGGCGTACCTCGAGACCATCCTCGACAGCCTTGACTTGGTACCCTTCATGTTGAAGGCTTCCTGTGAACAGATCCCGCAACACCGGATCCTGTTCCGCCACCAGAGCCCTGGGCCTGCCGGGGGTATGCCCCGCTCCGTGAACATCTGCAGCCTCTGGTGCATCGCCATCCTGCTGCCCTGTGGCGGTCTGCGCCTTTGCCCCTGTGGTGTCAACCTCCCGGGGACGAGACAACGCAACCACATGGGAGGACGCCTGGGGCTCATGGATTCCGGGCACATCCCCGGACGCCGGCTGTAAAGCCGCCGGGATATCGACGCGCATGACCGCTTCGCATGTCCGGCAGCGGATACGCACACCCTGGCTGCCGAATCTGACGGCGTCATAGCGATAACGTCGACCGCATGTGGGGCAACCGATGAGAACCGTGCCTACCATGACTCCTCCTCAGACCTTGAGAACAGCTTCGCGGTCCAGGATGATGAGAATCGACTCCTGGCGCGTGTCACAAACCCCGGAAATACCCCGTGCAGCCGCATCAACCAGAGTCGAAGGCGGCGGTGCGATGCTGTCTACCGGCAACTTCTCCACCTGCAGCACTTCATCCACAAGCAACCCCACCGATTCTTCTCCGTGGCGAAGAACAATGATGCGGGAAGCAGACCCAATCTCCGCTGCTTCCAGTCCCATGCGAACGCGACCGTCCACCACTGTGATGATGCGCCCGCGCACGGAGATGATGCCGTGAATAACGTCCGCCGCCTGGGGGATGGGCGTCGCTGAGCGATACTTGAGGATCTCGAGGATCTCCTGGATATCCAGGGCATACCGTTCACCAGCCAGACGGAACGCCAGAACCTGAAGAACAGGAACCGTGGCGCCCGTTCGCGCCTCGTTCAGGGCCATGTCGTGAGATGGCGCCAAATCGCTGATATTCATGGTTTTCCGGCTCACGGGGAAGCCTCCGTTTCAAGCCGTGTGCTGCCGAACATGCGCTGAGGCGTGGCTACCAGGGACGCCAGGTCCAGCACCAGTGCGGCCCGGCCACCACCCATCTCCGTGGCACCTGAGAGTCCCGGCAGGCCATCAAGTAATGAGCCCACCGGTTTGATCACCACCTCATGCTGACCCAGGAGTTCATCCACTCCCATGGCCAGTCGTCCCCCTCCGACCCGCGCGACCACGATGAACCCGGGTTTGTCATGTTCCCCCATGGGTATGTGCAGAAGCTCACGCAGGTCCGCATAGGGCATGGTTTCGCCGCGGAGACGCAGGACAGGGCTCTGGGCCACCGTCTCCACACGCTCCTGCTGGTAGCGCAAAGTTTCCGAAATTCCGGACACGGGAATGGCAAAATCCATCTCCCCCGAGCGCACGACCATGCAAGGCATGATGGCCAGAGTGATAGGGAGAATAATCTCGACGGTGGTACCGGCGCCTGACTCGCTGAACAGATGCACTTCGCCACCAAGCTTCTGGAGCTCACTCTTCACCACATCCAGACCGACTCCACGACCGGAAACTTCCCCCACCTGTCCCACCGAACTGAATCCCGCCTGGAAGACCAACTGCCTGGCGACATCCAGGTTGCATTCGGCGTGCTCCTCGAGCAATCCCCTCCGCACAGCCGCCTGGCGCACAGCCTCCAGATCCAGGCCTCGCCCGTCATCACTCAGGCTCAGGACGACTTCGTTCCCCCTCTGGACCGCCTTCAAGAGCAGCCGCCCGGTGGGCTCTTTCCCCGCCTGCTCGCGTTCCCGAGGCGATTCGATCCCGTGGTGAATCGCGTTCCGCACCAGATGGATCAAGGGACTCTGCAGGTGATCCATCATCATCTTGTCCAGCTCGGTGCCCGAGCCTTCTGTTTCCAGCGTCACGTTCTTGCCCGAGGCACGCGCGAGCTTTCTCACCAGGCGCTTGAGCCTGCCCACAATGCGCGCCACCGGCACCATGCGGGCGCCGATGACCGAGCACTGCAGATCTTGAAGTTTCTTATCCAGTTCGCCGGATGCCCGATGCAACTCCTGGCCCAGAGAGTGCGTCCCCTCCCCTTCCATGAGTTCACGGGAGACACCATCCATGCGATGGCGAAACAGGAGGAGTTCACCCACAACATCCATGATCCGGTCCAGGCGCTCCAGGGGAACACGGACGCTGGCCCGGTCCAGAGATTCGGTAAAGACATGGTCCTCGTCCCCCGTTTCAGCGGGAGTCTCTTCATGGTGGACCGATGTTCCCTCAGCCGGTGATTCATGGACGGTCACAACCTCGAGACTTGTGTCTTGCGGGAGGCGCACCTCGATGTCGCCTGCAGGGGACCCACTCGCGTAAAGGAGACGAAAGGAAATTCGCGCCTCGGCGTCATTGGCCGCATAGGACGGCAGGGTACTGATGACCTCCCCACAGTCATTGAGTTGATCAGCCAGGCGCCGCAAATCTGTATCGAAGGTCTCCAGGGGCAGAGTGACACTCACGAGCCATAACTTGTGCCCGGCGTGAATGTTCGCTTCCAGGCGATGTTCTTCGTAGCGGGTGAGGGAGCGCAGAATATCCTCAGGCAGAGAGGTGCTGCTGCCAGCGGTGGCCGACTCCTTCTCCTGCCCAACAGCCAGCCTTTTCAGCAGGCCGGCTGACGCCGCCTCAGCATCCTTTCCCGCGGCCACCATGGACTCCATGCGTTCATGGGATTCAAACAGGATGTCCAGAGCCGACTCATCCAGGGAGTGCCGACCCATGCGCAGGCCGTCAAGAAAGTCTTCCAGAACATGGGCCAGCCGGCCAAGGTGATCATGGCCGAAAAGACCGGACAGCCCTTTGAGAGAATGCACGTGGCGAAAAGCAGCGTTGATTCCCTGGGGACGCACTCTTCCCTGGCGCCTCTCCTTGTCCAGATTCTGCAATTCACGGCCCAGTTCCTCCAGCAGGTCTTCCGCCTCGCTGACGAACTCGCAGCCGTCGGCCCTCGTATCCTCGCGCCCGGTCACATCAATCCTCCGCGGGCACCAGCGAGCGCAAGACATCTTCCAGTTCTTCGGGCTGGAACGGCTTGGTCATGTAGGCGGCAGCACCGGCCGCCAATCCCCTGTCGCGATCCTCCTGGGCCATCTGGGTGGAAATGATGATGACGGGAATTGCACGATACCCCGGGTGAGCCTTGAGGTAACGCAACAGTTCGAAGCCGTTGATATCCGGCATGTTGATATCGGCGATGATGGCGTCGAAGGCCTGTCCGGGCAGAACTCTGAGAGCTTCAAATCCTGTACTCGATTCTGTAACCTCCGCTCCGAAGGCTTTTTCCACGGTCCCGCAGATGAAGGCCCGGGTGGAAGGTGAGTCATCCACAACCAGGATTTTCATGCTCCCTCCTCCCGGGCACACAGCGGCCCGATGGCGCACGCGAAGCGGAATATAGGTTCCGGGAAGGCACCCTTCAAACCGACCCTGAGGCGGGTTCAGGAGCGCAGAGCCAGGAGGCCGGACAGAGCCATTCGGGCCGCTCCTGCAAGGGCGATCAGGGGCCGGAGATCGGGCAAGGAACCGCCCTTGGGACCAGAATCCGCATAAATGACCGCGATGATGCCGTCAGGCCCGAGGAGGGGAAAAGCAACGGCGTCCCCTTGCGGGGGATCTCCCAGACCGGGTGGCAGCGCCTTCTCAGGTGGACAGGTCGCACGTTGCAGGCGCGCCGACCAGAAGGCGCGCGACGGCAGGTTGTCTCTGTCCAGCGGGATGTTCTCCTCGTCTCCCACCACATCCGTGCCGAATCGCCCGAGAACCGTGAGGTGATCCCCGTCAACCTCCATGAGCATGCCGCGGGCGGCCAGGTCGGCCGCCACCCGCATGACCAGGAGCAGAATCGCCACGCGATCGCGGGCATGGCAGAGTTCTTCCAGAGCACCCAGCAGCACACTGTCCGCCTGGAGTGGTGCCTGCTGGCTGTTCCGGCCCGAACTGTCCTGCTCTGCCGCCGGAAGGGGGGCCCCTTCTCCAGGGTCACCAGCCTCATCCTCTCCAGCCACCTGCCGGGCAAAGGCACTGAGGGCATTATCCAGGTGTTCAGGCTGAATGCGGCGCAAATCGGGCTTGCGGATCACCCGGGTGGCTCCCAGGCTGCGGGCGGCTTGTTCCAGCCAGAGGGCGTCGCTGTTCATGACCGCAACAATGGACCGGGTTCCTGCCGGTCGCAATCGTCGCAGAAGATCCAGGCCACCCAGATGACCATTGCCCTCACCAGGCTGAATGAGATCCACGACCAGTGACGGTCTGCGCCCTTCCTCTTCCAGACGCCGGAACGCAGCCTCAGCCGCCGGCAGGTCGTCACAGCAGATCACGGCGTGGCCACGCTTCTCCAGCCCTCCGGCCATGGCACGTCGATAAAGCCCCTCGTCATCGACAATGACAACCGGGGTCTGGGCTGGGTAAAGTATCGGTTCCACCGCGCGCTCCACACCATATAAGACCGGTGCTGAGCAAGAATCTAGGGCCGCGACGGCGCGTTTTCAACATCCCGGCGCACGGCATCAAGGACACCGTTGATGAACGGAGCCGACTCGGGAGCACCATACTTGCGGACCACTTCGATGGCTTCATCGATGATCACTGCCGGTGGTGTCTGCTCATGGAACAGAAGTTCGAAGATGGCCATGCGCAGAACATTCCGATCCACGACGGCCATGCGCTCCAGGCGCCAGTTCTCGGTGGCGCCGGCGATGCGCTGATCGATGATCTGAAGATTTTCCAGGGTCCCGAAAGCGAGAGCCTCGGCAAACTCTTCGGCCGCCCGGGCATGGCGCTGGGATGACCAGAAGCGGCGAACAACCTCGGCAGCCGGATCCCGAGTCATCTCCACCTGGAAGAGGAGCTGCAGCGCCAGCTCCCGGCCCTGGCGCCTGAGTCCCATCAGCCGCGGCCCGCAGCAGAGGAGCCATTGCCGGCAGCGATCTCGGTACTCAGCCGGGCCATCTCGATAGCTGCCAGCGCTGCATCCCAGCCGCGATTACCCGCCTTGCCGCCACAGCGCTCCAGCGCCTGTTCCTGGTTTTCGGCGGTCACGACGCCATAGGTCACCGGGCAGCCACCGCGGCGGGCGCAATCGCCAAGTCCCCGGGCCGCCTCGGCAGCCACCTGCTCATAGTGTGAGGTGGCGCCGCGGATGAGAACACCCAGAGCGATCACCGCATGGAATCCGCCCCTGGCCTGCAAGCCCGCAACCGCAGTGGGTAACTCGAAGCACCCCGGCACCCTCACCACCATCAGATCATTGTCCAGAGCACCATGCCGCTGGAGACAGTCCAGGGCCGCGCTCAGAAGCCGCCGGCCGAAGATCTCGTTGAAGCGCGGCAAGACCAGGGCGAACCGCAGCCCTGCGGCGTCCAGCGAACCTTCCAGCGTCTTGACTCCCATGACATCCTCCCCGGCGGCGAGCGCTCCTCGCCGCCCCGGTCCGCTCATCCCGTCAGGCGGACCAGCCATTGGCGCCACGACGGCGCCAGCATGGCCTTGACGACCGCATCCAGCACCAACCCGGCGAGAACCAGAAACAGCCAGCGACCCCGCCCGGTCCCGGGGACCCGATTGCTGCCACTGATGCGACGCAGGAGCGGCTCCGCCAGCACCACCCCCAGCACCACAAATGACGCCACGCGCACCAGGGACCACGGGTGCCAGGCCATAACTCCGGCCAGGAGATCCCCGTCGGCAGCCTGGATCACCCTGGCAACATAATAGGCCATGTAGTTGAGAAGAACAGTCCCGAAGTAGATGGAGGCCAGGCTGGCAGTGGCCAGAGACAGGACGGTGAAGAGAACCAGGTGCACGGCATGCTCCACGAGAAACTCCGCCGGGCGGGATTCACGGCCCTCGCCGGTGCGCAGCCAGTGGAACATCTCATCGGCATAGACCTCCCCGCGCAGAACGGTTGCCGCAGCCTGTTCCGGTGCCCAGAATGACAACATCACGGAAGTGGGTGCCAGCGTGGCCGCCCAGACAAGCATGGTACAAACCGCACGACCTCTCTGCCCGGCCAGCAGCCGCCGGATCATGAGGGGGTAGGCCGGTGCCATGCAGAACAGGGGGAAGAGCAACATGTTGCCGGTGGCGAAGCCAGCCGCAGCCGCCACCATGGTGGACGGAACAAGCCATGCAGTGTGCAGGCGGCCGATGTTCATCCCCGGGCGCTCAGAGGCTCGAACCGGGTCAAGTCCTGGAACTGGCGGAAGCGTTGCTCCACTTCCTCCCTGGTCAGACGCCAGAGCCGGTCCATGCTGAAATCCTCCACGTTGAAGGAGGCCATGACCGAGCCGCAGATCATGGCCTGCCGCATGGTCGCGGCATCGGTGTCTCCAGCCTTGGCCAGGTAACCCATCATGCCACCGGCAAAACTGTCACCGGCACCGGTAGGATCCAGAACACTCTCCACTGGGAACGCCGGGGCCGCGAAGGTATCGTTGGCCGCGAAAAGAGCGACTCCATATTCTCCCCGCTTCACAATGACCGATTCGGGTCCCATCTCACGAATGACCCGTGCCGCCCTGAGCAGGGAACTCTCCCGGGCCAGCATGCGGGCCTCGGCATCATTGATGACCAGGAGATCCACATCTTTCAACGTGCGCACCAGATCGTCACGCTTCCCGTCAATCCAGAAGTTCATGGTGTCCGCCGCCGTCAGCTTCGCCCCGGGAACCTGCCGGCGGACCTTGGCCTGGAGAACCGGATCGATGTTGGCCAGAAAGAGAAGATCCGCCTGGCGATAGACATCCGGCAGAACCGGGTCGAAACCCTCCAGGACGTTGAGCTGGGTCTCCAGGGTGTGGGCCTCGTTCAGATCCTGCCGGTACTCCCCTTTCCAGCGAAAGGTCCTTCCCGGGACGCGGAGAATGCCGGAGGTGTCGATGTCACGCCTGGAAAGATCCTCGAGATACTGCTCTGGAAAATCCTCACCGACCACCGCGAGCATGCGCACGGGCGTGAAGAACGATGCCGCCACGGCAAAATATGTTGCGGATCCGCCAAGGGCCTCCTCACGGGCACCTGCGGGAGTTTTAACCGAGTCCAGGGCGACGGTACCTATGACAACGAGGGACATGCCTGCTCCTTCATGCGCCGGGAAGACGATGGGCAAGGATGGGCGCCAGTTTCTCGCGTGTGGCGCGAGGGATCGCCGCCGGGGCGGTCAGGATGGCATGAACCAGGGCTTCGCCGCAATTGCAGGTTCGCTCGCGAGGGAGGGCACCCACAATCCCCTTCAGGATCATGGCCGCATGGGCGGCATTGTGCCGCAGGTTGTCAAGAATCTCCCGCACATCCACGGCCTGACCCTCTCGCCAGCAATCATAATCGGTGACCAGGGCGAGAGTGAGATAACACAGTTCGGCTTCCCTGGCCAGACGGGCTTCCTGAAGATTGGTCATGCCGATGACAGCAACATCCCATGCCCGATAGAGAACTGATTCTGCCCGGGTGGAAAACTGGGGCCCTTCCATGCAGAGGTACACGCCTCCCTTGTGCAGCAGCACCGGTACCCTGGCCGCCGCGGCCACCGCTGTTTCCGAAAGTTGCGGGCAGAAAGGGTCTGCCATGGAGACGTGGGCTACCACACCATCACTGAAAAATGTATCGGGACGGTGGCGCGTGCGATCGATGAACTGATCCGGCAGAACTATGTCCCGGGGCGCGATTCCCTCCCGCATGGAGCCTACCGCTGATGCGGAAAGGAGACGCCGAACCCCCAATTTCTTGAAGCCGAAGATATTGGCGCGATAGTTGATGCAGGTGGGTGAAAGATTATGGTCGACACCATGCCGCGGCAGGAAGGCCACACTTCGACCGCTCAGACGCCCCACCCGGTAGGGCGCCGAGGGCTCCCCGAAGGGTGTCTCCACCCTCACATCCTGCCCATCTTCAACCCCCGCCAGCTCGTACAACCCGCTGCCGCCGATGATCCCGAACTCGATGGCGTTCATTCCTCCTCCTCGCTTCCTGACCGGGTTCCCTCCGTATCACCCTCTCCGCCAGGTGGGGGGAGGGGCTGGCGTGCTTCCCTGAGAGCCGCCGCCAAGGCACCGGGATCCACAACGGGGCCCACGCAGCGTTCACCGACGCAGATCATGGCACCGGCGGCCGGGGGCGCGCTACCGGGCTGGGGGCCACCCCTGAGGATCACCACGCTTCCGGCTGCAGGCAGCAGCAAGGCGGCTCGCCGCAGGGCGCGGCCGGCATCAGCAGGAAGAACGGCTCTGACAGGCGGCAACGAGGCTGCCAGGACCGCTTCGGTATACGGCGCGGCATGCGCACCGGACATGAGGGGGATCGTTCTGCGCAGGGCACCGAGAATCTGTTCGCCCACAAGACGCCATGCAGGCGTTGTCGTGAGGGACGCCAGGCGAAAGGAGGCGAGCGCCAGACGGCTGTTGAGGCCGCGGTGAATCCGGGGACGCCGCATTTTTCCGACCGCCTCTGCATTGCTCACCCTGTCAACGAATAAGCCTGCCGGACGGCGCAGGTTGGCGCGGCAGAAAGCATGGATATCCAGAGCCCGTTCCAGGTCCCCGGGGAGGCCCCTGACCTGGAAGGCCATGAGCAGTGCCTCCAGAACCGCCACCTGATCCGCAAGGATCCCGCGCAACCGCGGTGTCCCCGACTCATCCAGATATCGGGCCACGCCACGACCCCTGGTATAGAGATGCCGAACGATAGAGTCCACCGCCGCCAGACCGGATTCCTCCAGCTTGTCGTCCTCCAGCAGGGCGCCGGCCTCCATGAGTCCCATGGCCGCCATGGCCAGAGCCTCACCCAGGGGACGAATGACGAGACTCGGGGGGCGCAAGGACTCCCGCCCTTCCTCATCGGACTGAAAGTAAGTGCCCGGGTCATCCCCGCCAAGCGATCCCTGCTGGGAAAAGGCCAGGGTGCCATCCTCTCTGGCCAGCACAGCAAGCAGGAATCGAGCCGTATCCCTGAGGCCGGCGCGAATCGTCTCGTCGTCCGGTGCAAGCATCGCCGCGGAGGTCAGCAGGCGCAGAGCACGGCCATTTTCAAGCAACCGTTTTTCGAGAGCCGGAACACCCCACTCCCTGGTGGTGGCGAAATGGTGGAACCCGCCGTCCACCTTGTCGTGGATGGAGCCGGCCAACATGCCGCCGGCGGTGGCCGCCACCGCACGCCGCAACGCCGGCTGATCCGACTCACCGGCCAGAATCCTGAAAAGGCGCACAGAATCATCCTCGATGAACTTCCATCCCCTGCCGTAGCCCCCATGGGTGAAGTCCAATCCCTCTCGGGTGCGCGCAATGAGCTCTTCCAGCTGTCCCACAGGCACAGGCCCCGGATCATACTCACCGAGCTTCTGTTCCAGTTCGCCCACTTCCCTCGCCTTACGTGCAAGATCCTGCCCATGGACGTCAAAATAGGTCACCACCTGCCTCATGTATCCGTTGAGCCCGTCAGCAGACGTGAAATACCCACCCACCCGTTCCAGAGAGGAGGCATCGCCCACCTCGTAGATCGGTTCGCCGTTGGGAAGAAGGAAAATCAGGGTCGGGACCGTGCCCACGACGTAGCGTGCGGCCAGATCGGGGCGCAGGTCGGCATCCACCACCACGGGCACAAACCACCTGGCGACATTCCGCACGACCGATGCTCTCGCCAGCACCGACTCCTCCATGACCAGGCACAAGCGGCAGTCCACAGCGCGCAGGTAGAGCATCACCGGACGCCGCAGGCCTGTTGCCAGTTCAAAAGTCTCGCGGCTCCAGGATCGCCACGCGATCCGTATCTGTCCGGTCTTCACATCCAGCTCGGCCCCACCGTCATCCAGCCGGGCGGCGTCGGCGGTGGCCGGCGCCATGAGACTGAACAGAGCCAGAGTGAGGGCCAGAACGAGGGCAGGGCGCCCCATCAGACGTCGCTGGCCAGAAAGCTGATGAGAGGGCGCCCCAGACGCTTTTCGGCCCGCTCTGCCAGCGACGGCATTCCCGATGCCCCCCGGTCCAGCAATACCCGCTCCACCCGCACCATGGGATAGAAGACCAGGGAGAAATGCTGCATGGGATCCCCGCCGTCGGCCATGTCCTGCAACCAGCTGTCGAAGAGCTCCACGGACAATCCCTCGAGGGTCACACCCCGTTCATCCAGGGCACGCAGCACGCCCCAGATCTGCTCCCTGGGATCGTGCAGCGTGATCACCACAACATGTCCAGGCTGAATCACGAACGCTCCTTTTCCACAAGCTCAACCAGCACGCCGGCCATTCCCCGGGGATGAATGAAGGCCACGCGACTCCCACCGGCGCCTGCTCTCGGCTTCTCATCCACCAGCTCCACGCCCGCCTTCCTGAGTCTTTCCAGCGTGGCCTCAAGGTTATCCACCTGGAAGCAGAGATGATGAATGCCTTCTCCCCTGCGCTGCAGAAAGCGGGCAATGGGCGAGTCATCACCGGTTGGCTCCAGGAATTCCAGCCTGGTGTCACCCATGGGGAGGAAGGCGACGCGGACCTTCTCCGTCGGCAGCTCCTCGATGTCAACGACGGTCAGTCCCAGGCCCTTCTCATAGGGCGCAAGGGCCTCTTCCAGGGAGCGCACGGCAACCCCCACATGGTCCAGGCGGCCGGGCGCGACATCCTGCTTCCGACGGGTCACGAGTCACCCACACCGGCTTCAGCGGCGACTTCCGCCGCGGCCGTGTAGGGATCCCGGCGGCGTGCGGCAATGGCCTCCACCGCCTCATTCACCCGGGCCGGGCCGACGCGGCGCACAACCTCCGCCAGCACCCGGTTGGCGAGAAGAGTCATGAATCTGGTCCGGGACAACTCGCGGCGCCGGCGGCTGACGGCATCCCCACCGACACCCATGGCACGATGATCGGCGATCCGTGCGCAGAGTTCCTCGATGCCTTCAGCGCCGGTGGCCACCGTGCGGACCAGAGGCGGGCACCAGGCATCCTGCCAATCGCGCAAACCCAGCATCTGCTCCACCTCCGCCTGCAAACGATCCACCCCCGGCCGATCACTTTTATTGAGCACGAAGACATGGGCAATTTCCATGATGCCCGCCTTGAGAGACTGAATGTCGTCACCCATGCCGGGGACCAGGATCACACAGACCGTATCGGCGCCATCCACCACTTCCACCTCGTCCTGTCCTACCCCTACCGTCTCCAGAAGGATGATCTCATAACCGGCAGCGTCCATGAGGTCCACGGCATCATGGGTTGCCTCGGCCAGACCACCTACATGGCCGCGGTTGGCCATGGAGCGAATGAACACCTTCCGGTCGAGGAAGTGGCGCTGCATGCGGATGCGGTCGCCGAGGATGGCTCCACCGGAGAAGGCCGATGAAGGGTCCACTGCGATGACTCCCACGCGCTTGCCCGCCAGGCGGTAATGATCGATCAGGACGTTCACCAGGCTGGATTTACCGGCACCAGGAGAACCTGTGATGCCGATGACGTAGGCTCGCCCTGTCCTCTGGTAAACGGCGCGCAGCATCGCCGGGACCCGGGCCGAGCCCTCTTCCACCAGCGTGATGGCCCGTGCCAGGGCACGCACGTCCCCGCGCAGAAGCCGTTCCACGAGACCCTCAGCCATGGGTTCAGGCATCCAGCAGGCGGCGGGCAATGACCAGGCGCTGGATCTCCGACGTCCCCTCACCGATGGTACAGATCTTGGCATCCCGGTAGAATTTCTCCACGGGATAGTCCTTGGTATATCCATATCCGCCATGAATCTGGACCGCCTCGTTGGCCACGCGCACGACCACCTCGGATGAATACAACTTGGCCATGGCGGCGGCGAGGTTCACGTCCTCGCCCCGGTCCTTCATATCGGCCGCCCGGTACACCAGCATTCGCGCCGCGGCAATCTCGGTGGCCATGTCGGCCAGCTTCCACTGAATGGCCTGAAAAGACGAGATAGGCCGATTGAACTGCCTGCGTTCCTTGCTGTAGGCCAGTGACGCCTCATAGGCCCCACGGGCCATGCCCACAGCCAGGGCACCGATGGAGATGCGTCCACCGTCCAGGATCTGCAGCGCGTTCACGAACCCATCGCCGCGCTTGCCCAGGAGATTGTCCAAAGGGATGCGACAATCCTCCATGATCAGTTCGGCGGTATCCGAGGCCCGGCATCCCATCTTGTCTTCTTTCTTGCCCGGCTTGAAGCCCTGAGTGCCCCGCTCGATGATGAAGGCTGAAATTCCCCTCTTGCCTTGTCCCGGGTCGGTCACCGCGAAGACAACCGCGATGTCCCCCGAAGCACCATGGGTCGCGAAGGTCTTGGCGCCATTGAGGACCCAGGTGCCATCTTCCAGGACCGCTGTGCTGCGCGTCCCGCCGGCATCGCTGCCGGCCGTTGGCTCGGTCAGCGACCAGCTGCCGATCTTCTCCCCCCGGGCCAGCGGCACCAGGTATCGCTGTTTCTGATCCTCACTCCCGAACATGAAGATGTGGTTGGAGCAGAGGGAATTGTGTGCGGCCACCGACAGACCGAGAGCGCCGTCCACAGCCGAGATCTCCTCGATGACCGTGACGTAGTCCACGTAGGAGAGGCCCGCGCCGCCGTATTCCTCGGGGAACAGGCATCCCAGAAGGCCCAGCTTCCCGGCCGCGGCCATGATCTCACGCGGGAACGTCTGGGACTCGTCCAGCGCCCGGCTATGGGGAGCAATCTCCCGGCGGGCGAACTCACGCACGGTCCTCTGCAGCGCTTGCTGCTCATCATTGAGTTCGAAGTCCATCCCTGCTCCCGGCGATCCTTTCAGACCTGGACAATCCGCCACAAATCTTCTGTTTCCTTGCGTTTGTTGGTCGATTATAGAAGCCGGATCAGGGACTGGTCAAGGCAGCCCATCCCGGGGATCACGTAGAATCGGGGCATGCATCGAGGCAGATCAGGGTTGTCCTCCCAGTCCGGCGCCCACAGACGCTGCCGTGTCATTCTCACCACCCTCACCCTGGGATCTCTGCCTGCATGGCTTCTGGCAGCCCTGGGGCCTCTGCCCGCCCAGAGTGGCGGACTGCGCTGGAGTTTCCTGCTGGCCTCGCCCCTGCTGACCACGGCCCTCCTCCTCACAAGTGCCTATGGCATGGCCAGGGAAAGCACCGGCCGTGGCGCCGGCCGGGCACTGACTCTCGCCAGTATCCTGTTCATCATTCTGGCCACGGCCATGGCCGTTCCCATCCTCGTCTTTCCACGTCTGCCACCGGCAACGGCGCGCCTGATCATGCTGAGCCGGCTGCCGGTAGATCGCCTGAACCGGCAGGCCATGACCCACCCCGATCCCAGGCAGCGGCTGGAGTCCGCCCTGAGCCTCTATATGCAGACCGGGCGCCCCGTCATGTTCCTGGACCGGACAGGCCATCCCGCGATCTACAGCCCGGACGCCGACGAGTCTTCCCGACTGGCCGTGCCACGGTGGCTGGCGGCCCGACCCGGTGCTCTGCCGGGCGAACGGCGCGTTCTGGCCGTGTCCGATCTCCTGCTCATCTTCGTCATCCTGGGTGGCCTGCCCCTGGCGATCCGCAGTGGGGCACACCCAGCGCCGTCTCCCCGACCGCCTGACTGAGTGGACTCCCCCGCTTCAGGGCAGGAACGCCTGAAACACTTCGTTGCTCAGGAGAACACCCCGGGGGGTCAGCCGCAGGCGATCTCCCTGCCGCACCAGGAGTCCAGCGGAGATCACCCGCGCAAGGCGCTTCATGGGCGGCGACGCATGCCGATTGCCTGACCGCCTGACGACCTCAGCGACGCTCACACCTGCATCCAGGCGCAGGCCAAGAATCCACACCTCAGCAGTGCGCTCCTCCAGGCCGGACGGATCACGTTCGAGAGGTGGGTCTTCCCGGCGCCTGGCAGCGGCAAGATACGCAGCCAGATCGCGGGTCACCCCATGACGTTTCCCCGCCACAAGGGAATGGGAGGAGACACCGAATCCGAGGACATCCTGGCACCGCCAATAGCGCAGGTTATGCTGCGACTGGCAACCGGGCCCGGCAAAATTGCTGATCTCGTAACGTGCAAGGCCCGCCCTGGCCAGTTGCTCCACCGCGCGCGGATAGACGTCCGCGAACCAGTCCTCATCGGGGGCATGGGCGCGGCCCGCCTGGACCTGGCGCGCCAGACTCGTGACGCCTCCCACTTCCTCTTCATCCAGTTCAAGAAGGTACATGGAAAGGTGATCCGGCTCCAGCTCCGTGGCCCGCCGGAGATCATCCAGCAGGTGGTCACCCTGGACGCCGGCGATGATGTCCAGGCTGACCTGGCCGATGCCCGCCTCCCGCACCCGCTTCAGCGCGACTCCGATGCGCTTCCCGTCGTGCCGCCGGCCAAGGGCCCGCAGAACAGAGTCGCGGAAGGACTGGGCTCCCAGGCTCACCCGCGTCACACCAAGCGCCTGCCACCCGCCGGCCGCCTCCCGGGTGACCGTTTCGGGATTGGCTTCGAGGGTCACCTCGGCGCCTTCCTGCAGAACGAAATGATCGTGAATGGCACCCAGAACATGCTCCATCTGCGCGTGCGTCAGGAGTGAAGGCGTTCCCCCGCCGAGAAACACGGTGGAGATCCTGCGTCCATGCTGGGGAGGCAGGGTCACTCCCCCCCTGCTCCGCCCATGGCGCGCGACACTGCGAATCTCCTCTGCCAGGGACTGAACGTACTCTTCACGGGTCCCCTGGTGGTCCGTGACGGTGGTGAAGGCACAGTACGAGCAGCGGGCGGCACAAAAGGGAAGATGCAGATAGATGCCCGCGGGTTCCATGGCAGTCGCTCAGATGGGAGCCACGGCAGTGGACGGCACCCAGCCGCGCAGGCCATTGGGCAGAAGAACCTCCATCCAGTCGCCCCGGCGCCGGCGCACGCGCACCTTCAGGCCTTCATGAATGGTGGTTATACGCACCGCGCTTTCGCCCGGTGCCGAGAGGAGGTCGGCTCGCGCCGGTTGCACGATGCCCTGAAGCACCACATCCCGGCGATAGACCAGCAACCCGAGGACAGCGCCGCTGCACATGACAACCAGCAGGGCCACGGGGAGCAGGTAGGCCGCCAGACGCCGCAGGCGCGGCACCCTCATGAACAACGCTCCCGCCAGGCAGGCATTGAAGAACCACCATGAGACAAGAAAGAGGGATGTGGCGACGGCGGCGGGAAGACGTCCATGCCAGCGCCAGAGAGACTCCAGGGGATCGCTGTCTTCTGCACCGCCCACGCGATCGATGATGCGGTCCCCGGCAAAGAGCAGGTTCTCCAGGATGACGCTGTCCGCAGGTGCCCGGCGTCGGGCCCGCTCCCACGCCAGAATGCTCTCACCGGTTCGGCCCAGCCTGTAAAGACAGTTCCCCAGATTGTAATAAGCAGCGGCACTATCCCGTCCTCCCTGCACCAGGCGGCGGTATTGTTCCTCAGCGACCGTGAAATCGCCGCGTTCATAAGCCTCCGCCCCGGCTGTGGCCAGCTCAACGGCTTCGGCGTCACTGAGGGGATCCCGTGCCAGTTCCTGCCCGACAGCGGTGAAGGGAGCTACCAGCATCAGGGACAGCAGCGCAAGAAACATGGGCTGAAACAGGCCGCTGGCGGCATGACGTTCCATCAGAGGTTGTCCTCCAGGGCATCCAGGGCCAGGCCGGCACGGGCCACCATCTCGCTGCGCGCCCCCCCGCCGCCGGCCGGCGAGAAACGTGCACAATCACATTCCTCGAGCACGGCCAGGTACTCGCCGGCGATATGCTCCGAGATCCGCCGCCGGGCCAGGAGCGCCGCGATCCGGTCATAGGTCAATCCTGTGGCCGGCGTATTGAACTTGTCGGCGACAAACTCGGTCAAAGCCTGCGCCACGAGGCGGTAAAAGTCCCTGGGATCATCACTGCCGGCCAGGGCGGTGGCATGGTTCAGCCGTCGCCTTGACGCCCTGCGGGCGCGCCGGCGCCTGACGGCGGGAAGACGGATCAGCGTTCGCCGCGTCCGCCAGCGATAGCCCAGGACAGCAAGGTTCATCAGCGGAGGCAACCCCAGAAACAACCAGAACCAACCCGATCGGTACATGTCCCGGCCGGCCGCCGCCGGGACAGGAGCCAGCGGCTTGATGAAATGAATATCCGCCCCCAGCCTTTTCAGATCCTGGCGCAACGGTGACAACCCGACGGCACCCTCCGCCAGTCTGGGCCCCTGGGCGATCAGTTCCAGTTTCTCGCCCACCAGGGTTTCATAGCGCCTGCTTTCGGGATCGAAATAGCTGAAGCTGACCGCCGGTAGAGGCTGCCGTCCCGGTATGTGGGGAACCAGGATGTATTCCCAGCGCCGAGCCGTGGCAAAGGGCCCCAGGGAAGTCGGGTCCAGGCTCTGTTCCTGGGGGTCGTAGGGTGTGAAGTCGGGCAGCGGTTCCAGCCTCGGCGCTCGCGCCGACTTCAGATTGCCCACACCCTGGATGTTCACCACGAGCCCCAGTGCTTCTCCGGTGCGGGCAGTCTCGCGATCGGCCTGCACCTGCATCCGGAACTGTCCCACGGCCCCGCTGAAATCATCGGGGCGCCCTTCCCTGGGCAGAGGACGAACATTCATCTCCACCGGCAGAGTCCGCCGATAGACCGGCGCCACGGAGCTCAGGTTGAAAAAGAAGGAACGGCCCTGGCGCGACGTGGAGCGCAGAGGTACGGAAAAGGTTACCTGGGGGAGAACTTTCTTTCCTGACGCCGTGGGCAGAAGAGCCATTTCGCGAATGACGTAGACCCGGTATTCCTGACCGTTCACATTCTCCAGGGTGGCCCTGATCTTTTGAGGGCCCTCCAGTTCTCGGGCCAGGAAGTCCGGATAGGGTGGCACCTCCTGCAACTGGGGCACTCCTGCCACTTCCACCTTGCTGTAGAGACGATAGCTCAGAAGCGTGGGCTGCCCCACGAAGGGATCCCTCGGTTCAACGACAGCTCGGACAAAGACATCCTCAGGGTCCGCCATTCCCGGGGACGGTGATGTCGCGGGCCTTCCCGCCGCGGGGGCGGCAGGCAGGTCACTCACCCTCACCATCTGGGGGGCGGTGGCGTAATTGCTGCCCTCCACCACCAGGGTCAGAGAGGGGATCACCAGGCGCCCCGACCGGGTGGGCGCCAGAATCCAGGTGAAACTATGGCGGGAACTGGAGACGCCGTTGACAAAGCGAAGCTGGGACGATGAGGAAGGGCCGGTGATCACCTGCCAGTCCTCGAGGCCGTCCAGGCGAGGTGGCTGCACCTGCTTCCCCATGGCACCGTCCAGGACCACCCGCAGGCGCACCGTTCCGTCCATGGGGATGCTCTCCGGCTCCACCACGGCCCGCACCGCTACGCCCGCGGCCGGCGTCACCGTCACCGCGGCAGCACACAGAATCGTGAGCAGCCAGCCGGCGAGAAGGTGTCTCTGAGCACTACCAGTCATGGCCGCCCCGCCTGGCGCGCGGTTGAGGTTTTTCCAGACTCTCTTTCAGATCCTGGCGCTCATCCCGCGCCAGGGAAGCCAGTAGACGGCGCGCTTCTTCCTCGCTCAGATCCTGCTGCTCATCCACCAGATCGGGCTGGCTGTCCGCCGGCGGCTCCGGTGCCGTGTCCTCCTCTTCACCGCGTGGCTGAGGCGGCGGCGCTTCGGCGGAATCGGACTCCTGTTGCTGCTGCCGGTCCTGTGCGCCACGCTCCTGGTCCTCCCCCGGCGCCTCCTCCGCGCCGGCGTTCTCTTCTTGATCTTCCGAGCCCGATTCTTCCTGGCCCGGATCTCCCCCCTGTTTCTGTTGTTCCTGTTGCTTCATCCGGATCAGGGCCAGTTCCAGATTGTGTCTGAAGTCCGCATCGGTGGGGTTCGCCCCGACAGCCTGGCGAAGACTGCGCACAGCGGCGGCAAAATCTCCGGCCTGCAGACTCGCCGTCCCCTCGTTGAACCGGGCCGCCTGCCCCAGTTCCGTATCCGGACGGGCCTGCTCTGCCACGGCGCCATAGGCGTTCAGAGCCTCCTCCAGGCGGCCCAGCCTGTAGAGCGCGTTGCCAAGGTTGTAGGTCAGCGGAGACGAATCAGGATCCCTGGCCAATGCCTCCGCGTAGCGCTCAAGGGCATCTTCTGTCCTGCCCTCAGCATAGAGCTCGTTGGCCTCCTGATTGAGGCGGGCCGCCGTGCCATCGGCGGCTGGACTCCAGGCCCCGGAGAGGAGAAACACCATCACGCTCCCCGTGGCAACCCGCTTCACAGCTCCTCCCGCAAGCTCCGCCCGGGGGAGATCATCATCTCGACAAGGAGGATGCAGACAGCCACCAGCAGCGGCAACTGATACCGCTCCTGGTGGGTGGTGATCATCCGGCTGGAGAGATCCGATTTTTCCATGCGATCGATCTCCGCGGCGAGAAGTTCCGCTTCCGCCAGGGCAGCGCCGGCCCTGAGATAACGCCCACCTCCGGACCGGGCAATTTCCTCCAGGTGGTCCTGATCCAGACGGGTGGTGATGATGCGCCCCGCCCTGTCCTTCTTATACCCTGCTGAACGGGACGAGGTTGCAACCGTGGGAATGGGCCCCCCGGTGGCCGTGCCCAGACCCACGGCATAAACCACAACGCCTGCCTCGGCGGCGGCGGCCGCTGCGGCCACCGCCCGGCCATCAAAATCCTCTCCATCGGTCAGCAGGATCAGAACCCGGCTACCGCCACTCTCCCTGGGAAAGGCGGTGAGCCCGACCCGGATCGCCTCCTCAAGGTTGGAGCCAGGATCGGGAACGTCACCCACTTCGAGAATGTCCAGGAAGAGGCGGAGCGCCGATTGATCCAGGGTCAGGGGACATTGAACAAAACCACTCCCGGCAAAAGCCACCAGGCCCAGGCGATTACCATCGAGACGTCTCACCAGTTCACCGGCCAGCGCCTTGGCCCGGGTGAACCTGTCCGGTGTGACATCCCGGGAGTGCATTGATGCTGAGACGTCGAGAGCCAGAACCACATCAACGCCGCGCCGTGTCACAGGCTCAACGACCTGGCCCCACTGTGGGCGGGCCAGGGCCAGGATCAGGAAAAACAAAGCCGCCAGTATGAGGCCGGCTTTGGCGGTTCGCCGCTGAACACTGGCCGACCGGGCCAGACGCCGCACCGAACGGCGCTCTCCCAGGCGCGCCAGCAGCGACCGTTGACGCGCCATCCCGAAGCCCGCGAACAGGGCCAGGAGAGGCAGAATCAACCCCACAAGGAGGAACGCCGGTTCCGCCATGCGCATCAGGGCACCTGCCGAAAGACGGTCCAGCCCAGGAGGGTTTGCAGGATCAACAGGCCCAGACCCGGAACAGCGACATAGGGGAAGAGTTCCGTCCGCCGGACCCGTTCCTTGATCTTCACTTCCACGGTCTCAAGAGCATCAATGCGGGCGAAGATCTCCTCCAGGGCCCGCGCATCGGTCGCACGGAAGTAACGCCCATCGGTCAGATCGGCGATACGCCGCAAGGTCTTCTCATCCAGGTCGACGGGCTGGTAAACATAACGGCGGCCGAACACCGGATCATTCACCGGGACGGGCGCCACCCCCTCGGTACCCACTCCCACCGTGTAGACCTTCACGCCCATGGTGCTGGCCAGGCGGGCCGCCGTTTCGGGATCGATTTCGCCGGCGTTGTTGCGCCCGTCGGTCACGAGAATCACGACCTTGCTGCGCGCCTCGCTGTCCTTGAGGCGGTTCACGGATGTCGCCAGGCCCATGCCGATGGCCGTGCCGTCGTAACGCCGGGTGATCTCGATGCTCCCGAGAATCTGGTTCAGGAGACCATAGTCCAGAGTCAGAGGACAGCGGGTGAAGGCGCGGCCGGCGAAGACCACAAGGCCTATCCGGTCCGCCTGGCGCCCCTGGATGAACGCCTCGATGACCCGCTGGGCGTAATCGAGACGCGAGACGGGATCGAAGCCTCCGCCGGGTTTCCGGCCCAGATCCACGGCCGCCATGGAGCCGGACTGGTCCAGGGCGATCACCACATCAACGCCTTCACTCAGAATTTCCTGCCAGCGGTTCTCCACCTGGGGACGCGCCAGTGCCAGGAGGAGCAGGACCAGGGCCAGGACTTTCAGGACCAGCGGCACGGCCAGGAGGCGGACGCGCCAGCCCGGCTTCAGGCCCGACAGTATCCGCGTATCGGAATAAGTGAGGGCGGGCAGGCGTCCCCGGCGCCACGTCCAGAACAAGGCCGCAGGCACCAGCAGAAGGCCGGCCAGAGCCCACGGCATGGCCAGGCGCAGAGTTTCTCCGGAGTCCATCACGAGCCGCTCACCGCCGTCTCCACCGGCGGCCGGGGCCGCGTTTCTTCCACAAAGGTTCTTGTCCTGCCCAGCAGTTCTCTGGAGACTCCCGGCAGGGGCTTCCGACGAGCGAACTTGACCAGATCGCAGGCCATCAACAGGTCCCGCAGGCTGGACCGGGAACCAGGAAGCCTTTCCATCTGTGCGCCCGCGTCGTACACCAGTTCGCTGGTCGTCCGTTCCAGCGTCGGGACGTTGTACCGCCCACCCAGGTATCGCCTGAGGATATCGGCCAGGCGCACATGGAACACCACCGTGCCCCCACGGGCCAGAACATCATCCCGCGCCAGCGTGTCCAGCGCGGCCAGGGCCCATGCCGCCGGGTCCAGTCCGCCGAAGGGATCCACTGCCGGCGGGACCACGGTCACGGCGGGACGGGATCTCCGGCGCCACCACCAGAACCAGAGGCCGGCGGCGAGAACCAGGAGGAGAAGCCCGAAACCCCATCCGGGCAGGCGGAAGGGCACCGGTATCACGGCGGGACCGCGAATATCAGCCGCGGTGGCTGCTGCAGGGTCCTCGATGGTGGCAAGAATCGTGAGGGCCAGGGGTCCCGAAACCGATTCTCCCGCGCCACCTCCATCCAGACGCCAGGGGACCTTGAACCCGCTGAAGGTCACCTGGCCCAATTCCAGCGGGATCAACTCGAAGGAAAAGACCTGGATCATGCCACCACCCGGGCGAGCACTCCCTTGAGGAACCGCTCCCGGCTGCACGACCAGTTCATCCTGCTCTGCCACTGGCTGCGGAGGCGCCGCCTGGTAGCCCGCCGGCAGGCGAACGGTGACCCGGAGGAACACGGGTTCACCCAGATGAATATCAGACGGTGCATCTCCAGGCACCGGCAGGCGTTCCACTTCCACCTGCGGCAGGTCGGCGCCCCTGGCCGCCACCCAGGCAGACAGCAGCAGAAGAACCGGGATCAGGAGCCGGGACATCTAGCGGCAGCGCCTCTGTCGCCGGCGGAAGAACTGCAGCAGAGGCCGCTGGTAGGAGTGGTCCGTACGCACATGAACAACATCCACGCCGGCCCGTTTCAGCAGGCTATCCCGGGTCTCCCGCCGCACCCTGGCCGCCCGGGCAAACGCGGACCGTACACTGCGCCGGGACGTGTCCACCACCATGGACCTGCCTGTTTCAGCATCCTCCAGGCGCAGCAGGCCAAGGGCCGGCAGTGCCTCTTCACGAAGATCCGACAGGGTGACGGCGATGAGATCGTGGCGGTGGGCAGCCAGGCGAAGTTGACGCTCATAGCCCTGATCCTGGAAGTCGGAAACCAGAAACACCACGGCCCTCTTGCGCACCATCTTGTTCAGCTTATCCAGCCCCAGGGCGAGGCTGGTTCCCAGGTGTTTCGGCCGGAAGATGAGCAACTCCCGCACCACGCGCAGAACGTGTTCCACGCCCTTCCCCGGCGGCACGTAGAGTTCAATCTGATCGGTGAACATCAGGAGGCCGACCCGATCGTTGTTCTTGATGGCGGTGAACGCGATGAGGGCCGCAATTTCTGCCGCCATTTCCCCTTTGGTCTGGGAGGCGGTGCCGAAGCGATCCGAGGCCGAGCAGTCCACGGCAAGGATCACGGTCAGCTCCCGCTCTTCCACATATTTCTTGATGTACGGATGCCCCATGCGACTGGTGACATTCCAGTCGATGGCCCGGGTGTCGTCACCGGGCTGGTATTCGCGCACCTCCGAGAACTCCATGCCCTGGCCGCGAAAGACGGAATGGTAGCGTCCGGCCAGGGTTTCGTTGACCATGCGGTTGGTCCGGATCTCGATACGCCGGACCTGGCGGAGTATCTCCCTGGGAATCATGGCGACAATCCTGTCTCCTGCCGCGGTTTCAGGGGACCTCCACGGCATCGAAAACCCTCTGGATGACATCTTCAGTGGTCACTTCCTCCGCCTCGGCCTCGTAGGTCAGAATCAGGCGATGACGAAGAACATCGAAGCCGATGGACTTCACGTCCTCAGGGATGACAAAACCGCGGCCATTGATGAAGGCATGAGCCTTTGCGGCCCGGGCCAGGCAGAGGGTCGCCCGGGGCGAGCCGCCATAACGCACGATCTGGGTCAGGTCGAGACCGTATTCCCCGGGATTCCGCGTGGCGAAGACCAGGTCGAGGATGTAGGACTTGACCCGGTCATCCAGGTAGACAGTGTCCACCATCTTCCGCGCCTCGATCACCTCGTCGAGGGTGACCACGGCTTTGACCTGGGGGATCTGCCCGCCCTCCATCCGCTCCAGGATCCTCTTCTCTTCCTCACGGCTGGGATAGCCCACCGTGACCTTGAGCATGAACCGATCCACCTGCGCTTCCGGCAGCGGGTAGGTCCCCTCCTGCTCGATGGGGTTCTGGGTGGCCAGGACCAGGAAGGGGTGAGGCAGCGGGTACGTCGTATCGCCGATGGTGACCTGCTCTTCCTGCATGGCTTCCAGCAGCGCCGACTGCACCTTCGCCGGCGCTCTGTTGATCTCATCGGCCAGGACGACATTGGCGAACACCGGTCCCTTCCGCGGGGTGAAAGTTCCCTCCTTGGGATTGAAAATAAGAGTCCCGATGAGATCCGCAGGGAGGAGATCCGGTGTGAACTGAATGCGCTGGAACACGCCATGAATCGACTGGGCCAGGGACTTGACGGCCAGTGTCTTGGCCAGCCCGGGCACGCCTTCCAGGAGAACATGTCCCCGGGCCAGCACGCCGATGAGCAGACGTTCGAGGAGCTTATCCTGGCCCACGACGACGCGCCGCACCTGCTCAAGGATGGGGTTCACACGGGCCAGAGCATCCCCGATGCGGGCGTTGAGTTCACGAAGATCTGCATCCACCGGTATCCATCCTCCCTGTGGCCCTCCCCATGGCTCTCACCACCACATGCAATCTCGGGGCCAGGTTCGACTGCGCCATCACAACGCGCCGGAAACTGTATCATTTGCCCCTTCCCGCCCCCAGCCTATATTCGCTCTGTTCCGCCCTCACGCCCGGAAATCGAGCGACCATGCGCAAAAAACTGGCTCTGGCATTCCTGGCCGTCATCGCCCTGATTCTTGGCGGCAACCTGGCCCTGGATCTGGCCCTTCCCCGGGACACCTCCTCGGGGCTGACATTCCGTATGCTTGGCCAGGTCAGCCTCATGCTGGCCATTGGCCTCACCGCGGCTCTCCTCCTGGCCCGCAACTTCACCAGGGACCTGCTGCGCCTGGCCGCCGCGGCACGGGAGATGAGCCGGGGGACCCTGCCGGGGGCCGTTCATATCAAGTCCCGGGACGAAGTGGGTGACCTTGCCCGGGCGTTCAACGACATGGGAGCCGCACTGCGGGCCGCTCTCTGCGAGATCCAGCGCAGCGCAGAACAGATGGCGGAGGCTGCTCTTCTTCAGTCCGGCGGCAGCCGGGAACTGGATCAGGGCACGGAAGAGATCGCCCGTCTTTCCCGGGAGATCTCACGCGGCGCCGATCAGCAGGCCGACGGCTCCCGCCGGACCTCAGCCATAGCCCGCCAGCTGGCGACCTCCCTGGCCGAGGCCGCAACCAGTTGCCATGAAACAGCCCGGGCCGCCGAGAAAGCCCGCGAAGGGGCGGTGACCGGGGTCGACTCCGCCCGCCAATCGGCGGAGAGTCTGCTTGCCGTCGCGTCATCCAGCGAGCGCTCACGCCTGAGCGTCGAATCGTTCCACGCCAGCGCCGAGGAGATCGAGCAAATCGTCGATTTCATCCGGGGCGTGGCACGACAGACTGAGGTCCTGGCGCTGAACGCGACCATCGAGGCGGCCAAGGCCGGGGATGAAGGGTACGGCTTCGCCGCCGTGGCCGAGGAGATCCGGGGACTGGCGGATCGCACCGCTCAGTTCAGCCATCGCATCCACGGATTGGTCCGCGCCATCACCCGGCGTGCCGCGGACGTGGCCAGAACCATGGAGGAGGGCGGCCGGGTGGCGGCCCAGGGCCGGGAAACAGCCCTCCATGCCCGCACGACGCTCGAACAAAACCGCGCCATATTTGCACAGGTTGTGCGAGCCGTTGACAAGGTGGCATCCGTGACCTCGGAGCAGAGTCTGAATGCGGAAAGACTCGCCGCCGACATGGAGGAGATGGCCGCCATCGCCCGCGACCAGGCGGAGAGGACGGAACGCACCTCCGCTGCCGTCAGCGAACAGAAGATCTCCACCCAGGGGATGTCCCAGGCGGCCCAGACCCTGGCCGACTCCGCCCGCCTGCTGCGCGAGAAGGCCGGCCGGTTCCAGACCGTGCAGACCATCAGGGATCACGGCGAGGACCCCGTCAAACAGACAATCGTGGATCGCCCATGAACACGGCCCACCTCCTGTTTCCCCAGGCTGATTTTTTTCTCTCTCTGCCGGCCGACCGAATCCAGCGCATTCAGGAGGCCGGATCGGTCGTGCCCTTCCCCGGCGCCGGTGGTGCTGTCCGGGGCCTGTCGGTCTGTGGAGGAAGAAGCCGCATCGTCCTGAACCTGCCGGGCCTGCTCCCGCCCGGCGCTGCGGGAAGCGACATGATCCTGGCCGATGGACCGCCTCTCTGGGTCCTTCTGGAAGGCGAAGCCGACGGCCTGGTTCTCGAGATCCAGGCGCCGCTCTCCTTCTCCACACCCGTGGCGAAGGCGCCGCGGCCAACCGGGACCATGGTGATTTGTGACCGTGGTGAGCGCCATTCCGCCGGGGTCGCGGGCCTGATCTCGACCCGGCGATTGCTGGTTTCATTCCGCCGCACAGCCGGTTCCCTGACCGCCATCCCTCCCTCCGGTGGGACGCGGTGATGACCCACTCCGATCGGTACATGGCGCTCTTCCTGGAGGAGAGCCGCGATCTCCTGCGGCAGGGAGAAGAGTGCCTGCTCGACCTGGAGAAAAATCCGGATCTCTGCAGCACAGCGCCGTTGAACCGTATCTGGCACAGCATCAAAGGCATGGCGGCAGCACTGGATCTGGAAGACCTGGTCACCCTGGCCCACGCCGCGGAGGAAGGTCTCCCGTCACCGGATCTGTCTCCGGAGCAACGCCACACTGCTCTGGACCGCCAGGGCCAGGCCATGCAGACAGCCGCCCGCCTCCTGGCGGCGTTGCAGGACGGCCGGCCCGCCCCGGCCCCTCTGGTCAGCTCAGCGCCAGTCCCGGCGCCACGTGTGCCCGAGACGCTGCGGGTCGCGGTGCGGGAACTGGACGCGCTTCTGGCCGACGTGGTGGACCTGGAAGGATCACTGGCTGCCGGCGACGACCTGGCCGGTGCCGCCGGCCAGGATGACGCCACGCTCCCGACGACCCGGTGCCTGGCACGCATGCGGCACAGACTTGCCCGCCTGCGCCACCTGCCGTTTTCCACCATCGTCCCCTCCCTGGAGAGTCTGGTGCTGACCGGCGCCCGCCAACTGGAAAGCCGGGCCCATCTCGAGGTCCTTGGCGCCGAGCACCGGCTGGAACGGGGAACCCTGGAACTCCTGGCCGAGATTCTCCCCCACCTGCTGCGCAACGCCCTGGCTCATGGCATCGAGCCTGAGGCCGTGCGCCGCCGGGCCCGCAAGCCTGAAAGTGGCCTGCTGCGCATCCTTATCCAGCCGCGACGGGGCCGCGTGCGTATCGTGGTGGAAGATGATGGTCGCGGTGTCGACCTGAACGCCCTGCAAACAGCCGTTGGCGCATCGACCGGGGAGGGCCGGGCCCTGATGCGGCCGGGTGCGGACCTTGCTCCGGTACTCTGCCGTCCCGGATTCTCCACCGCGCGGACCACGAATACGGTGGCGGGGCGGGGCACCGGTCTTGATGCGGTCCGCGAGCGCCTGGCGCTGGCCGGCGGCGGAATGAGCATTCGCCGGCGGAGTCAACATGGAACCCGTGTCATGCTCGAAGTCCCGGCCACCCTGGCCGTCACCACCTGTCTGGTGGCCCGGATCGGACACAACCACCTGGGATTCCCTCTCCCCGGCATCTGCGGGCTGGAGGTCATTCCCGCCGGCACCACGGCAAGCGGCGGACCTCTGGAACGCCTCCTGGCCGGCTCGCCCGCGCGGCCGCCGGCTGAATATGCCCTGGAGTTGTCCCTCCGCGGGCAGGGCGGCCACACCTACCATCTCCAGGTGGACCAGATCATGGGGCGCATGGAGGCTGTGGTCCAGCCCCTTTCGGGTCTGAAGACAGGCAGCGCGATCCTGGGTACCGCGGTGTGGAAGGCCGCAGTCCCCGTCCTCATCCTGGACCCGGCGATTCTCTTCCTCCACCTGCCCCGGCCATGGGCCGGCGACCAGGATGACAGCGCGGGTGGTCTCCCTACAGGTGCTTCTCCAGCAGCCGGCTGAGGGCTTCCTTGGGAACAACGCCGACAACCTTGTCGACCATCTCGCCGTTCTTGAAGAGCAGCAGGGTCGGGATGGACTGGATCCCGTATTGCTGTGCGGCGGCACTCTCCTCATCGACGTTCAGCTTGGCGATTCTGAGGCGCCCCTCGTATTCGCCGGCCAGTTCCTCGAGAATCGGCGTCAGCATCCTGCATGGCGCACACCAGGCCGCCCAGAAGTCGACCAGGATCGGAATCTCTCCCTGGATGCTTGCCGCGAACCCGGCATCGGTCAGATGTTCCAGCTCGCTGCTCATGATGTCCTCCTCTGCCGGCTCCCGGGCGGGTACCGCCGGGCCTGCCGCCGCAGACGACGCGAATCCTAACATCCGGTCCTCCCCGTCACAATGACCCGCCGCAGTTGCATTTCCAGCGCGAGGCCAGGCCGACCTTCGGTTAGAATGCGCCCATGCCGGGAAGATTGATGGAGGACCGGGGAGCGAGAGATGTGCCAGGCCGGGCGCCGACCCGGCGCCAGACGGCCGCCCGGCGCCATCGCCTGGGGCAGCATTTTCTCAAGGATCAAAGGGTCATCCAGGCAATCCTGGCGGCGTTCGCTCCCGGGGCAGGGGATCGTGTGCTGGAGGTCGGACCCGGGCGTGGTGCTCTGACCGAACCTCTGGCGCTCCGGGTCGCGACGTTTGTGGCCGTGGAACGTGACGCCTCTCTGGCCACGGTTCTTCAGCAACGCTACCAGCAGGAGGCAGACGTCACCATCCTGGAGGGCGACATTCTGGAGATCGATCTGGAGGCGGAACTGACGGGCGCCGCCGGCGGGCCGGCACGATTCAGGTTGCTGGGAAACCTGCCATACAGCATCGCCACCCCGCTCCTGGTGCAGACCCTCGCCCGGGCCGATCTCTTCTCCGACATGACCATCATGGTTCAGCGGGAAGTCGCCCGGCGCATGCTGGCGCCGACCGGTACAGCCGACTATGGCCCCCTGGCCGTCCTTGTAGCCCTCAGGTCGACAGACGCGCGTCTGGTCAGGGATGTCCCCCCCGGCGCCTTCGTACCTCCCCCGGATGTGCATTCCAGCGTGGTCCAGCTCGACCTTCCGGCGCACGCCGCCACCGACGACACAGCCATGGGGATCGCCCTGGCCAGGCAGGCCTTCCTGCAGCGCCGCAAGAAACTGGTCAACACCCTGGGCGGAACTGCACCCCGCCTGGTCGCCGGCGCCATGGCCTCGCTGGGCCTGGCGCCCCGGGTGCGGCCGGAACAGGTCGCACCGGAAGATTACGTGCGTCTCGCGCGCTGCCTCGGACAGGAGGATAACCCGTGACCTGGGCCACAGCTCTGCTCCTGGCCATCCTGCAGGGCCTGACGGAGTTCTTCCCTGTCTCAAGTTCCGGCCACCTGGCTCTCGTTCAGTCCTACCTGGAGAGGCAAAGCGGCCGGCCCATGACCGAGGCCCTGGCGTTCGACATCCTCCTCCACCTGGGAACGCTGCTGGCGGTGCTGTTCTACTTTCGCGCGGATCTCGGCCGCCTGGCCTCATCCCTCTTTCCCGCCCCCGCCGGCGGAACGGATGCCCCGGGCCGCCGCTCCAGCCGTCGTGAACTCGCCTTCCTCGCCATCTCCCTCCTCCCCACCGCAATCATCGGACTTGCTCTGCGCAACCTGGCTGAGCGTCTTCTGCAGTTGCCGGTGGTGGTGGCAGCCTTTGTCGGCGTGACCGGCCTCATCCTGCTCACAACCCGCCTCAACGCCGCCGGCCGTGGGGAGAACGGGGCCCGGCTCACGTGGGGCCGGGCACTGGCCATGGGCGCGGCCCAGGGAATCGCCGTGATGCCGGGACTGTCCCGCTCAGGCCTGACCATCGCCGCCGCCCTGGCCACCGGCCTCTCACCCATGGCTGCCTTTCGCCTCTCGTTTCTGATGTCGATTCCGGCCATCGCCGGCGCCGCCCTGGTGGAGCTGGCCAGGAATCGCGCCGCCCTGGAGACCCTGGGATGGCCGGCGGTCTGCGCCGCCCTGATCGCCGGCCTGGTGGCCCTGGCCGCACTCCGCCTTCTCTCCAGAACACTTCTGCTGGGGCGCTTTCATCTCTTCGCGTGGTACTGTTTCGCGGTGGCCGGCACCGGTATGCTGCTGTTCACACTTTGGGGGGGGAGATGAGCGCAACAACCCGAAGGTCCGGAAAACCGCCCGCGCGCCGCAAGGGTTCCCGCTGGTCCCATATTCTGGACGGACCGCTGGTCAGCGAAGCCCTGACCCTGGCGCTCATGGCCCTGACGGCTCTCCTGCTCATCAGCTTCCTGACCTATAACGCAGCCGACCCGGCGCCAGTTTTCGGCGCTGCCAGCGGCCGTCGCGGCGTCGCCAACGCCGCCGGTCCCCTGGGTGCCTTCGTCGCCGCCGCATGCTTTCAACTCCTGGGTCTGGCGGCCTATCTCCTCCCCCTGGGAACGGCTCTCGCCATCTGGGAGCGCCTGCGGCAGCGCCCCCCCCGGCCGCGGCGGGGAACGAGCGTTCTGGGCATGGGCCTGCTGCTCTGGAGCGGCGCGGCCCTCCTGCACCTGGTGCTGGGAACAGCGGCCTCACCGGCCGGACGGTCGCCGGGAGGTCTTCTGGGCTCGGAGACCGCCTCCGGCCTGGTGGGCATGGTCGGTTCCGTGGGCGCCGGCATCGTCCTGGTCACGCTCCTCCTCCTGGCTCTCATCTTCTCCACCCGTTTGTCTCTCCAGTCAACAGCCGGCTCCCTGGGGCGCAGGGCCAAGAGCACCGGCGCCCAGGGCCGCCTGGCCTGGGCACGGCTGAAGGAGCAGCACAGGCGCCGGCAGATCCAGCGGCAGGCCGTCCGCCGCCAGCTCAACAAGGAGAGACAGCCGCCCCGGCCCACCCCTGAGCGGACGCCCATTGTTCTGCGGGATACCGACCTTCCGGAGGGACGGACAGCATCTGCTGCAGCATCCCCTCCGGCTCCCACACCCCGGCGGCACGCGCCGCCTCAACCCGCACGCCAGCTCACCCTGCCCGATCCGCCGGGTGACTATTCCCTGCCACCCCTCACCCTGCTGACCCCCGGCGATGAGCGGTTGCCGGTGGATGAGGATGAACTCAAGGATCGGGCCCGCCAGCTCACCGAGAAATTTCAGGAGTTCGGGATCGGCGGCACGGTCGTGTCGATTCACCCCGGACCGGTCATCACGACGTTTGAATTCAAACCGGACGCCGGCGTCAAGGTGAGCAAGGTCACCAGCATGGTGGATGATCTCTCCATGGCGCTGCAGGCCGACACGATCCGCGTCGAGCGCCTGGCCGGGAAGGCCACCATCGGCATCGAGGTCCCCAACAGGCAACGTGAAACCATACGGATCCGCGAGATCCTCGAGGATCCGGCCTTCATGGACTCCACCGCCTGTCTCCCGCTGGCCCTGGGCAAGGGGATCGACGGCAAGGCATGCTCCACGGCACTGGAGAAAATGCCTCACCTCCTCATCGCGGGTGCCACCGGCAGCGGCAAGAGCGTGGCTCTCAACTCCATGATCGCGTCGATTCTTTTCCGCGCTTCACCTGACGAGGTGAAATTCATCTTCATCGATCCCAAGATGCTGGAGCTGGGCATCTACGAGGATATCCCCCATCTCATCTGCCCGGTGGTCACCGACGCCGACCGCGCCGCCCGGGTTCTGCGCTGGGCCGTGGGCGAGATGACCCGCCGCTATCAACTGCTGTTCAAGTTCGGCGTGCGCAACCTGGAGCAGTACAATCGCATGGTCAGCGGAGCCGGGAAGGAAGGCCTGCGCCCCACCGGCAAAGATGGCGAGGTGGACCCCAACAGTGAGCCTGCCACGAAGCAGCCGTTTCTCATCATCGTCATCGACGAGCTGGCCGATCTGATGATGGCCAGCTCCAAGGAGGTCGAGGCCTCCATCCAGCGGCTGGCTCAGATGGCCCGGGCCGTGGGAATCCATCTCATCGTCGCCACCCAGCGCCCATCGGTGGATGTTCTCACCGGCATCATCAAGGCCAACTTTCCCTGTCGCATGGCCTTCCGCGTTTCCAGCCGTACCGACTCCAACGTCATCCTGGACCAGAAAGGAGCGGAGCGCCTGCTGGGCATGGGCGATATGCTCTTCCTGCCGCCCGGCGCGGCAACCCTCAAGCGCGTTCATGGCGCCTTCCTCGAGGAAGCTGAAGCCCTGCGCCTCATCGCCTACCTCAGGAAGCAGGGCAAGCCGGTGTACAACAAGGAGATTCTCAAGGACGAGGAGGAGGGCACCGACTCCAGCGGGCTCCCGACCCTCCCACGGGATGAACTGTTCGATCAAGCGGCCCGCCTTGTGGTGTCCATGGGCCAGGCCTCCGTCTCCAATCTGCAGCGGCGCCTGGCGCTGGGTTATGCCCGGGCCGCCCGCCTCATGGACTCATTGGAGGCGGAGGGCATCGTGGGTCCCCCGGAAGGCTCGAAGCCGCGCCAGGTGCTGGTGCCTCCCGATTACTTTGAAGAGGTGGACAGCACTCATTTCTGAGGGACAGCTTTGTCCCCGGCCTCCTCCAGAGCACGCCGCGCCGCCTGGCGCTCCGCCTGCTTCTTGCTGTCCCCTTCCGCCTCCGCCAGCATCCTGCCGCCGTGCCAGACCTGGACCCGGAAGCGGCGCCGGTGATCCGGGCCCGAACTGCCGGCCACCCTGTATTCCGGGGGGGAGGCGCCGCCCACCTGCAGCGTTTCCTGGAGGGTACTCTTGGGATCGATCTCCCCGGCAGGCAGCCGCTGGAGCAACTCCCCCAAACGCGCCCCCAGGTGCTTCTCGATCCATTCGCGTGCCGCCGCCAGCCCGCCTGTCCGGTAGAGAGCCCCCATGAGGGCTTCGCAGGCTCCCGCCAGGATCGTCGTCTTGTCATGCCCTCCGGAGCGGGCCTCGCCCTCGCCCAGGCGCAGTAATGGCCCCAGCTCCAGACGGCGGGCCAGGGCTGCGAGCGCTTCGGTGTTGACCAGTGCGGCCCGCACCCGGGAGAGCGTGCCTTCCGTGGCCCGGGGAGCCCGTTCCTGGGCCATGTCGGCCACCACCAGGCCCAGAACAGCATCCCCCAGAAACTCCAGCGTCTCGTTGGCGGTGTAGCGGGCCTGTCCCGCCACGAGGAAGGAGCGGTGTGTCAGCGCCTGTTCAAGAAGCGCCCGTGGCCGGATATCGTGCCCCAGTTCCTTCTCGAGCCGGCGCAGGCCAAGCCGGCGCCGATCTTCCGGTTCTGTCTCATGGCCGCGCACTCGCTCCCCCTACCGCATGACGTAACCCAGCGACTCCAGGCGCCGGATCTCATCTTCCGTGAGGTGTACCCTGGCGCCGCCACCCCGGCTCTGTTCCAGCCAGAAGGCGGCCGCCGGGGCTTGGGGCGTGGGAATTCCGCTGAGAAGGCCGGCCTGATGGGTGTCGGCTTCGACCCCCCCCGCAGGCGTGAGGTCGCCGTCACGGCCGAGGGCGATGGCCACGTCCCGGCCGGCACTTGTGGGCGGTGCCACCACCAGGACCGCATCCACGGGGATCACCGCCATCTCCAGGACACTGCCCGGCTCGAGCCGATAGCTGAGTCCACTCCCGTCAGCATCCATGGTGATCCGGCCGTCACCGCTGCGCAGCCGGGCACTTGAGAAATCACCTGTGGTGGTCACCCGGCCTTCCAGGAGAGCGTCCCCGTCGGCGAACCAGCGCAGCAGCCAACGATCCGGCACCAGGATGGAGGCCGTGAGCAGGATCTCTGCCCGCATCTCCCGCATGCGCGCAGGCAGTGCCGCCGCCAGGTTGTGGAGCTCGCCCGGATCCCGGGAGAGATCGAACAACTGCTCCTGCCCGTCCACCAGGTTGAGGATCGCCTTCCAGCCATCACGGCGCACCCCGATGAGATTGGAATCGAACCGGGAGGTCTCCATGAACGCCGGCCGCGGACCCGAAGGCGTCTTCACGCCCTCGATCTCCTGCAGGTCACGACCTTCCGTGAGGAGAGGCCAGAGAGAACTGCCGGGGAGGCGGGCAGGACCGGCCAGGGAAAAGGCCTCCATGAGGGTGGGGAGAATGTCCACCTGCCGGACCTGGCCCGGCCAGCGGCGACCGCCCTCGATCCCGGGTCCCTTCACGATCAACGGCACACGGATGACCTCTTCGAAGAGAGTGTGGGCGTGTCCCCATGAACCCCGCTCGAAGAATTCCTCTCCGTGATCCGAGGTGATGAGAACCAGCACATCGTCGGCAAGGCCCATCTCCTCCAGGATGCCGTGCAGTCGGCGCAACTCCGCATCCACGAAATGAATCTCCGCGTCGTAGAGTGCCACTTCCTGGGCCAGGAGATCGGGCGGCAGGGGATGATCCGGATAGTAGGAATACTTCCTGTACGGTTCCCGCGGGCCGGTATAGCCGGTCGCGAAGAGGGCGGCGTGCCGGGCAGGAGGGGCATAGTTGAAATGTGCGTCATAGAGATGGACGAAGAGAAAAAACGGATTGTCCCCATGCGCCCGCAACCAGCGGCCGGCGGCGTCGATGACCTGGGTGGCGGTGATCTTCTCCCTGGTGTTGTTCTGGAGGGTGCGCTGGAAATCGTCGAACTGATCGAAGCCGCGGTCGAAGCCGTATCGGCGCGAGACGAACCAGGAGGCCACGAAGCCGCCGGTGGCGTAGCCGGCGTCCCTGAACATCTCGGCGGCCATGGTGACGTCGGCCGAGATCGCTGCATTCCCCTCCACCGCACGATGGGTCACAGGGTCCAGGCCGGTCATGATGCTGGCATGGGCAGGCAGGGTCCAGGGGGCCGAGCTGACGGCGTTCTCGAACAGCACACCGCCGGCGGCCACCTCATCCATGAAAGGGCTGGTGGCCCGTTCATAGCCGTAAGCGCCCAGGTGATCCGCCCGCAGGGTATCGATGGAGATGAGCACCAGACCTCGCGGCGTGCCCCGCAGGCCGGCGGAACGCGCCGCATGATCGCCCTGGCAGGCGAGAAGAACCATGCAGGATAAGGCGGCGAGAGGGAGTCCCAGCCATCCGGCGACGCGCCGCCGGGAGCCGCACCTTCCGGCTCGATCAGGAATGCTGGCGGCTTGCCTCACGAGAATGATTGTAGGCCACCTGCCTCCGCCAGGTCAGACCTGCCGGCAAGAAAAAAGCCACCGGAGCCGATGCTCCGGTGGCTTTGAGAACTCACGTTGGACCTTCAATCACTCGCGCTGTTGTTCAGGTCAGCGCCGGGATCTCCCACGAGAGGGCTTCACCGAGAGATCCACCGACTGGAAGATCTGGGTCAGGTTGCCGTTGAAGTCCTCGGCGATGATCCGGTAGGTCGCGGAAGCCGGACGGCGGCCGCGGATGGTGTCGGTGAAGGAATAGTCGGTTTCACCGGTTGCGGCCACCGTGCCAAGGTCCACGAAGCTGACCCCGTCATCGGCCCGCTGGATGGTGAACTCCACGAAGCTGCCACCCACCGTCTGAAAGTCGATGACCACGCGGTTGCCGCTGGCGTCGATGCGCGTGAAGCTGACCCGCGCTACCAGGGCGCTATACGACACGCGGGTTGAAGCCGCCGAGAAGAGCGACACCATGCTGGCATTCACCGCGGTGACACCCGGGTTGGCCTGAGATCCGGCCACGGAGCCGCGGTAATGAACCTTGGTCAGGAACACGGCCACATTCTCGCCCAGAGGCGCGCCCAGGGCCGCATCGACCACCGGGGAACTCACGTCGAAGCTGCCGCCACCCGGCGCCAGCAGGTCGCCGAGACAGGTGGCCCCGCCCAGGGAACTGCAGGGGATGAACGCAACACCCGGGCAATCACCGGTGGCACTGTTATCGGTGCAGGCCATGCCGCTGCTCGGATTGATCAGTGTGGTATGAAGGCTCGCAGTCCCTTCCAGATCAAGGAGGGTCCGGAAGGGGGCGCCGGCGGGAAGAGAGTAGACATACAGGCCGACGCCATAGACGGCACCGGGTCCTTCTGCCGCCGTCAGATCATCGAAGAAGAACGGCACAAAGTCAGATGATGTTTCCAAGCACGGGTCAGACGCAGCGCAATCTCCGCACGGCACACCGGTCTTGCTGGGCGTATTGAGGTTATTGCCCAGATTCAGGGCATCCACCGAAAGAGTCGCCACGTTGGACGAGGCGCCGTTGGTGACCACCGTGGGCACCGGCACGGGCGTAAAGCCACCCTCGGCCGACAGAGCAC